>ENA-UESI01001536-UESI01001536.1-human-gut-metagenome-genome-assembly--contig:-NODE-1536-length-14405-cov-3.691653_pt1 | contig 14405 bp, 15 predicted proteins | sample MGYA00243005_ERZ508006 | MGnify/ENA primary metagenome ERZ508006 (study PRJEB26167, sample SAMN06115436) | human gut metagenome | host: Homo sapiens | place: China:Shandong | collected 2015-06-10... | reverse complement strand
CTTCACGGGCATCTTCAAGGAAAGTTTCAGCAATATACTTCGCCCGCTGCGGTGAAAAAGCTGCAAAAGGAGGGGCTGTGATATGGCAGAGCCGTTACTGGAAGTAAAAAATTTGCAGGTGACCTACGGCAGCGGACGCAAGGCGTACTCTGCGGTGCAGAACGCCAGCTTTACCATCTGCGGGACCACCGGAGCCGGCAAGACCTACACCATCCAGACCATGGCGCTCCGGCTCCGGGCCCGGGGCGTCCAGTGCTTCATCCTGGCGCCCCTCAAGGGCCACGAGTTCAAACGGGCCTGCCACCGGGTGGGCGGCAGTTACATCAAGCTGGCCCCCGGCTCCAACGACTGCATCAACGTCATGGCTATCCGCCCCACCATCTCCCCGGAGATGGAGCTCATCGACGAGCTGGACTATAACGACATCGACTCCATGCTGGCCCGGAAGATCCAGCAGCTCATGATCTTCTTCTCCTTGCTGGTACCCGATATGACCAACGAGGAGGAACAGATGCTGGACGAGGCCCTGGTCAAGACCTATGGGGAGTTCGGCATCACCCACGCACTTGACAGCAAGAATGTAATCCAGAAATTCCGTATCAAAATCTTTGTCTCCCGCCTTTTTCCCGGGGATGATGGCAGCCGCCGTCTCATCCAGACGAAGCTCCACTGTCCTTTCCCGGTCAATGACCAGACGTTTATAGAGCATGGGCAGAAACGTGGGGGCGATCGCCTTGTCCACCAGCAGGACTTCCTCGGCGTTGCAGACGCTGGGGCGGCTGGTTTTGGCGTTTTCCACGATGTTCAGCGCCATGTTCAGGTCGGCAGATTTCTCCACATACACGTGACAGATGCCGGTGCCGGTGGCGATGCAGGGTACAGTGGCGGTGCTTACGCAGGCGTTGATCAGCCCCGCGCCGCCACGTGGGATCAGCAGGTCAATGTAGCCGTTTGCGGTCATCAGCGCAGCGGCGCTTTCCCGGGATGTGTCCTGCACCAGATTCACCGCGTTTTCCGTGATACCCACCGATCTCAGGCCGGACCGGAGGGCGTCAACGATGGCGTTGGCGCTGCGGAACGCCTCCTTTCCGCTTCTCAGGACGCAGACGTTCCCGCTTTTCAGCGCCAGAGCGGCGGCATCGCTGGTGACGTTGGGACGGCTTTCGTAAATAATGGCAATGACACCCATGGGGACGGACACCTTCTGAATTTCCAGACCGTCCTCGCGGATGTGGGTCTGCAAAACCCGCCCCACCGGGTCGGGGAGCGCCGTCACCTCCCGGATGCCCTGGGCCATCCCGGCAATGCGCTCCTTTGTCAGCTTCAGTCTGTCCAGCATGACCGGGGAGATATGCTCCTTCGCGGACGCCATATCCAGCGCATTCGCGTCAAGGATTTCGGCCTGACCGGCAATCAGTGCGTCGGCCATGGCGTTCAGTGCGGCATTTTTCTGTTCGGTGGACAGGCCAGCGACTTCCCCTTTCGCCGCTCTTGCGGCTTCCAGCATTTCTTTCATAGACGTTCCTCCGAAAACGTGGTGCCGACGGTCTTTCCTTCCAGAATGTCATAGAGATTTCCGGGATTATTTCCGTTGGCGATGACCATTTTGCAGCCGCAGCCCAGGCAGATATCGGCGGCATGAAGCTTCGTGACCATTCCCCCGGTGCCCTGCGTGGAGCTGCTGATCCCGGCAATTTCCCGGATGTGGTCGTCAACTCTGGCGACGTGGTGCAGCAATGCGGCCTCCGGATGGGTGTGGGGGTCGGCGGTGTACAGGCCGTCGATGTCCGACAGGAGGATGAGCATATCGGCGTGGACGCTCCTTGCCACGATGGCGGCGAGTGTATCGTTGTCGCCGATGACGATCTCGTCGGTGGCGACGGTGTCGTTCTCGTTGATGACGGGCAGTGCCCCCAGCTCCAGCAGTCGGTTCAGGGTGTTGGTAAAGTTGAAACGCCGGGTATCGTTGGTAGTATCGTCGCCGGTGATCAGCAGCTGGGCAACCGTGTGGTGGTACTCGCTGAACAGCTTGTCGTATGTATACATCAGCTCACACTGACCCACAGCGGCGGCGGCCTGTTTGGACGGGATGTCTTTCGGCCGCTCCCGCAGCCCCAGCTTCCCCACGCCCATACCGATGGCGCCGGAGGAAACCAGTATCAGCTCATGTCCGGCATTTTTAATGTCACTCATGATCTTGCACAGCTGCTCCACCCGGCGGATATTCAGATGGCCGGTGGGGTGCGCAAGAGTCGACGTGCCGATTTTGATTACAATGCGCATTTGCATTCTCTCCCCGAATTTTTAGGCTATTATATCACTTTAGTCAGATGAAGTAAATAGTCTGAAGGTAAGTTTCCGGTAAATGTTTTTCATAGAAAAGGCGGGCGGCAAAATGCCGCCCGTCAGACTTATTTCTTTTCCAGCAGCTCCAGCGCCGCCTGAATCTGGGGATCGTCCTCCGGCTCCAGCTGATCGTAATAGATGGCATCGGCGGTTTCCTCGTCCACCGGTACGACCACATCCGGCGTGATTCCCACGCCTGCCAGACTGACGCCCTTAGGGGTAAAATACTTGCCCACAGACAGGCCCACTGCGGAGCCGTCGCTGAGGCGTATGGTATTCTGGAAATACCCCTTGCCGCAGGTCTTCTCCCCCACCACGTCGGCAACGCCGTACTCGCTCAAGGCCGCCGCGAAGAACTCCGCCGCGGAGTAGGAGTCGCCGTTCACCAGCACCGCCATGGGAATATCCAGACAATCCGCGTCGGAATGGTCCACGTTTTCCTTCCCGGCGTAGTCCACCGTGCGGAACAGCTCTCCCTCGGGCAGCAGATAGTCCAGCACCTTCACCAGCTCTTTTGCGTAGCCGCCGGGGTTATTGCGCACGTCGAAAATCAGCTTTTCCGCGCCCTGCCCCAGCAGATCGTCAATGGCCGCGATGGTTTCCTCGGCGCACCGGGAGTCAAAATTCTCAATGGTCACAAGCCCGATCTTGTCGGTCAGCATCCGACCGCTGGCCACAACCGTCTGCACCTGCCGCCGCTCCACGGAAAGCGCCACCCGCTCCCCCTGCCTGAGAACCGTCAGAGAAACACAGGTGCCTTCTTCTCCCCGCACCAGATCCCGAACATCCGTGGCCGTCATCTCCCGGACGTCCTGACCTTCCACCTCGATCACCAGATCGTCCACCTGAACGCCCGCTTCCCCGGCAGGCCCGCCCTCATTCACGGCCTTGACCAGAAAGCCCTCCTGCTCCTTTGCCTCGATGGTGATGCCGATGCCCACATAGGCATTGTTCACCTGCTCCTCATGGGCATCGTATTCGCTGGCGGGGATATAGTAGCTCCACCGGTCGCCAAGGGATTTGACCATGGCAGCCGCCGCGGCATCCTCCATGGCCGTCTGGTCGGCGTCTCCGATGAATCGTTCCAGAATCAGGCTTTCCAGCTGTTCCAGCTTGGTGCCGGAGGCATACCCCGGGTAGCCGATCGCCGCCAGAGTCGCCACTGTAGCCAGCATCGCCACAAGGAGATAGCTCAGGGAAATCAGAATTTTCTTTTTCACGGAATAACCACCTCATAGAAAGGATTCCCACAGTCCATAGTATGAACTGTGGGAACATAATTCAATCTGAGGAAGCTCTGAATAAATCGGCGAGAGCTGACAGCGAGAGATTTTTCTCTGGACGAAGGGTTCCAAAGCGGAGGAATACTTTGTGTATTTCCCGCTTTGGAAGCCGCACGGCCAGAGGAAAAGATCCGCTGCTCAGTCGAAGATGGTTCGTTCAGAGTTTCCTGAACAAATCAGTACAGCGGCACGTAATTGCAGGGGTTGACGTAGACGCCGTTGTAGGAGATGCCGAAGTGCAGATGGTCGCCGGTGGTAATGCCGGTGGCGCCGGTAGCGCCGATCAGCTGCCCCGCGCTGACGATCTGTCCGGCGGATACGCAGTAGCTGCTCAAGTGCATGTAGATGGACGAGAAGCCGTCCTGATGGTTGATCTGCACGTAGTTGCCGGCGGCATTGCCCCAGCCCGCTACGGTGACGACGCCCGCACGGCTCGCGTACACGGGGTCGCCGGTGCCGGTATCCAGGTCAACGCCCTGATGGTAGGAAGAAGCGCCCGCCGTGGGAGATTTACGATTGCCGAAGGGACTGGTGATGGAGGTGTAGCTGCAGGGAACCAGCCAGCCGCCGCTGCTTCCTCCGGACGTACCGCCGGAGTTCCCGCCCGAATTTCCGCCGGAACCGCTCGAGCCGCCGCCCGCAGTCGTGGCGGGTACGGAGGTTGCCTTCCAGGCTTCCCATTCCCGCTGCTTCGCCGCGTTGAACTGTACTTCCATGGCGGCGATCTGCTTCAGGAACGCATTTTCCTGCTCCTTGCATTCCTCTTCCAGCGCCTGGAGATCGTCGGCCTTTTGCAGCAGCTCCTGGAGCAGCGCCTCCGATTCCTTATTTTTCTCGTTCATTTCCGCCTGCGTGTCATCCAGATCCTTCTTGGTGTCTTCCAGCTCGACCTTTTCCGCTTCCAGCTCGGCCTGCGCTTCCTCCACCTTGTTGGCGGCGTCGCTCAGCTCCTGCAAACGGCGCTTGTCGGAGGCGGCGATCTCCTCCACCATGTTCAGCCTGTCCAGCAGGTCAGAGAAGCTGTTGGCCTTGAAGACGACTTCCCAGTAGGATACCTCGCCCTCTTCCTCCATGGTGCGGATGCGGTCTTTGTTTTCCTGATTCAGCGTTTCCAGACGGTCTTCCGCCGTGTCCAGCTCGTCCTGCTTGTCCGCAATGAGCAGGTTATAGGCGGAGATCTGTTCGTTGATGTTGATGATCTGGGTGTTCAGAAGCTGAATTTCCTGATCTATCACATTCTTTTTCGCGATCAGATCCGCAATTTCGTTCTCGTTTTCCTTGTACTGCTTCTTCACGTCCGCGATCTGGTTCTGTACCTCCTTGCGCTCCTGCTGCAGGGCAATAATCTGCTTGCGGATCTCGCCGGAGGATGCCGCACCGGCAAAGGTGGGCAGAATGCTCATCAGAAGCGTCAGCAGCAGTACCGCCGCCATGACGCCGGCGAGGACGGATACCAAACGTTTGCGATTTTTCATAGGAATCTCCTTTTCACGATGGGGACGGGCATTGCATCCTACTGAACTCCAATCAAAATCGGAAAACAGCATCAATAGATGTATGCCAATGGGTTTACATAAGTTCCTGCGTAAGAAATGCCGAAATGCAGATGCGGCCCGGTAGAAAGGCCGGTGCTGCCAACATATCCAATGAGCTGCCCCTGGGACACGCTCTGTCCCGCGGAAACAACGTAATTGGTCATGTGCATATAGATGGACGAGAAGCCGTCCAGATGGTTGATGCTGACATAGTACCCCGCGCCGCCTGCCTGATAGGAGGCCACCGTGACGGTGCCGGCTCTCGTGGCGTAAATGGGCGTTCCCTGATTGCAGGCCATATCAATGCCGTTGTGCATTCTCTGTGTGCCGAGGATCGGGTGAGTGCGTATTCCGAAGGGGCTGGTAATGGTATAGCCGGACACCGGGGTCGTCCACGAGGCGTTGGAGGGTGGGTTTTCACCCTGCAAAGCCAGCTTGGCCAGATACTCGTCGTACTTTGCCTGCTTGAGATCCTTTTCCTTGGCGGCAATTTCCTGCATCAGCTCGTCCTGAAGCGCTTCCGACTCGTCCATCAGCTGCTGGTATTCCTCGGATTTCTTTTCCAGCTCCCGCAGCATGTCGTCAGATTCGGTGCGCTTTTCTTCCAGCTCGGCTTCCGCCGCCGTCAGCTCCTCCCAAGTGCCTTCCAGCTCCGTTTTCTCCGATTCCAGACTCAGGCGGGTGGCAGCGACGATGTCCGACGCGATGCGCATTTCCTGAAGACGGCGCTGGTCGGCCTCGGAGATCTCCTGCATCATGTTCAGCCGGTCAAGCAGGTCGGTGAAGCTGTTCGCCTCGAAAATGACCTGCCAGTAAGTAATGGTGCCGCCTTCCTCCATCGCCCGGATACGCTCCCGGTGCTGCTCGCTCAGGGTGCGCAGCTCTTCCTCGGCGGCGTCCAGCTCGTCCTGGGTGTCCGCAATGAGCTGGCTGTAGGCGGAAATCTGGGCGTTGGTCGTCTCGATCTTGTCCGTCAGGAGGGCAATCTCCTCGTCAATGGCTTCCTTCCTGTTCACAATGTCGGCCATGTCGTTATAGTTGGCGTCGTACTGGCTTCGCACAGCGTCGATCTGCGCCTGGATGGCTTTATTCTTTTCCTCCAGTGCGTCAATCTCCTTCTGGATCTCACCGGAGGTGGCGGCATCCGCCGGAACCGGCAGGATGCTCACCGCCATCACCGCCGCCAGACATAGGGCGACAAGTGATCTCACGGTTATCTCTCTGTGTTTGCTCATAGTTATACGTCCATAAACTTTCGGATAGAAGTCCAGCTGCCCACGATACCGACGAACATACCGGCGGCGGCGAAGGTAGCGACCATGGGGAGCAGAAGCTCCTGGAAGGGTACGAAGTTGAACAGCTGCAAGGCGTCCACGCTGCCGATCTTCGCGATCATCGCGTCATAGCCCAGCCATTCCAGACCGAAAGCGAGAATTGCGCCGATCATGCCGAGGGAGAAGCCCTCTACCACGAAGGGCAGCCGGATAAAGCCATTGGTCGCGCCCACCATTTTCATAATGGCGATCTCGTCCCGCCGGTCGTACATGGCCAGCTTGACGGTGTTGGAAATGATCAGCAGGCTGACCACCAGCAGCACCGCGATCACGGCCACGGAGACGATATGCAGCACGTTCTGCAGGGTGGTGAAGCCCTGCGCCAGCTCATAGGCCGCGCTGACCTTGGCCACGCCGGGCAGATTCTTCAGCTGCTCAGCGGTCTGCTCCATCTTGGTATTGTCTTCCAAAGTGACCACGTAGCGGTGGCGCAGATCCTGCGCCTGAACGCCGCTGAAGGCGCTGTCGTTGTCATGGTCGCTGACGAAGTTCTGAAGCGCTTCCTCCCGGGAAACGTATTTCGCGTCAAACACATTGTCCAGAAGGTTGATCTTCGTGCCGATGGATCTTGCCTCGGCGTCGGAAAGGTCGCTGTCGATGTACACCATAATTTCGCTGGTCTTATTCAAATCCTGAACCATGATGTCCAGATTGTAAGCCAGCGCGGAGAAGCTGCCCACGATGATCAGACACGCCACCGTGACGCAGATAGCGGCAAAGGACATGAAGCCGTGCTGGAAAATGCTGCGGAAGCCCTCCTTGAGCAGGTACCCGATATTATTGAGCTTCATGTTTGCTTTCCTCCCCGATTCCATCTCTCACCACGACGCCCTCATTGATGGCAATGGTGCGTTTATGGAACAGCTTTGCCAGATTCTGGTCGTGGGTGACCACCAGCATGGTGGTTCCCAGATTGTTGATTTCCTGCAGCAGCGCCATGATTTCAAAGGAGCGCTCCGGGTCCAGATTGCCGGTAGGCTCGTCGGCGATGATGGTGGACGGATTGTTCACCAGCGCGCGGGCAATGGCAAGTCTCTGCTGCTCGCCGCCGGACATCTCATTGGGATGGCGGTTCATCTTGCTTTCCAGACCGACCAGCTCCAGCACGTAGGGAACCCGCTCTTTGATCTCGGATTCCTTCGCGCCCACGACCCGCATGGCAAAGGCCACGTTCTCATAGACCGTCATTTTTTCGATCAGGCGGTAATCCTGAAACACGACGCCGACCGTGCGGCGCAGGTAGGGAACTTCGCGCTTGCGGATCCGTTCCAGAGAATAGCCGTTGACGTGGACGGTGCCGGAGGTGGGCTTCAGCTCGCCGGTGATGAGCTTGATGATGGTGGACTTACCGGAACCGGAAGGACCGATCAGGAAGCAGAACTCGCCGTCCTCGATCTGCATGGTAACGCCGTTGAGGGCCTTGTTACCCTGCGTATAGGATTTTACAACATCAGTAAATTCAATCATATTCGCATCTTTCTCCCGTCATAGGCGGTATCGGAATTGGCGTTTCCGCGACCCCATACCGCCCGCAGTGTAACCGAATTGTAACACATCACAAAATCAATGTCAATCATATTCCGAAATAAATAGGCCAAAAGCGCAGATTTAACATATTATCCACAATTATTCCCCCAATTTTTTCAGCTTTCTTTCATATTTCTCTTATATTACGCCCCAAAAACGGAAAACACTTTCCGTAAAAACCGGGTCGGGCATACAGAAGCGGGGCTGCCGACGCAGCCCCGCGGGGTATCATTTTTACCGGGTCTCCCGGGAGGTGAGGTATTTGCGCACCATCAGCGCTACCTTGAAGACAATGGCGTGGTCAAACTGCCGCAGGTCAAGCCCCGTGAGCTTCTTGATCTTTTCCAGACGGTAGACCAGCGTATTGCGGTGGACAAAGAGCTTCCGGGAAGTCTCGGAGACGTTCAGGTTGTTCTCAAAGAACTTGTTGATGGTGAACAGGGTCTCCTGATCCAGAGAATCGATGGAATTCTTCTTGAACACTTCACTGAGGAAGATCTCGCACAACGTGGTGGGCAGCTGGTAGATCAGGCGGCCGATGCCCAGATTTTCGTAGTCGATGATGCTCTTTTCGGTGTCGAACACCTTGCCCACGTCAATGGCAGTCTGGGCTTCCTTGTAGGAATCCGCCAGCTCCCGCAGATGGTCGGACACGGTGCCGATACCGATGACGGTCTTGATCCGCAGCTCGTTTTTCAGGGTGTCCTCCATGGACTTTGCGATCTTCTCCAAGTCCTCGGGGGTCGTCCCGCCGGTGATCTGCTTGATGACCGCCACGTCGCTTTCGTTGATGGACAGGACGAAGTCCTGCATCTTGTCCGGGAACATTCCCGCCAGCACATCCACGGTGGCAACATCGCTGTGACCCACCTGACGGATGAGGAACACCGCCCGGGGCGCGTCGGTGGCAAAGTGCAGCTCCTTGGCGCGGATGTAAATATCACCGGGCAGAATGTTGTCCATGATGATATTTTTCACAAAGGTGCCCCGGTCGTGCTTCTCCTCATAGAAGGTCTTGGCATCATTCAGGGCGATATAGGCCATCTGGCAGAAGCTACGGGCAGTCTCGTCGTCGCCGGAGCAGAAAACGGCATATTCCAGCACATTGGAATTGCCCAGAATGGCCTTGAAGCTGCGCTGACCGAAGGTGACGATGCTGTCGGCGGCGCCACTCACCTTCAGCGCGGCGTCCGTCCAGCGCTCACCCAGAATGGACATATCGGTGCAGGAAACCACGCACCCCTCGGTATCGATTACGCCGAAGCTGCGGTCCGTAATATCCCGCAACTGAACAATGACACTCTGAAAAACGCTGTTGGACATATCTACAGTCACTCCTTAGTATCTTGCATAAATGCGCATTTCACAAAAACGCATTATTATTATACACAGCTTTTGCGCACATTGCAAGTACCTTTTGACATTTTATTGCAAAATCTCTTATGTTTTTTAGGTAATATACCAAGGTTTCCCGGAAGGCGCTTCCCCGAAAGGCTGTATCTTCCATCGAAATGACCGTTCAGGGCTGGGTTTTGCCTTCCAGCAGGACGATCTCCCCTTCCGTCAGCTCCCGGGTCCGGCCTCTCGGCAGATCGCCCAGCGTCAGCGTTCCCTCCTGTCGGCGCTCCAAATAAGTCACGGTCATGTTCCGGGACGCCATCATCCGCCGCACCTGATGGTACTTCCCTTCCCGGACGGTGATCCGGCTCTCCCCCGGCCCCAGCGGCTCCAGAAGCGCGGGCAGGCATACCGTGCCGTCCCGGAGGGTCAGGCCCGCGGCAAAGGCGGATATGTCGTCGGCATTTGCCTGCCCCTCGTGGCGGGCGTAGTAGACTTTCGCCACTTCCTTCTTTGGGGATATCAGCCGGTGGAGCAGCTCGCCGTCGTTGGTGAACAGCAGCAGCCCCTCGGTGGCCTTGTCCAGACGGCCTACGGGCCTTAAGTCCATGTGCCGCCACGCCTCCGGCAGCAGCTCCATGACGGTCTTCTCCGCCGCGTCCTCCGTGGCCGTGACGTAGCCTGCCGGTTTGTTGAGCATCACCACCATCCGGCGCTTTCCGCCCAAAGGCTGCCCGTCCAGTGTAACGGTGTGGACAGCGGGGTCGATTTTCCGGGAGCCGTCCTTTTCAGGATTTCCGTCCACGGTCACCCGCCCCGCTTTTAGGATATCCTTCACCTGAGAGCGGGTGCCCGCGCCGCTGCCGCACAGGAATTTGTCCAGTCGTTCCATAGCTCCTCCGTTCTGCGTCCCGGTTCCGGCGCATAGGCTGTACCACCGAAATATGAACCGGGAGGGATTTTTTATGATGGTTATGACCGCGAAGGTCAATCTGAAAAAGGTAATGATCGCCCTTGCCGCCGTGGCAGCGCTGATCGTGGCGCTGATTTTGCTGCTGGGCGGGGGCGGGGATTCCGCCGAGACTTCCGCGCCCACGGCTTCCAGCAACGACGGCCGGGTGAAATTTCTGACGGATCTCGGCTGGGACGTCACCACATCCCCCACAGATTCCAGTCAGGTACGCATTCCCGCCGCGTCCAGCGACGTGTTCGAGCGCTACAACGCCCTGCAAAAGAGCCAGGGCTACGACCTGAGCGAATACGCCGGGAAAAAGGTCATGCGCTACGTCTACAAGATCAACAACTACCCCGGCGCTACCGAGCCGGTCTACGCGACGCTGCTGGTCTACAAAAACCAGATCATCGGCGGCGACGTAACGGACACCGCCGCCCAGGGAAAGATCCGGGGCTTCAAGATGCCGGAAGCCACGACTGCTCCCACCGCCCCCAGTCTCCCCACGGAGACCGCCGCCACCGCGCCGGAGACGACCCAGTAAACATGGGGAAGCTGCCGCGTTTTTTATCTATGGTATCACACAATTCCGCTCTTGACAAGCGCCCCGCTCTGTGCTACTGTGTACCCGAACTGAACAGTATCTTCAGGGCGGGGCGAAATTCCCCACCGGCGGTAAAGGAAGCTTTGATTCAAGACTTCCCAAGTCCGCGAGCGCGTCAGCGTTGAATCGGTGAAACTCCGATACCGACAGTACAGTCTGGATGGAAGAAGATACGCAAAGGATATTTGCGTTTTTTTCACGCCCTGGGAATATACCCAGGGCGTACTTTTGTTTTGAGGTGATACCAATGACCGATCTTTGGAAACAAATCTTAGACAATCTGGCATTCGTGGGCGTGAGCCTTGCCATCGTGGTGGGGCTTGCCCTGCTTGCCCGGCTGGCGGAGCATTTTCTCCCGGAAAAGCGGAAGGTCAGCCCCGCCCGGCGGGTCAGCATCATCGGCATCAGCGCCGCCATCGCCGCCGTGCTCCATGTGCTGGACTTCCCGCTGGTGATTCTCGCGCCGGAATTCTATAAGCTGGACTTTTCCGAGCTGCCCGTGCTGCTGTGCGGATTTTACTTAGGCCCCAGCGCGACGGTGGTGTGCGAGGGCGTGAAAATCCTGCTGAAGCTGCTGCTGAAAGGCACCTCCACCGCCTTTGTGGGCGATCTTGCCAATTTCGTGGTAGGATGCTCTCTGGTTCTTCCCGCCACCATTTTCTACCACGCCCACAAGAGCAAGCACAGCGCCATCATCGGCCTTGCCATCGGCACGCTGGTCATGACCGTGTTCGGCAGCGCCTTCAATGCCGTTTATCTTCTGCCCAAGTTTGCCCAGCTGTACGGCATTCCGCTGGACACCATCATCGCCATGGGAACGGCCATCCGGGGCGGGGTCAGCAATGTCTCCACCTTCGTGCTGCTGTGCGTCGCGCCCCTGAACCTGCTGAAAGGCGCCGTCGTCTCCGTGCTGACGATGCTGCTGTACAAGCGGGTGGCAAGGCCTCTGTTCGGGCTGCATCAATAAGCGTACGGAAACTGCCGGGGCTTTCCCCGGCAGTTTTTTCTTTGCCTTTTCTGGGGAATTGTGGTATAGTATAAGAAATAAAACGTTCCAGCAATGGGGAGAAAAGCCATGATCCAAATGATAAAAACCTATGAAGAATGCCGGGCGTTTGCCGCAGGCTTTCAAGGTGACCCCAACTTTTCAGACCCCATGCTGAGCAGCGAAGAACAGCTTCAAAGCAATCTGATCAGACCGATTGGAAATCCCGACCGATACTGCGTCTTTGGCGTCTACCATGAAGAGACGCTGATTGGACTGTTCGCATTCCTCGTTATCCGGGATGAACAATACGCCGAAATGCTGGCAGGCTTGTCCCATGAGAAAAGCGCCTATCTGGAAGCGCTCCAATATCTGGAGCAGCACTTCCCCGGTTACGGCGTCGATTTCGTCTTTAATCCCGGCAACTGCCTTCTGCGGGAACAGCTGAATACACGAAAAGCCGACTTTGAGCCGGAGCAGCAGAAGATGGTGCTGGAAGCCCCCGCGCCGGATATGGACACCACCGGCATCGTGCCCCTTTCCGACCAGTACGCAGAACAGTACTGCGCCATCCACAATAAAGATATGTACTGGACGGGCGAAAAGGTCGTGCAGGCGCAGGATCGTTTCCACACCTTCCTCGCAATCCGCGACGGCACGGTCATCGGTTACATAGATGTGACCTGTACGTTCAGGGAGAACGAACCATTTGATCTGCTGGTTCTGGAAGAGTACCGCCGCATGGGATACGGCCGGAAGCTGCTGGCGAAGGCGCTGGAAGTGAACGCACCCAACGCCATGTCCGTCCTCGTGGATGCGGACAATGTCCCCGCCATCCGCCTGTATGCGTCCATGGGCTTTGCAAAGAAACAGAATATTCTGACGGCACACTGGACAGTGCCGTCATCAGAATGATAACAAACAGGAGGTAATTTTTATGTGTGAACTTCTGAAAACCCGCCGCAGCGTCCGCAAGTACCGCCCCGAGCAGGTGCCGGACAAATTGCTGGACGCCGTGCTGGAGGCTGGACTTTACGCCCCCTCCGCCATGAACAACCAGAAGCCCGTCATGGTCGCCGTCCGGGACAAGGCCACCCGGGATCAGCTTTCAGCCATGAACGCCGCCGTGATGGGGACGGACAGGGATCCTTTCTACGGCGCGCCCTGCGTCATTGTCGTGCTGGCTGATCCCACCTATCCCACATGGGTGGAAGACGGCACTCTGGTGCTGGGGAATCTGCTCAACGCCGCCCATGCCGTGGAGCTGGGCAGCTGCTGGATCAACCGCGCCCGGGAGATGTTCGACACCGAGGAGGGCAAGGCGCTTCTCGGCAAGTGGGGCGTTCCGGAACACTACCGGGGCATCGGCTGCTGCATTCTGGGTTACGCCGACGAGGCTCCCGCCCCCAAGGAGCGGGCAGCCAACCGCATTTGGAAAATCTGACAAAGGAGAAAAATGATGGACTTTCTGGAAATTGCCCGCGCCCGGCAATCCTGCCGCAGCTATGATACAGAGCGGCCTGTAGAGCAGGAAAAGCTGGACGCCGTGCTGGAGGCCGCCCGTTTGGCTCCCTCCGCCTGCAACGCCCAGCCCTACCATTTCACCGTCTGCCGGGGGCAGGCCGCCAAGGCCGCGGTCGCCGGTGTGACCGGCATGGGCATGAACAAATTTGCCGCTCAGGCGCCGGTGCTGATCGTGATCTCCGAGCGTCCCTACTCCAAGAGCGCCGCTCTGGGTTCCAATGTGACGAAGGTGGACTACCGCTCCATCGACATCGGTATTGCCGCCGCCTATCTCACCGCCGAGGCCGTCGCCCAGGGGCTTTCCACCTGCATCATCGGCTGGCTGGACGACGTCAGGCTCCGGGCAGCCTGCGGACTTGACCAGCCGGTGCGGCTGGTGATTGCTCTCGGTTACGCAAAAGAGGGCGACCCCCTCCGTGAGAAAAAGCGCCGGGACATGGGAGAGCTGGTGGATTACCGATGAAGCATCCCATTGTGACCACATCCGGCGCTTTTGTCTGCCACTGCGTCCGTCTCCGCCGGGGGGACGATCTGCTTCTTTCTATCCGGGAACTCGCTCAGGAAAAGCACATTGCGGCGGGAGTGGTGCTTTCCGCCGTGGGCTGCGTCACGGAAGCGAAGGTGCGGGACGCCAGCGGCGTGAATATCCGCTCCATCGGGGAGCACTGCGAGATCGTCAGTCTGAACGGCACCGTCAGCGAGCAGCGGTGTCATCTGCACATCGCCCTGTCCAGAGAAGACCTTTCCACATTGGGCGGTCATCTCTGCCCCGGCTGCATCGTCAACACCACCTGTGAGCTGGTGATCGCAGAGCTTCCCGGCGTCCGCTTCGGCGTGGAGCAGGACGGGGAAACCGGGTATGACGAACTGATCTTTGAAGCTATCTGACTACATGGGCGGCCATAATGAGCTGCACCCCTTGCCTCTCCCTATGGGAGAGGTGGCTGAGCGAAGCGAAGACGGAGAGGGTACACATG
>ENA-UESI01001533-UESI01001533.1-human-gut-metagenome-genome-assembly--contig:-NODE-1533-length-14426-cov-3.768486_pt1 | contig 14426 bp, 12 predicted proteins | sample MGYA00243005_ERZ508006 | MGnify/ENA primary metagenome ERZ508006 (study PRJEB26167, sample SAMN06115436) | human gut metagenome | host: Homo sapiens | place: China:Shandong | collected 2015-06-10... | reverse complement strand
TGCCCGCCGCACTATTTGTAAATCTTCAATATCCTGTTTTTTTAACCCCAGCTTTTTAGCTGCCGCCTCTTTAACTGTCCCTACAGTAAATGTATATAATCGAAGATGTTTTAAAATGGAGGAAATGAATTATGGCAAAGAGAACAGACATTAAGAAGATTCTGATCATCGGTTCCGGCCCCATCGTCATCGGGCAGGCGGCGGAATTCGACTACGCCGGCACCCAGGCCTGCCTGGCACTGAAGGAAGAGGGCTACGAGGTGGTCCTGTGCAACTCTAACCCCGCCACCATCATGACCGATACCGCCATTGCGGACAAGGTCTATATGGAGCCCCTGACCCTGGAATACATTGCCAAGATCATCCGCTATGAGCGGCCCGACGCCATTGTCCCCGGCATCGGCGGCCAGACCGGCCTGAACCTGGCCATGCAGCTGGAGAAAAAGGGCGTGCTGCGGGAGTGCAATGTGCAGCTGCTGGGCACCTCCTCCACCTCCATTGAGCGGGCCGAGGACCGGGAGCTCTTCAAGGAGCTGTGCCAGTCCATCGGCGAGCCCGTCATTCCCTCCGAAATCACCTACTCCCTGGAAGAGGCCAAGCAGGCCGCAGCGCACATCGGCTACCCCGTGGTACTGCGTCCTGCCTTCACCCTGGGCGGCACCGGCGGCGGCTTTGCCTACAATGAAGCCGAGCTGGAGGAGATCGGCCTGAACGCCTTCAAGCTCTCCCCCGTCCACCAGGTCCTCGTTGAGAAGTCCGTCAAGGGCTACAAGGAAATCGAGTTTGAGGTCATGCGGGACTCCAACGACCACGCCATCACCATCTGCGGCATGGAGAACATCGACCCCGTGGGCGTCCACACCGGCGACAGCCTGGTGGTGGCCCCCATTATGACCCTTTCCGACCACGACCTGAAAATGCTCAACGACTCCGCCATCAAGATCATCCGGGAGCTGAAAATCGAGGGCGGCTGCAACGTCCAGTTTGCGCTGAACCCCAGCTCTTCCGAATACTACCTCATTGAGGTCAACCCCAGAGTCTCCCGGTCCTCCGCCCTGGCCTCCAAGGCCTCCGGCTACCCCATCGCCCGGGTCACTGCCAAGATCGCCGTGGGCATGGCCCTGGAGGATATCAAGATCGCCAACACCACCGCAGCCTTTGAGCCTTCCCTGGACTACGTGGTGGCCAAGCTGCCCCGGTTCCCCTTTGATAAGTTCGCCTCCGCCGCCAACACTCTGGGCACCCAGATGAAGGCCACCGGCGAGGTCATGGGCATTGGCTCCAATCTGGAGGAGTGCCTGCTGAAATCCGTCCGGTCCTTGGAGATCGGCGTATGCCACTTCTATATGCCGAAATTTGACCGCATGGATACCGCCGAGATTCTGGAGTACCTGAAGCAGTTCCGGGACGACACCATCTTCGCCGTGGCCGAGCTGCTGCGCCGGAATGTCAGCGTGGACGCAATTTATGAGGTGACCCAGATCACCCCCTTCTTCATCCGCTCCATTGAGAAGATCGTGAACATGGAGAAGGCGCTGAAAGCAAACGTCGGCGATATGGAAACCCTGAAAGCCGCCAAGGCCATGGGCTTCGGCGACAAGTTCATTGCTCAGCTTTGGGGCATGAAGGAGCTGGAGGTTTATCGCCTGCGCTGCGAGAAGGACATCTTCCCCGTATACCGCATGGTGGATACCTGCCACACCGGCGCTTATATCCCCTACTTCTACTCCTCCTATACAGGCTCTAACGACTCCCGGCTGACGGAGAAGAAGAAGGTGGTGGTTCTGGGTGCAGGCCCCATCCGCATCGGCCAGGGCGTGGAATTCGACTACTCCACCGTCCATGCCGTGAACACCATCCGCAGCGAAGGCTTTGAAGCCATCATCATCAACAACAACCCCGAAACCGTCTCCACGGACTACACCACCGCCGACAAGCTGTACTTTGAGCCCCTGACCCCCGAGGATGTGATGAACATCCTGCACTTCGAGAACCCCGAGGGCGTCATTGCCTCCCTGGGCGGCCAGACCGCCATCAACCTGGCAGACCCCCTGATGGAGCGGGGCGTGACCATCATCGGCACCGACTGCGCCGCCATCGACCGGGCCGAGGACCGGAACCAGTTTGAAAACCTCCTGAACGAGCTGAACATCCCCCGGGCCAAGGGCAAGGCCGTGACCAACATTGAAGACGGCATTGCCGCCGCCAAGGAGATCGGCTACCCCGTGCTGGTGCGTCCCAGCTTCGTCCTGGGCGGCCGGGCCATGCAGATCGTGGCAAACGGAGAGCAGCTGCGGCAATACCTGCGCACCGCCGTGGAAATCGACGAGGACAAGCCCGTGCTGGTGGACAAGTACATCCAGGGCCGGGAGGTGGAGATCGACGCCATCTGCGACGGCCGGGATGTGTTCGTCCCCGGCATTATGGAGCTGGTAGAGCGCACCGGCGTCCACTCCGGCGACTCCATCTCCGTCTATCCTCCCTTCTCCATCTCCGACAAGGTCAAGGGCATCATCCTGCAATACGCCAAGAAGCTGGGCCTGGGCATCGGCATCAAGGGCCTGTTTAACATCCAGTTCATTGTGGACAAGGAAGACCGTGTGTATATCATCGAGGTCAACCCCCGGTCCTCCCGGACGGTGCCCTTCCTGAGCAAGGCCACGGGCTACTCCCTGGCAGACATCGCCACCGAGGTCATCCTGGGCAAGAGCCTGAAGGAGCTGGGCATTTTCGACATCTACCCCACGGAGAAGAGCCGCTGGTACGTCAAGGCCCCCGTGTTCTCCTTCAATAAGATTCGGGGCCTGGATGCCTACCTGTCCCCCGAGATGAAGTCCACCGGCGAGGCCATCGGCTACGACAAGACCCTGACAAGAGCCCTGTACAAGGCTCTGCAGGCTTCCGGCATGCACCTGCAAAACTACGGCACCGTCCTGGCCACCATTGCTGACCGGGATAAGGAGGAGGCCCTGCCCCTGATCCGCCGGTTCTACCAGCTTGGCTTCAACATCGAGGCCACCACCGGTACTGCCAAGTTCCTGAAGGAGCACGGCATCCGCACCCACGCCCTGCAGAAGATCAGCGACGGCAGCGAGGAGATTCCCAACGCTCTGCGCCAGGGCCACATTGCCTACGTCATCAACACCCGCGACCCCGGCTCCAACGCCACCGACGGCATTCAGATCCGCCAGATCTGCACCGAATACAACGTGACCCTCTTCACCGCCCTGGACACCGTGAAGGTGCTGCTGGACGTGCTGGAAGAGACCACCCTGACCATCTCCACCATTGATGCCTGATATGAAACAGAGTATTTTTAAAATCTTAACCAACGAGGCTCTCACCTCCAACGTCTACCGCATGACGTTGGAGGGGGATACCTCTGCCATCACCGCCCCGGGGCAGTTTGTGAACATCCGGCTGGAGGGCAAGTTCCTCCGCCGCCCCATCTCCGTCTGCGACTGGGAGGATGGGAAGCTGACCCTGGTGTATAAGGTGGTGGGCCACGGCACGGCCCAGATGGCCGCCATGGCCCCCGGGGAGTCTTTGGACATTCTCACGGGCCTGGGCAACGGCTACGACCTGACCCTCACCGGGGAACACCCGGTGCTGGTGGGCGGCGGTGTGGGCGTGCCCCCCATGTTTGGTCTTGCCAAGCGGCTGCGGGCCATGGGAAAAGAAGTGCAGGTCATCCTGGGCTTTAACACCCGGGAAGAAATCTTCTATGAGGAAGCATTTCAGGCCCTGGGCTGCACCGTGTACGTGACCACGGTGGACGGCTCCTACGGCACCCCCGGCTTTGTGACCGATGCTTTGAAAAATCTCAGCTACAGCCACTTCTGCGCCTGCGGCCCGGAACCCATGCTGAAAGCTTTGTACGCTGCCTCCGCCACCTCCGGCCAGATGAGCTTTGAAGAACGCATGGGCTGCGGCTTCGGGGCCTGCATGGGCTGCTCCTGCAAGACCCTCACCGGCAGCAAGCGCATCTGCAAGGACGGCCCCGTCATGAAAAAGGAGGAAATTCTATGGGATCAAACGTAAATCTCTGTGGAATCCAACTGGACAATCCGGTGATCCCCGCCTCCGGCACCTTCGGCTTCGGCTACGAATTTGCGGAACTTTACGACATTAACATCCTGGGCACCTTCTCCTTTAAGGGCACCACCAGGGAAGCCCGGTTCGGAAACCCCACCCCCAGAATCGCCGAGTGCCCCGCAGGCCTGATCAACGCCGTGGGCCTGCAAAATCCCGGGGTAGACGCTGTGATCCGGAATGAGCTGCCGAAGCTTTCCCAGGTTTTCCACAAGCCGGTCATGGCCAATGTGTCCGGCTTCTCCGTGGCAGACTATGCCTACACCTGCGAAAAGCTGGACGCTCAGGCGCAGGTGGGCTGGCTGGAGGTCAATGTCAGCTGCCCCAATGTCCACGGCGGCGGCATGAGCTTCGGCACAGACCCCAAGGCCGCCGCAGAGGTGACAAAAGCCGTCAAGGCCGTCACCGCCAAGCCCGTCATTGTCAAGCTCTCCCCCAACGTGACGGACATTGTGTCCATTGCCAAGGCCTGCGAGGACGCGGGGGCCGACGGCATCAGCCTGATCAACACCATGCTTGGCATGCGCATTGATTTGCGGCGCAGAAAGCCCGTCATCGCCAACACCATGGGCGGCTACTCCGGCCCCGGCATCTTCCCGGTGGCGGTGCGGATGGTCTACCAGGTGGCCCACGCGGTCAAAATTCCGGTCATCGGCATGGGCGGCGTGCAGAGCGCCGAGGATGTGCTGGAAATGATGCTGGCGGGAGCCACCGCCGTAGAGGTTGGCGCTGCCAACCTGGTTGACCCCTGGGCCTGCAAGAAGATCATCGAGGACCTGCCAAGGGTCATGGAAAATTACAGAATTGAGAATTTAAGCGACATTATAGGAGGCGCACAGTAATATGGGGAAAGACGTCATTGTAGCCTGCGATTTTTCCAGCGCAGAGCAGACCTTCGCATTTCTGGACAAGTTCACCGGCAGAAAGCCCTTTGTGAAGATCGGCATGGAGCTGTACTATGCCGAAGGCCCGGAAATCGTCCGGCAGATCAAGGCCAGAGGGCATAAGATTTTTCTGGATTTGAAGCTCCACGACATTCCCAACACCGTCAAGAAGGCCATGGCCGTTCTGCGGAACCTGGATGTGGACATTACCAACCTCCACGCCGCCGGTACCACCGCCATGATGAAGGCTGCTCTGGAGGGTCTGACCCGGCCCGACGGCACCCGTCCCCTGCTGATTGCCGTGACCCAGCTGACCTCCACCGATCAGGAGGCCATGGAGCGGGACCTGATGATCCATGAGCCCATGGACCGGGTGGTCATGCACTACGCCGAGACCGCCAAGAATGCAGGGCTGGACGGCGTGGTCTGCTCCCCCCTGGAGGCGGAAAAAGTCCACAGCACCTGTGGAAAGAATTTTATCACCGTCACCCCCGGCGTTCGGTTTGCCGACGGAGATGCGGGGGACCAGAAGCGGGTCATGACCCCCGCCGCCGCCAAGGCCATCGGCTCCGACTACATCGTGGTGGGCCGCCCCATCACCGCCGCAGCAGACCCCGTAGCCGCCTACGAGCGCTGCGTTGCCGAATTTGTGGATTAAAGCCCCTGCCTCCCCTGAAAGGTATAGAGGATGTTGGCCGCTTGCGGCCTACAGACTCTTAATGCACAGCGGGAGGTGGCCGCAGGCCGGAGGGGTTCAGCGGTAGAACCCCTCAGTCTCGCTTACGCGAGCCAGCTCCCCTTTCAGGGGAGCCTTTCATACCGTCCATTCATCTCACAGGAGGACATTTTATGGAAAGCTACAAAAGAGAATTTATTGAATTTCTGGAAAAGGCCGGTGTGCTGAGATTCGGTGATTTCACCGCCAAATCCGGCCGGAAGATCCCCTATTTCATCAACGCCGGTGATATCAAAACCGGCGCGCAGATCGCCACCCTGGGCGAATTCTACGCCCGGGCCTACCTGGACAAGCTGGGCGATAAGAAGGCCGTCCTCTACGGCCCCGCCTACAAGGGCATCTCCATCGCCGTGTCCGCCGCCGTAGCCCTGAGCAAGCAGGGGCTGGATGTGCCCTTCTTCTTCAACCGCAAGGAAGTCAAGGACCACGGTGAAGGCGGCGTGTTCGTAGGCTATGTGCCCCAGGCCGGGGAAGAGGTGGTCATCACCGAGGATGTGATCACCGCCGGCACCGCCATCCGGGAGAGCATGGCCATTCTCAGCCGCCTGGAGGGCGTGAATGTCGCCGCCACCTTCATCATGGTGGACCGCAAGGAGCGGGGCAAGGGCGAAAAGCTGGCCATGGAAGAGGTGGAAGAGGAATTCGGCTTCCCTGTCTACTCCGTGGTGGATGTGTACGATATCATCGAATACCTGGAAGAAAAGCCGGAAATGGCTGAAAATGTAGCCCGGATCAAGGCCTATCTGGCCGTCAACGGAGGCAAGGCATGAGAAGTCTTAACAGCATCCTGGACCTTTCCGTAGAGGAGCTGGACGAGCTCATCGCCACCGCCAAGGACATTGCGGCCCACCCGGAAAAATATCGGGACAGCTGCAAATACAAAAAGCTGGCAACCCTTTTCTATGAGCCCTCCACCCGTACCCGGTTGAGCTTTGAGGCCGCCATGCTGGAGCTGGGCGGCAGCGTGCTGGGCTTCTCCTCTGCCAACTCCTCCTCCGCCGCCAAGGGCGAGAGCATGGCAGATACCGCGAAAATCATCTCCTGCTACGCCGACATCATGGCCATCCGCCACCCCAAGGACGGCGCGCCCTTCGTGGCCTCCCGGAATGCCTCCGTACCCGTCATCAACGCCGGAGACGGGATGCACAACCATCCCACCCAGACCTTGGCAGACCTTCTGACCATTTCCCGGGAAATGGGACGGCTGAACGGTTTGACCGTCGGCCTGTGCGGCGACCTGAAATACGGCCGCACCGTCCATTCCCTCATAGAGGCCATGTGCCGCTATGAAAACATCCGGTTCGTGCTCATCTCTCCGGAGGAATTGAAGCTTCCCGGCTATGTGAAGTACGATGTGCTGGAAAAGAGCGGCTTCCCCTACGAGGAGGTCACCTCTCTGGAGGAGGCCATGCCCAAGCTGGATGTGCTCTACATGACCCGCATCCAGCGGGAGCGGTTCTCAGACCCCGCCGTCTATGAGCGCCTGAAGGACAGCTACATCCTGGATACCGAAAAAATGAAGCTGGCCAAGGAAAAGATGTGCGTGCTGCACCCCCTGCCCCGGGTCAACGAGATCAGCGTGGCCGTGGACGACGACCCCAGAGCCGCCTACTTCCGCCAGGCTCTCAACGGCAAATACATGCGCATGGCCCTGATCCTCAAGCTCCTGAAGCAGGCCCAGGAAAATCCCGCCCGGGAGCCCATCCGGGGCGAGCTGCGCTACGATCTGGTCTGCCGCAACCCCCGGTGCATCTCCGCCACCGAGCAGGAGCTGCCCCAGATCTTCCGCCTGACGGACAAGGCCGCAGGTATCCACCGCTGCATCTACTGCGAGCATATCGCGGAATAAAAAAGTGGGATATACCGTTGCGTTTCCGCACGGTATATCCCGCTTTTTGCTTGCAATTTTCAGAAACCTGTGCTATGCTGTCGATGGTGCTACCAGTAGTACCCCGGTAGGCGGTTCCCCCGGTTTTCTTTTTCGGGGGTGATACATATCTTTGCCCCCAATCGAAAGAGAGGGGGTGGCGGTCATGGGTGTTTCATGGAGTGAATTATTTCAATTCTGCATGGTCATTTTAGCTGTCATTGCTCTGGTTCTCCAGAATAACAAAGAGAAGTAACCGTCCCACTTTCCCCAAAGTCACGGTTACTTCTCTGTGATACAGGGGGAGCCGACCTACTGGCAGCACCCTTTGTGTCTTTACTATACCCCAATTTGCCCGATTTGTCAATTGTCTCCCGCCTGTACGGCGGGATTTTTCATTGGGCAGGCAAGGTCCTTTTATTCCCGCGCCGCCGCGGCTTCTTTTGTCCGGCGCTTCATGCAGACAAAATAGGCGGGGAGCAGGAAGCAGTCCGCCAGAACCCAGGCGGCGGGGCTGGCGTAGCAGACGGCGGTGAAGCCGAAGACGGACACCAGGGCCGCCACAGCGCCCCGGGCGATCATCTCGAACACACCGGCAATGACGGCCAGATTGGAATAGCCCAGGCCCTGGATGGTGAAGCGGAACAGGTTCACCCCCAGCAGGGGGATATAGAACGCCGCATTGGTCACCAGCAGCTGCCGGGCCAGGGGCAGGATCTGGGCCGAGGAGGCCACATCCTTGGAGTCCAGGAACAATGCCGTCATCTGGGCGCCCAGGAAATACATGACGACCAGGGCCGCCAGGGAATAGGCAACGCCCAGAATGCAGCAGTCCTTCACTCCGTGGTGCACCCGGTCCAGCTTTCCGGCACCCAGGTTCTGCCCGGCGTAGGTGGCCGCCATAGTGCCCATGGCGTCATAGGGCGTGGCAAACAGATTTGTCACCTTGCCGGAGGCCGCCACGGCGGCCATGGACACGGCGCCCAGACCGTTGACCGCCGTTTGCAGCAGAATGGAGCCGATGGCGGTAATGGAGTATTGCAGCCCCATGGGCAGGCCCATGATCAGCAGCCGCCGGACGCAGTGGCCCCGCCAGACAAGGTTCTCCCTTTTCAGGTGCAGAATGGGGAACTTCCTGCTCATATACAGCAGGCACAGCAGCCCGGAGATCAGCTGGCTGATGAGCGTTGCCCAGCCCGCACCGGCCACGCCCATTTGCAGGGTCACCACGCACACAATGTCCAGGGCCACATTCAGCAGGCTGGAAAACACCAAAAACATCAGCGGCGTCCGGCTGTCCCCCAGGGAGCGGAGGATGCCGGAGAGCAGATTGTAGAGCATGGTGGCGGGAATGCCCAGGAAGATCAGGAAAATATAGTCATAGGCATAGGAGAAGGTGCTCTCCGGGGTATTCATGGCGGTGAGGATCGCACGGCAGCCGATGGTGGTGACCGCCGTGACAATCAGCGCAATGATGCCGCCCAGCCAGATCATATTGCCCACGAAATTGCGCAGGCCGTTGAAGTCCTTCTCGCCGAATTTCTGAGCCACGGGAATGGCAAACCCGGCGCAGACGCCGTTGCACAAGCCCAGCACCAGGAAATTGATGGAGCCCGTGGAGCCAACCCCCGCCAGGGCCTCCATGCCCAGAAAATTGCCCACAACCACCGTATCCACCATGGCATAGAACTGCTGAAACAGCAGCCCCAGCAGCAGCGGCAGAATAAACGACAGCAGTATGGGCATGGGCGCGCCCACAGTCATGTCTCTTGTCCGATCCTTCGGCATATGTTTTCCTCCCCAAAAATGCTTTATCAGGCGCAAATCGTACCACCATTTTTTCCTGCTGTCAATCCGGGAAAAATCAATAAAAATACGTGAAAAAAGGGGGTTTTCCTTGTGAAATTGTGGTCTAAAAAAGCTTTCCCTCCGGGCGGTGCGTCGCGCAGCGAATTGAATCTAACATAGCTGCCGGTGGCAGCTATACCATAAAAAGTGGTGCTGGCAGGGCGCAGCCCTGACTGAGGAGGGGCGTCTTGGGCGAGAGCAGCTGGAAAAGCGCACAACCTACCTACCGCTCACTTACAAAACGCCCCTCTTCCGTCTCGCCTGCGGCGAGCCACCTTCCCCGTAGGGGAAGGTTAAGGGAATCCCACCGCTGCGGCGGTCCCCCTTCCCCGTAGGGGAAGGTTAGGAGGGTCACGTGTGATTCCGAACGTCCAGCCGCCTTGCCAGGGCCTTTGCGCCCATGTTGATGAGCAGCACCACCGCCAGCAGCACCACGGCAATGCCGAAGGCTGTGGAGAAGTCGCCCTCACTGGTGGCGCTGAGGTACAGCTGAATGGTCAGCGTACCGCCGGACTGGAAGATCTTGGCGAAGAATTTGCCCAGGGTCTTGGGCAGGGTCTTGGCAGCCCCTGCGGTGAAGAGCAGGGCGGCAGACTCGCCCACAATGCGGCCCACAGCCAGAATAGCGCCGGTGAGGATGCCGGGCATGGCCGAGGGGAGCAGAACGGTGCGGATGGTGTACCACTTCCCTGCCCCCAGGCCTACCGCGCCGTGACGGTAGCTGTCCGGCACGGTTTTCAGGGCCTCCTGGGTGTTCCGGGTGATCAGCGGCAGGACCATCAGGGTCAGGGTCAGCGCGCCTGTCAGCAGGGAGTAGCCCAGATGCAGCGTCTCGCCGAAGAACATGGAGCCGAAGAGGCCGAAGAGGATGGAGGGAATGCCGGACAGAGTCTCCGTGGCAAATTCAATCAGGCTCACCAGCTTGCCGGGTTTGGCGTACTCATTTAAGTACACCGCCGCCCCAACGCCGACGGGCAGGGCCACCAGCATGGTCAGCACCACGATCATCAGGGTGTTCAGAAGGTTGCCCGCAATGCCCACGGTGCCCTTGAGCTTGGAGGTGACCGTGGTCAAAAACTGCCAATTGACGCTGCCCACGCCCCGGACCACCACATAAATCAGAATCAGAGCCAGCAAAGCCACGGACAGGAAGGCGCAGAAATAGACCAGGCCGTAGAGCAGCGTGTCCGCAGGCCGCTTCCGGCGGGCCGTCAGGGATTCACCCATTGTCTTTTCCCCCTTCCCGGCGCAGCCGCTGCAGCACCAGATTGACGGTCATAATAAAGAGATACAGCACCAGGCCCACCGTGAACAGCACCTGCCGGTGGGTGCCCTCGGCATAGCCCATTTCGCTGACCAGCTGGGTGGTCAGGAACCGGACGGAATTGAAGGGCAGGGGCAGATTCACGGCGCCGCCTGCCACCATGTTAATGGCCATGGCCTCGCCCAGGGCTCTGCCGATGCCCAGCACCACGCCGGTCAAAATGCCGGACTTGGCCGCCGGGACGGTGACACGCCGGATGGTCTGCATCTTGCTGGCTCCCAGGGCCAGAGAGGCCGCCCGCAGGGAGCCGGGCACCGCCCGGATGGCAGAGGCGCTGACGCTGATGACCGTGGGCAAAATCATGATGGCCAGAACGATCACGGCTGCCAGCAGATCCGCGCCGCCGGTATACCGGTGGGTAGAAGAGCCCGCAAACACAGCCTTTTCCAGCTTATAGAGCAGGGGATTTAAGAGCATCATGCCAAGCAGGCCGTAAATGACGGAGGGGATGGCCGCCAGCAGCTCCACGGCAGGCTGCACCGCCTTTGCCAGGGTCTTGCCGGAGACCTCGGTGAGAAACACCGCCGTCAGCAAGCCGATGGGCACACCCAGCAGCACACTGGCCGCCGTGCCCACAATGGAGGAGAGAATGATATAGGCAATGCCGAAGCTGGGCTCTGCCGCCGTGGGCTTCCAGACCGTGCCGAACAGCAGCTCTCCCACGCCCACCTCGTGCGGGGCGGGCAGGCCCTTGGCGAAGAGGTACAACGTAATGGCGCACACCGCAAAAATCGCAACCACCGCACAAATCAAAAGAAGAGCCCGAGCCAGGCGCTCTGCGGTGAAAGCGCTCCGGCCCGGTTTGCCCTTGGGATTTGCCATATTACTGGGGCAGGATCAGGCCCATGGCCGTGATGACTGCCTTGCCCGCATCGGACTGCACATAGCCAAACCAGGTCTTTACCAGGTCGTTCTGCTCATCAACGGTGCCCAGAGTCGCCATGACGAAGGGACGGGACAGCTTGTAGGAACCTGCCACAATGTTCTCCTCGGTGGGCTCCACGCCGTCCAGGCTCAGGGCCTTCACGGTGCCGTCAACCACATCCAATGACACATAGCCGATGGAGCCGGGAGTGGAAGCAACCTTGGCCAGGACGCCGCCGGTGGAATCCAGCTCCTGGGCATAGGCACACTGGTCAGCCACATCCAGCAGCTCTTCGAAAGCGCCGCGGGTGCCGGAACCGGCCTCACGGCCCAGGACCACGATGGCCTCGTCAGCGCCGCCCAGGTCCTTCCAATTGGTGATCTTGCCGGTGTAGATATCGGTCAGCTGCTGGGAGGTCAGGTTGGAAACGGTGTTGGAGGTGTGGGTGATCACGGCGATGCCGTCGATGGCCACAATGTTCTCCACAGCGCCGCTTTCCTTCTCGCCGTCCTTCAGGGCACGGGAAGCATTGCCGATGTCGGTCTTGCCGCCAACCAGGGATTCCAGGCCCGCGCCGGAGCCGGTGTATTCCGCGGTAACGGTGATGTCTGGATAGCTTTCTTCAAAGCTCTCGATCATGGCCTCGCACAGCTTCTGCATGGAAGTGGAGCCGGCCAGGGTGACGGTGCCGGAGAGCTTGGCAGCCTCGGCGGTCTCAGCGGCGGCAGTGGCGGCAGTGGCGGTGGTTTCGGTGCTCTGTGCGCCGCAGGCAGCCATGGACAGGGCCAGAACCCCTGCCAGGGCGATTGCAATCAGTTTTTTCATTTTTGTCCTCCTAAGTTTTTCTTTGTTTGGATTTCGGTTTACGGGAGGTATCATAAACCCCAAGTGTAAAATGGGAAAGTTCGGGGATGTAAGGTATTTGTAAAAGTTAGAAAAAGCATGCCGGAAGCGGGTTCACAGGAAAGGTGAAGCCGTTTTCGACATATCTGGTAAAAAAGGAGAGTTTACAAATGAGAAAACCGATCATTGGAATCTTGGGAAATACGTATAAAACACAGCCGGGACTTTTTTCGAGTGCGGAGAGAATGTATGTCAACAGTGATTATATCGAAGCAGTTCTGAACAACGGCGGAATTCCGATGGCAATTCCGGCAGTTGCCATGAAAGCGAATCCGGAAGATGTACTTGCCGTGTGCGATGGCATTCTGGTTCCCGGCGGAGAGGACTTAAATCCGTGGTATTATGGGGAAGAGCCAAAACCGCAGATCCAGACCATTCGCCCGGAGATCGACGAGGCATGGTTCGCACTTGGACGGGCGGCAAAAGAGATGGGAATGCCCATGCTTGGCATCTGCAAGGGAATCCAGTTTTTAAATGTCCTGTGCGGCGGTGATCTGTACCAGGATATCTATACACAGAAGGAAACCACAATTTTGCATCTGCAGTCCCTGGAGCGGTCTTATCTGCATCACCATGTGGAAATTAAAGAGGAAACCCATCTGGCAGAAATCCTCGGGGCGGGAACCCATGCGGTAAACTCCATGCATCATCAGGCAGTGCGTACGCCGGGAGAGGACATCGTGGTTTCAGCAACGGCGCCGGATGGAACCATCGAGGCGATAGAGAGCCGCAACGGACAGATTGTGGCCGTACAGTGGCATCCGGAAGGGCTTATCCACTCAGCGCCGGAGATGAACCGCCTTTTTGCGGATCTGGTAGAAAGAAGCAGTAGATACAGAGAAAAAAGGTAACGATTTGGAACCATGTAAAAGGAAAGAAAAACCGGGATGGGACTTTTGAACCGTTACGAAAAAATAAGAATGGATAAGAATGCGATTCTAAAAGCAGAGAGCAGGAATCGTTCGGGAGGCAAAAAAAGAATGAACAGAACAATAAGAGTATCGGCGGCAGTGTTACGTATCAGCTGAAGGGAATCGAACTGTATCATGACTATCCGATTTTCTATTGCCTCGGAAATTTTATTTATGAAAATCAGTATGTACGCCTTCTGCCTGCGGACTACATGGAAAAATATGGTCTGAATATTCACACGGCAGCATCCATCGGAATCGCCAGGCGGCAGGAGCAGTCCTCACATTCCCTCTACGAAATTCCGGAGGTCTATCGGAGTGTGCTACCGTATTTCGAAATCTGTCAGGGGAAATGCACACATCTGGAGCTTCTGCCGGTCGAGCTTGGTATGGACAGGGGAAACGCAGAAAAAAATATTCCATACGTGGCAGACGAAAAAACAGCAGAAAAAATTGCAGAATATCTCACCCACGTGAGCAAGAGATATGGAACAGAATGGGAATACAAAGAAGGAAGGATTGTACTTCATGCGTAAAAAATGGGAAATAGAAGAGGAATACCGAAACCTTTGACGGAACAACAAAGAACTTGCGCTGCAGACGCTGCGGGAGCTGACACTGACCCAGACTGAGACGGGAAAAGAGGAGCAGAGAATCGCATATTGCATGGAATGGATGAAACAGCAGGGTATGGAGTCGGTTCATACGGATGAGCTTGGAAATGTAATCTGGGAGTATCGGCCGGAACAGGAAAAGAAGGTTCTGTATACGGCGCATCTGGAGACGGTATGCCTTTTGTCCAAACTGAAACAAAAGCCGGCATGAAGGTTTCCAATTTGTATATCTCACAGATAAAGAGAGTGCAATTGTGGAGGCATTGAAGCATTTTAAGATGAATAGTTAATAAAGAGAGGTGCAGATGCTATGCCAGGTATACTCGTGGTTGAAGATGATGAAAATTTAAATCGTGGAATTACATTTTCACTGAAAAAATCC
>ENA-UESI01001525-UESI01001525.1-human-gut-metagenome-genome-assembly--contig:-NODE-1525-length-14483-cov-3.651812_pt1 | contig 14483 bp, 10 predicted proteins | sample MGYA00243005_ERZ508006 | MGnify/ENA primary metagenome ERZ508006 (study PRJEB26167, sample SAMN06115436) | human gut metagenome | host: Homo sapiens | place: China:Shandong | collected 2015-06-10... | reverse complement strand
AAAATCGCTGCCTACGCCTACGCCGTCGCCGAACAGAATGCGGACAACGGCACCATCGTCACAGCCCCCACCTGCGGCCCGTGCCTGGGCGGCTACATGGGCATTCTGGCCGAGGGCGAGCGCTGCGTTTCCACCACCAACCGCAACTTTGTGGGCCGCATGGGCCATGTGAAGAGCGAGGTCTACCTGGCTTCTCCCGCCACCGCTGCCGCCAGCGCCCTCACCGGCTATATCACCGACCCCCGCACGGTCTGATCGGAAAGGAGAACAACAATGAACGCAAAAGGTTCTGTTTTCAAATACCCGGATAATGTGGACACCGATGTCATCATCCCGGCCCGCCACCTGAACACCCAGGACGCCAAGGAGCTGGCCAGCCACTGCATGGAGGACATCGACAAGGATTTCGTCAAGAACGTGAAGGACGGCGACATCATGGTGGGCGGCTGGAACTTCGGCTGCGGCTCCTCCCGTGAGCATGCTCCCCTGTGCATCAAGATATCGGGCATTCCCTATTACGGCATGATTGCCGACGGGGTCGGATACGTCCTGCACGACGATTTCACGGAAGAGTGCAGCCTCGACATGCGCCGCGCGCTCGTCGAGCTCAAGAAGCAAGGCGCCACGTCGCTGATCATCGACCTGAGAGGCAACGGCGGAGGCATACTGCAGGAGGCCGTCAAGATTCTCTCCCTGCTGGTTCCCAAAGGGACCGAAGTCGTGTCGATGAAAGGCCGTATCGGCGAACTCGACGAGACGTTCACGACGCAGACCGACCCGATCGACACGCGGATGCCCGTCGTCGTGCTGGTCAACAGCCAGTCGGCCTCGGCTGCCGAGATCGTCTCGGGGGCGCTGCAAGATCTGGACCGCGCCGTACTGCTCGGCCAGCGGACCTTCGGCAAGGGACTCGTGCAATCGACCCGCCCGCTCGGCTACAATGCCTTTCTGAAAGTCACTACGGCCAAGTACTACATTCCCAGCGGACGGTGCATTCAGGCGCTCGACTACGCCCACCGCAACGACGACGGCAGCGTCGGAACCGTACCCGACTCGCTGATCTGGGAGTTCCGGACCTCCGGCGGCAGGAAGGTGTACGACGGGGGAGGCGTGATGCCCGACGTGCGCATCGAACCGCAGTATGTCAGCCGTTTCACGACGGTTCTTTACGGCAAGGGGTATCTGGAGGATTTCGCGAACGACTATTTCAGGCGCCACCGCGAAGGAGTGGACGTCGACCGGTTCACGCTGCCGGACGACGAGTACGACCGGTTCGTCGAGTTCATGCAGGACAAGGACGTCGAGGTCGAGTCGCAGACGCAGCGGACGGTCGACGAGTTGCGCCGCCAAGCCGAACGCGAAAAGTATCTGGACCGTATCTCCGGCGAGCTCGAAGCGATCGAGCGCAAACTCAAGGACGACAAGAACGCCGATTTGCAGGCATTCAGGGAGGATATCCGCAAGTTGCTCGAGAGCGAAATCGTCATGCGCTACCACTATTATGCCGGCGTGGCACGCCACTCGGCTCTGCGCGACCGGGAGGTGCGGGCCGCCGTCGAGCTGCTCGCCGACACGGCCCGCTACCGCCGGATACTCTCGCAACAGGACACCGAGCGCAAATAAGCCCCGCCCATGAAAAAAGGACTCGCATATCCCCTCTTCTCGTTCCGCAACCGCGTGCTGATCATCGTGCTCGGTCTGGTAATCGGCATCTCGTCGCTGCTGTTCACCAACGACATGGCGCGCCAGCTTCGAGAGAAGGAGCAGAACGAGGTGGCCATCTGGTCGGCCGCGTTCCGCGACCTGGGCGTCAATCCGAGCAGCCCGCTGCTCTCGGCGCTGATCAACTCGAAAAGCAACATCCCGTTCATCATCGTCGACGGGCAGATGAACATAGCCAGCTCGCACCTGATACCCGACCACATCCTCAACCACCCGAACCTGAGACGCAAGAAGATCGAGGAAATGGCCGCGGCCAATTCCTTCATTCAGGTCACCACGATGAACAACGAGACGTTCTACATTTTCTACGACGAGTCGCGGCTGCTCAAGACGCTGGTCTATTTTCCCTACATCCAGCTGATGATCATCGTCGTGTTCGTCACCTTCGGTTACATCACGTTCCGCTCGAGCAAGCAGGACGAGCAGAACCGCGTCTGGATCGGGCTGGCCAAGGAGACGGCCCATCAGCTCGGGACGCCCACCTCGTCGCTGCTGGGCTGGATCGAGTACCTGCGCACGCAGCCCATCGACCAGACGGCCGTCGAGGAGATGAACAAGGATATCATCCGGCTGACGAAAGTGGTCGACCGTTTCTCGAAAATCGGCGCGGCGACGCCGCTGAGCGAGGGCGTGATCAACGAGATCGTGGGCAGCAGCGTAATCTATTTCCGCACCCGCGTGCCGAAAAACGTCACGCTGACCTACAACGGACTGGCCATGGCCCGACAGAAAGCCATGGTCAACGAGGCGCTGTTCGAGTGGGTGATCGAAAACCTGCTGAAAAACGCGATGGACGCGCTGCAAGGCAAGGGAACGATCGACGTACGGCTGTCCGACGACGCGAACTGGGTCTACATCGATGTGAAAGACACGGGGAAGGGAATCGCCAAAGGCAACTTCAAGCGGATTTTCGACCCCGGTTTTACGACCAAAACGCGGGGTTGGGGCCTCGGACTGTCGCTCAGCAAACGAATCATCGAAGGCTACCACGGCGGCCGGATCTACGTGCTCGACTCCGAGATCGACAAAGGCACGACGATCCGCGTCGCGCTGAAAAAAATCTACACCTAACGCCCGACCGAGCCGATGGAAACGCCATATCCGTTCATCCGGGACAGCCTTTCGCCGCGACCGGGTCCTCCGGAGGACACCGGAATCCCGAACGGGGCCGAGCTGTTCGGCCCCGAAAGCAGCGTGGCGCTCGTCCCGCCGGACGGTATCGCGGCCCGTCCGGCAAGCGCCGATACGCCGGGGCAGAGCTATGCCTACGAGGCCGTGACGTTGGGCGTGCTGGCGATCTTCTGCTATTTGCTGCACAGCTACCGAAGCAGTCTGGCCGAAGCGTTCAAGGTCGTCACGATGCAACTTTCGATCGAAAAGGCATTTGCCGAGCAGACGCTGTTCTTCCGACAATTCCTGACCCTCTCGTCGCTGTGGGGCATCCTGCTGGTCAGCGGACTCGCCGTCCGCTACGGCGACCTGTACGGACTTTACACTCTGCTGCCCCTGACGGCGGACACCGCAGTCGCAGCCGTCGCCGCAGCCGTCGCGCTGATCGTCGGCTATCGCTGCCTGATCGTGCGAATCGTCGGACTGGTCACGCGAAACGAGGCGTTTCTGGCCGAGCACCGCTTTATGAATCGGATTTTCTCGGCTTTCGCCTACACGCTGCTGACACCGCTTTTTCTCGTCGTCGCGCTCGTTCCGGCCGAGGAGGCGCGCGCCGCGCTGATCGGAGTCGCGACGGTCTCGGCAATCCTGTATCTGACGTATCTGACAAAAAGTTATCGTTTCTTTGTCAAAAGGGATGTTTCAATTATGCAATGGATTTTGTACCTTTGCACCGTCGAATTTTTCCCGGTAAGCTTTTTCGTGCTGGCCGTTCTGAGAGGCCGCTGACCGCATCGCGGCAAGCCGCAGACGCGCTCGGGGGAGCGACATCCGCAGAATCACGTCTGCCTCCGCACGGACGGAGCGGTCTAACCATAAGGAATGTAAGAAATTGAAGGTCAAGAAAATCTTAGTATCGCAGCCGGCTCCGGCCGTCGCCGAAAAATCGCCCTATCACGAACTCGTACTCAAACACCGCGTCGATGTCCGGTTCCACCCGTTCATCAAGCTCGAGGGAGTCACCCTGAAAGAGTTCCGCAGTCAGCGGGTAGAGATATTGGAGCACAGCGCGGTCATTTTCACGAGCCGGACGACGATCGACAACTTTTTCCGGATCTGCGAGCAAGCGCGCATCACGATTCCCGAGGGAATGAAATATTTCTGCAACACGGAGGCCGTCGCGCTGTACCTGCAGAAATACATCGTATACCGCAAGCGGAAGATATTTTTCGCAGACGGAACGTTCTCGGCGCTCGTCGAGCTGATCGCCAAGCACAAGGACGAGAAATTCCTGCTCACGCTTTCCGAACCCCACAAACCCGAGCTGCCGATGGCGCTCGAGAAAATGAAGCTCCGGTTCGATAAGGTAATCCTCGCCCGGACGGTCAGCGCCGACCTGAGCGACGTCGACATAGCCGACTACGACCTGCTGGTTTTCTACAGTCCGTCGGAAATCACTTCGTTGCTCGGGGCTTTCCCGCGTCCGAACGGATCGCCGCGAATCGCCACGTTCGGGCACGGCACGGCCAAGGCAGCCGTCGGGGAGGGACTGACAGTCAGCGTCATGGCCCCGACACCCGAGGTCCCGTCGATGACCAAGGCGATCGATCTGTACATCCATAAGCTCGACTCGGGCGAGGAGGTCCCCCCCGTTACGCTCGAGGAGCAGTCGCCCGATCTGGCATTCATCCAGTCGCAGGCGCTCAAAGGACGCAAGACGAAGCCGGTGGCCGCCAAGGCCCCGGCGCCCAAGGCAGCCGTCACGACGAAAAAGAGCCCTTCCGCCGTACGCAAAAGCGCAGCGGCCGGAACGACGGCGAAGAAATAATCCGGTCGAACCGCCCGATCCTCCGACACCATGCCCCCTGCACCGGACAGAAGCTTTCCCCGCCGCGAACGACTGAAGTCGAAAAAACGGATCGCCCGGCTTTTCGAGCAGGGAAAGGGCGGTTTCGTCTATCCGGTACGCTATGTTCTGCTCGACGACTCGGCAGAGGAGTCCGTTGCCGGGAAAGACCGTCCCCTGTCCGTGCTGATCGCCGTGCCCAAGCGTCACCATAAGCGCGCTGTCGAGCGTAACCTGCTCAAGCGACGCATGCGGGAAGCCTATCGCCTGAACAAACAGGCGCTGTCAGGGACTCTGTCCGGCCCGTGCGCGCTGGGACTGCTCTATGCGTCGGGCGACGTGGCCGGGTACCCGCAGATCGAAAGCGCCGTAAAGAAAATTATCCGGATACTCCGCGAGCAAGCCTGAGCCGCATCCGAACGTCCTGCCGGGATTTGTTCCGGCCGAGCTCGGCCGGAACGGCGGACGATGCCGGAGCCTCCGGCCCCATAGCGAAAACAGCGGGAACCGTCCCGCCGAACCATATCACGAGTCCGGCCCATGAACGAACGACGCAGCCGATACGCCCGCATTCTGCGGCAGATACTGATCGCACCGCCTATGCTGCTGATCTGGGTCTACCGCCATGGCATCTCGCCGTTCACGCCGCCCAGCTGCCGCTTCACGCCCACCTGCTCGCAATACTTCGCCGAGGCGCTCCGCCGGCACGGCCTGCTGAAAGGCTCCTACCTCGGCATTCGGCGGCTGCTGCGCTGCCACCCTTGGGGAGGCAGCGGATACGACCCCGTACCGTAACCGGTTTACCCGGAAACCGCGAAGCGCACGCCCTGCAACCGAAACGCACCGTTGCGGCACGACGTGCCGCCCGGTCGGGCCATGCAAACCGGTCGGTCGGAAAACCGATCGACGAAACGATCCGGCGAATCATCTTCGCACCAACGTGCAGACCGAAAGCGAGCGCGGCGGCCTGCCGGGTATCGCCTCGTACCGCAAACCGGCACCCTCGGCCATAAAGCCCCGGCGCTTTCAGGCGCCGGCCGATCCCGGGCCGCTGCATGTCGGCCACCCCATCCGGCCATACCGGACACGACATAACACCGGTCAGGACACGGCCGGCCGGTTCCGACTTCTTGCCGGAATGTCCGCTATTCCGACCAGTGCCGGCCGAAATCCTCGATTTAACGCTTGACCCGCAGCAACTTGCCATTCCGATCAAAAGTCGCTCCTTATACTCTTCCGGATTCGAGTCTTTCAGCAATTCGTTGGAGCGGGCGGGCAACAAACGAATATCGTTCCAAAGATCCCGTACCGTCATCGTAACTTCTTTCCCGTTGACCGGTTCGCATACGATCGTGGGCCCTGCATGACTTATATTCATTTTATAAACGATCGTGTAGCATATGGAATCGGAATATATGTCGCACGACAGATTCAGTCCCTCTCCCCGAACTTCGGTAGAATCGTCATACGTATCGTCGAATTCTTTCAGCAATCTTTTGAGATCGGGATTTCTGATCTCATGCTCGATGATCCCCACGATCGATCGTCTCTTTCTGCCCCGTACCGTAGTCGTAAAGAACTACTTTCGGTGCGTGACATTGCACGGCCACCGCTATACAGCAGGCCATCAATCCTGCTTGGACGAATGAAATTTTTCCGGACATATCTCGAAAATCGGTTATTTTCATAGCGAACGGCCGACGACCGAATATCCGGGAAGCGACCGCTATTCCGCAGCGAAGTCCTTTTCGAGCCTCGTCTCCGTGTGTTCGGACCGCTTTCCCGACTCCGGGAGAATACCTGCAAATTCGGGAAGCCGGCCTCGACCAATCAATCGCCGTTTGCGGGTAATCCGCGCTGCCGTTTCCTCTTGTTTTAAAAACGCCTCTCCTTACCGATCTACAACACCTCGGCCACGACATAGGTGCTTCCCCCGATGAAAATCATATCTTCCGGTCCGGCAAGCTCCCGGGCCCGCGCGAGCGCCTCGTTCACGGTCGGGACGCACTCGCCCTGCAATCCGTAACCGGCGGCCCGGCGCGCAAGCTCGCGCTCGTCGAGCGCGCGGCGGATCCCGGCCTTCGTGAAGACGTAGTGCGCCTGCCGGGGAAGCAGCGGCAGCACGCGCGAAAGGTCCTTGTCCTCGACAAAGCCGACGACCATATAGAGCTTCCGGTATGTCTGGCGCGCGATCTGGGCGGCCACCTCGGCGATGCCCGACTCGTTGTGTCCCGTGTCGCAGACGACAAACGGCCGCTCGCCCAGCCGTTCCCAACGTCCACGGAGCCCCGTCGCGCGCGCGGCCGAGGCGAATCCCCGCCGCACGTCCTGCGGCGCGATGCGCAGTCCGCCCGAACCGTTCAGCACGTCGAGCGCGGTCAGGGCCGTCGGCACGTTCAGGCGCTGGTAGATTCCCTGCAGGTCGCACTCGACCTCGAAGCGGTTGCCGTCGAGCAGGCTCTCGATCCCGAGCCGCTGCGAGTCGGGCAGAAACCGCTGGTCCGCCACCCGGTACGTCTGGTCGGCGAACAGGATCGGCGCGCGCAACGCCTTGGCGCGCTCGATGAAAACGAGCTTCGTCTCCACCTGACTCTCGCCTACGACGACCGGAGTATCTTCCTTGATGATCCCGGCCTTCTCGCCGGCGATCCGCCCGAGCGTATCGCCAAGAAACTGCGTGTGATCGTAGCCGATGTTCGTTATCACGCTGAGCAGCGGACGGATCACGTTCGTCGAGTCGAGCCGTCCGCCCATGCCGACCTCGACGACGGCCACGTCGACTTCCCGGCGCGCGAAATGGTCGAACGCCATAGCCGTCGTGATTTCGAAAAACGACGGCTGCACGCGCCCGATCGTCTCCCGGTTCCGCTCGACGTACTCGACGACCTCCCGCTCGGAGATCGTCTCCCCGTCGACACGCATGCGCTCGCGGAAATCTTTCAGATGGGGCGACGTGAACAGACCGGTCCGGTATCCGGCCGCCGACAGCGCCGAGGCGATCAGATGCGACACGGAGCCCTTGCCGTTGGTCCCGGCCACATGCACGCTGCGGAAGCGGCGGTGCGGAACGCCCGAAGCCTCTTCCAGCGCGACGATGCGGTCGAGCCCCGCTTTGTAGGCGCTGCCGCCGACGTCCTGAAACACAGGCAGCGAGCGATAGAGAAAATCCAGTGTCTGACGGTAGTCCATCCTGTTTCGGCATTTGGGTCCAAAGATACGCTTTTTTCCGCTCCGCAAAACGAAAAGAGATAAGACGGAAGCCGGCGAGGAAACGGACGTATTCTTGCCGTCCGGAGCCCGAACCAAACGCCATGCGGCTCGTACCGGAAGAACCGCGTTCGCGGGCAGCGTTCTCTTTATCCGACGCAGAGCAAGGGCAGGACATTCGGTCGCCTCAGACTAAGGCAAGCGCCGGAACGGGAAAACCGGAAACCGGCCTGCCCCCGGCCGACCCGGACGAAACACGGGAAACGCCCCGCAAACGGGAAACGCCGCTCCGGCCGCTCGCCGCGATCCGTCTCACGGAAAAACGGAACGGGACCGGAACGCCGCTACTCGACCAAATGGCTTCGCCGCCGCACGCGGTAAGCCATAAAATAGAGCAGACTCAGCACGAAGACGTAACCCGCCAGACGGCCGATCACGTCGCCGTAGCGGGTGTAGAAAGTCAGCCGGTCGTTCAGGCTCAGCTCGGCGGTCAGCGCGCCGCGCTCGTCCCAGCCGAGCGTCTCGCCCACGTCGCCCCGCTGGTCGATGAACCCCGAGCGGCCCGTGTTGGCGCTGCGGGCGATGCTGCGCCGGTTCTCGATCGCCCGCAGGCGGGAGTAGGCGAACAGGTAGCGGTAGCCCGGCGTATCGTCCCACCAGCCGTCGTTCGATATGACGAACATCAGCTCGGCCCCGCGCCGGACGAACTCGGTAAAGTACTCCCCGTAAATCGCCTCGTAACAGATCGCGGGCCCGCCCCAGACGCCCCGGGGCGACGCGAAGACCCGGCGGATCGAGTCCATGCCGAGCTGTCCCGAAATGCCGCCGAGATCCACCGTCAGGAATTTGAGCTTTTTCAGAGCCGAGTAATAGGGCGTCATTTCGGCCCCGATCACGAGCTTCGCCTTGTGATGAATGCCGATCCGCTCCGACGAGTCGATCCCCAGCGCGCTGTTGAAAATGTCGTACCACAGCGTGCTGTCGCGGTTGCAGCGGGCGGTCGGCGAGGCTTCCCGTTCCGAAGGATAACGTCTGAGCGTATTGGCGCCCGTCACGACGAGGGCCGACGGATAGCGCTCGCGCACGAAGTCGCGGAACTGCGCGATCGCCGGCGCCCGGCCGATCGATTTCTCCCAGAAGTCCTCGTCGATGGCCGTCTCCGGCGCGACGATGAAATCGACGTCCTCGGGGGCCTGAGCCATCAGCGAGAGCAGAATTCCGCGCTGTTCGGCCTGTTTCAGGACGAACTTCTCGTAATAGGGATCGATATTGGGCTGCACGACCGTCACCCGGACCGTGCGCTCCGGCTCGCAATAGGTAGCGTACATCGTCAGCGAGACGGCCGCCGGCACGACGAAAGCCAGCGCCGGAGCCGCCCAGCCGCGCCAGCCTCGGGGACGTCTGATCGCCTCGAACACGAGCAGGTTCGTCACGAGTACCCAAAGCGATCCGCCGAGCGCGCCCGTCCACTCGTACCACTGCACGAGCCGGACATCCTGTGCGAAGGCATTGCCGAGCACCAGCCAAGGGAACGAAATCTCGCCGTTGATAAACAATGTCTCATAGGCGATCCAGCCGCTCACAAGCACCGTCCAGGCCAGCGCCCGGCGCGCGCGCCGGAGTACCGCATGATAGACCAGAAACACGACCGACATCTGCGTGGCGCCGACGACCGTAGCCGCCACCACGCCGATCACGGCCGCATAGCCCACCCACCAGACCGTCGCCAGCCACCATAGCACGAAGGCCGAGACGACGTAGGGCCAGAATCGGCGAGGCTTTCCCCTCCGGCCGGTCTGCCCCGCAAGCGAGTGCTCGACCCACAACAGCGGCACGAAAGCCACGAACAGCGTCAACGCGCTTCCCCCGAGCCAAGGCAACGAGAGCAGCAGCACGCTCAGCAACGTATAGAGTATTCTTTTAAGCATATTTCCGAAGAGTCGAACGATACGCAAAGATAAACGATTATCGCTCCGAACGGCCGATACGCCCCCATTTTGCGGCAAAAAATTCCGCTCGGCCCCGTCAGGTCCGTGTCGAACACTCAAGACGGCCAATCATCCGGACCGGAGTCCTCCGAATCGCTTCGGCTCCCTCGTACCCTCCCGAGCAGATTTATCCATATGTCGCATCCCCATGTTCGAAAGTCCGCAAACGGAATCCTCGCCTGTGCAACATTGGGAACAGCGCCCGCCCGGCTCTTCCCGCGAGCACGAAAGAAACCGGTCCTACGACGACAACGCGCCGACGTTCCGGAACGGTCCGCGCCGAATGCCTGCTCCGCATCCCGGTCGCGACGGGCTTTCGGCGCATTTCCCGCCGAATGCTTCCGATAAGGCAAAATATTGCTAATTTTGTCGGACATTTTCAACGGACTCGCGGGAAATTCCCGCCCCAAGGTTCACCGCATGTGGTTTGACGTTTATACCCAAGGAATCCTCATCGGCCTCGTGGCCTCCGTTCCGCTCGGACCGATCGGACTGCTCTGCATTCAGCGCACGCTGAGCAAGAGCCACCGCTCGGGCTTCGTGTCGGGGCTCGGCGCCGCGACGGCCGACTCGATGTTCGCCACCGTCGCGCTGTTCTCGCTGACGGTCGTGATGTCGTTCATCGAGAACAACATGGCGATCATCAAGGCGCTCGGAGGCATCTCGGTCGTGATCGTCGGCGTGACGATCTTCCTGAAGAACCCGGTCGTACAGATCCGCCGCAACCGCGCGGGCAAGGGACACAACCTGTGGGGCGACTACCTGTCGGTCTTCTTCCTCACGCTGACCAACCCGGCCTATATCCTGATCTTCGTCGCGCTTTTCGCCGCGCTGGGAATCAGCCACGAGGGCATTCCGCTCGGCGGAGGCATGTCGATGATCCTCGGCGTGCTATGCGGAGCCTCGCTGTGGTGGTTCACGCTGACTTTCGGCGTCAGCTTCCTGCGGCGCAAGTTCCGGCCGCGCCACCTGCTGTGGATGAACCGCATCTCGGGCAGCGTGATCGTCGTGCTGGGAGCCGCCGCCATATTGTCCATTTTCTTTCATACGCCCGTAGTCCATGAAATGCTCCCCTGACAAAAAAATCGTCATCGCCGTCGACGGATTCTCGTCCTGCGGCAAAAGCACGTTCGCCAAGAAGATCGCCTCGGCACTGGGGTACGTCTTCATCGATACCGGAGCGATGTACCGCGCCGTCACGTTGTACGGTATCCGGCACGGCGCCATTCACGGAGGCGTGGTCGACGCGGAGGCGCTCGAGCGGATGCTGCCCCGCATCGGCATATCGTTCGTCTTCAACCCCGCGCGGGAAGCCAGCGACATTTACCTCGACGGCGAGAACGTCGAGGGGCCGATCCGGAGCCTCGAGGTCAGCGAGGCCGTCAGCCGCGTGAGCCAGATCGGCGCCGTGCGCGAGCGTCTCGTGGGCCTTCAGCAGCAAATGGGACGCGACAAGGGAATCGTCATGGACGGCCGCGACATCGGGACGGTCGTTTTTCCGGACGCCGAGCTGAAAATCTTCATGACGGCCGATCCGGCCGTCCGCGCCATGCGCCGCTACCGCGAACTGACGGCCAAAGGAGAAAAAGTATCGCTCGAAGAGATCGAGCGGAACATCCGCGAGCGGGACCTCGCCGACCAGACGCGCGCGATCAGCCCGCTGCGTCAGGCTCCCGACGCCGTCGTGCTCGACAACAGCCGCATGACGCCCGAGGAGCAGATGGAGTGGATACGGCCATACGTCGAATCACGTTCTCAAGCGACATGCACATCGAAATAGACGAAAAATCAGGATTCTGCTTCGGCGTGGTCAAGGCGATCACGAAAGCCGAGCAGTCGCTTTCGGAGCTGGGGCGGGTCTGCTCGCTCGGCGACATCGTGCACAACCGCGTGGAAGTACAGCGGCTCGAGAAGCTGGGCCTCGAAACGATTTCGCACGACGAACTGCGCGGCATGAGCGGCCGCACGGTGCTGATCCGGGCTCACGGCGAGCCGCCCTCGACCTACGATTTCGCACGCAGGCACGGCATCCGCCTGATCGACGCTACCTGTCCGGTGGTCGCCCGGCTGCAGAAGCTCGTCAAAAGCGCCCATGAGGAGATGAAGGCCTGCGGAGGACAGGTCGTCATCCTCGGCAAGCGGGGACATGCCGAAGTCGTAGGGCTGACCGGTCAGGTGGACGGCGACGCCATCGTCGTCGAGACCCCGGACGATCTGCAAAGCGTCGACTTCTCGCGCCCGATCTGCCTGCTTTCGCAAACGACCCAGAGCCTCGCGCTGTTCGAGCAGATCCGCCGGAGCATGCTGGAGCGGGCCGCCAATCCGTCGCGCGTCGTCGTACACGACACGATCTGCCGCCAAGTCTCCAACCGCAACCCGCATTTGCAGCAGTTCGCCCGGCGATTCGACGCCATCGTTTTCGTCTGCGGCAGAAAAAGTTCGAACGGCAAGGTGCTCTATCAGACCTGCCTGCAAAGCAATCCCCGCAGCTATACGGTCGAGGACGAGAGCGAGCTGCGGCCCGAGTGGTTCGAGGGCTGCCGTTCGGTGGGAATATGCGGAGCGACCTCCACGCCCAAGTGGCTGATGCAGCGCGTAGCGGACCGGATCGGACAAGCCGCGGGAGGAGCGGACGGGAACGACTTCTGAGCTTTCTGCCCCCCGGACGGTCGCGGAACAGAAACCCGTTTCCGCGGCAGAATGCACCCGCAAAGGAAAAACGAGGCGGAAAATCGATAAATATGTCGTATTTTTATGCCAAAAGAACGCAACAATCTCTAATCAAACCGACAATCTTTATGAAACGCGCGCTTCTACTCTTTTTAGCCTTTACCGCCGCATGGCTGGCCGGATGCGACAAGCAGGACGACGGACCGGCTCCCGAACTGACGCTTTCCGGCGGAACGGAGAAGACACTTGCGACCGGCGGAGGATCGGAGTCGGTCACTTTCACCACCAACACGACATGGAGTGCCGAAATCGCCTCCGCGACGCCCGGGGAGTGGTGCCGCGTATCGCCCGAGAGCGGAGGAGCCGGCCCGGCCACCGTCACGGTGACGGCCGAAGCCAATCCGGATACCCGCAGCCGCACCGCCGTGCTGACGATCCGTGCCGGAGGCCTGACCGAAACCGTCACGTTCACGCAAGGCGAGAAAGGCACGGTCTCGCTCGCACAGAAAGTTTACCAGGACATACCCGCCGAGGGCCTCTCCTTCGATATTCTGTTCGACGGCAGTCTCGACTGCGACCAGTACGGAGCCAAAGTGCTGATCGAGTACCGGAACTGGCTTTCGGTCGAGCAGCCCGAGGAGGGAGAGAGCTCGTACCGCATCGGAGTAACGGTCCGTCCCAACACCTCGTCCTCGTCCCGAAGCGGCCGGATCGCCATCGTCGACAAAACGGGCGCAGGGCTCGACACGGTTACCGTCGAGCAGCTCCAGCAAAACGTGCTGAAATGGGATCCCCGCCGGATCGAGCACGACTATACGGCCGATGTGATCTCATCCGAGCTCCAGAGCAACACGGAGTACCGGATCGAAATCGAGCAGCAGGAACCGGCATGGGTTTCCCGCATCGAGTCGAAAGCCGCTTCGACCGAGGAACTGCGCTTCCAGATCGGCCGCAACGAGTCGAAACTGCCTCGCACGGCGCTCGTCATCGTCCAAAGCACGAATTCCGATTCCCCGTTGCGCGACACGCTGACGATCGTCCAGTCGGGAATCGCCGATTTCTACCGGGACAAGGAAGTCATCACCGTGCAGCAGGCCACCGAGGGCAACGTCGATCTGGTGTTCATGGGCGACGGGTTCACGATCGACGACATGGCGACCCAGAACGGCTACTACGAAACCAGCCTGCGCAAGGCCGTCGATTACTTTTTCGACGTCGAGCCCTACCGGACTTACAGAAACTATTTCAATGTCTATATCGTCTGCGCCGTATCGAACGACCGGGGCATTTCGGGTTCGCTCGACCATAAGGGCGAAACGCTCGACACCAAGTTCTCGGTCGCCTACACCGACGTCGGAAACAGCAGCGGTATGGAGGTCGACGAAGAACCGACGTTCGAATACGCTCAGGCCGCCCCGATCAAGGACGTCAAACAGACGCTCGTCGTCATGATCGCCAACTGCCCCGATTACGGAGGAACGACCTGGTCGTGGGGTGACGGCTCTTCGATCGCCATCTGCCCGATGATCGAGAACGAACCGCCCAGCGACTACAGGGGAGTCGTGCAGCATGAGGCGGGCGGACACGGTTTCGGCAAGCTGATAGACGAGTATATCTACTATTCGACGGTGCTTCCCGATGAGATGATCGCTTCGTTCAGACAATGGGAGGGTTTCGGCCACAACGCCAACGCCGACCTGACCGACGATCCCGCGCGGATCAAATGGAGGGAGTTCTACGAGCTGCCCCAGTACGGCATGGTCGGAGCGTTCGAGGGAGCCTACATGTACGCCCGAGGCATCTGGCGTCCCGAGACGAACAGTTGCATGAACAACAACGTCTCGTATTTCAATGCGCCGAACCGAAAGAAAATCGTCGAGCGCATCATGGAACTGAGCGGCCGATCGTTCGATATGAACGACTTCCTCGCCAAGGATGCG
>ENA-UESI01001517-UESI01001517.1-human-gut-metagenome-genome-assembly--contig:-NODE-1517-length-14537-cov-4.455602_pt1 | contig 14537 bp, 10 predicted proteins | sample MGYA00243005_ERZ508006 | MGnify/ENA primary metagenome ERZ508006 (study PRJEB26167, sample SAMN06115436) | human gut metagenome | host: Homo sapiens | place: China:Shandong | collected 2015-06-10... | reverse complement strand
CTATACGCAGGAAAAGATGTGGGGCAGGTATATGGAATCTTTGCGTAAGAATCTTTCTGCTTATACTCTTGATGATGGTGAAGATGCCGTACAGGGCAGCGTAGACAATGTACAGGGGGAAGCACAGGAACATGAAGCCGAACTCAAACGGCTCGGTAACGCCGCAGACGAAGGCGCAGATTGCAGCGGACAGAACCAGGCCGATAGCAGCCTTCTTGTTCTTGGCGGTCTTGACCATTGCCAGAGCAGCACCGGCAATACCGAACATCATGCAGGGGAAGAAACCGGACATGTACATGCCCAGGCTCCAGCTCACATCTGCGCTGGTCTCGCCTGCCCAGAAGTGGGACAGGTCGCCCAGGCCGATGGTGTCGAACCAGAACACGTTGTTCAGAGCGTGGTGCAGGCCGGTGGGGATGAGCAGACGGTTCAGGAAGGCGTAGATGCCGGCGCCGATGCCGTCCATGCCAGCGATGCCGTTGCCGATTGCGACCAGTGCGTCGAAGATGACGGGCCAGACGAACAGCAGAACAACAGATGCTACGATGGAGATCAGACCGGTAGCGATCGCAACGAAGCGCTTGCCGGAGAAGAATGCCAGCCAGTCAGGCAGCTGGGTATCCTTGAACTTGTTGTAGCAGGCAGCGCCGATGACGGCAGCCAGAATGCCGATAAAGGAGTTGCCGGCGACCTTCTGGTATGCAATGTAGGTAGCGGTACCCTCTTCGATGTGGCGCACAGCGCTGACCACACCGGGGTTCAGCAGCTGCTGCATCATCAGGAAGCTGACCAGACCGGCCAGACCTGCGGTACCATCGTTGTCAGCAAGGCCGACAGCGGCACCGATGGCAAACAGCCATGCCATGTTATCGATCAATGCGCCGCCTGCCTTGATGAGCAGGAAGCCGACGGTGTATGCTGCGCCGGAAGTTGCGCCCTCGGCACCCATAACAGCGGGAGCCAGAGCGTAGCCGATGCCCATCAGGATGCCGCAAATCGGCAGCACAGCGACGGGAAGCATCAGAGCTTTGCCCAGTTTCTGGAGATACTTCATCATAAGACACATTCCTCCTTAAAGAATGTTTGTGTTTACAGACGCCTCTGGTTGCAGGCTGTCCATAGTTCTGTAACAGAATAGTAACATATTTTTGCAAAAAAAGAAAGAGGTTTTTTCTTTTTTCTATTAAAATGCGTCAAAAGTCCTTGTTTGATGGCACAGTTGTCAGCATTTTTTGTTTTTTCTGCACGCGTTCTGATTTAAGTGCTGAAAATTCTTTTCTTTTTATGTCTATTTTGTCCAAAGACTTGCATCCCAGCGCGGCCGCCGCCCCGTTTCGCAGCGCAGCTCTCCCCGCTCTGTGGGCGTACTATTCCAGTATATGCTTTGCCGCCGCGCAAAGCGCACGGGCATGGGCTGTTCTCATCCCACCAGCAACTTCACTACACCGTGCAAAAAGAAAACCGCCAGCGCTTTTCTTCACGCTGACGGCTCTGGCGGAGATGGTGGGTTCTCCCGCGCCCTAAAAACAGCCCACTGGGCTGTTTTTGCCCGGCGGGACGCAAAGCGCCGGGCACGGGCTGTTCTCATCCCACCAGCAACTTCACTACACTGTGCAAAAAGAAAACCGCCAGCGCTTTTCTTCACGCTGACGGCTTCTGGCGGAGATGGTGGGATTCGAACCCACGTGCCCGATTAAGGACAAAACGATTTCGAGTCTTTGAACCGGTTGGATGAAGCTGGTTTCGTTCGGCTGTCATTGGCAGTTGCCGGCATTTTCTGCGCCTCGCAAAAGTGGCACATCATCGCAATTTACAGGCAAAAATCGACCACTTTTTGCGAAGTGCCGTTAGAAAATTCTCCTTTCACACAAAGCGTCAGGGGCTGCATTTCAGGTGCAGTTCCGTTAGATGTTCGTTAGAATATACCAGTGCTGCCGTTGCTGTGCCAGCTCACAGCAGGCTTCCCTGTCTGAACGCAGCGTTTCCCGAAAGCCGGGAGATGCTGCGTTTTCTCTTGCCCGCATTGGGCTGAAAGGGAAGCCGCCATGTCAACATTCCGCGTCAATAAAAATGTCAACTACACCGTCATGAGCAACCACCACCTGCAGGATAAGAGGCTGTCCCTGAAGGCCAAGGGACTGCTGTCCTATATGCTCTCCCTGCCGGACGATTGGGATTACAGCCTGAAGGGTCTGACCGTTGGTTGCAAAGATGGTCTGGACAGTGTACGCACCGCTGTTCTGGAACTGGAAGAACGCGGCTATGTCCGCCGTCAGAAAGTCCGCAATGCCAAAGGGCAGATCATCGACTACGATTATCAGGTTTATGAATCGCCTGTTGTGGACGCTCCTGCCGCTCCCGGCAAGGAAGGCGGGCCGTCGGACCCGTCCGCATCCAAAAGTCCGAAAAGCCGCATGAAGCCTTGTTCTTCACCATTTTTGGATTTTCCAAATTTGGCTGAGCCCAATTTGGAAAAGGCAACGCAACAAAATACTAATAAACAAAATACTAAAAGACAAAGTACTAATCTATCAGGGCCGACAGGCGAATCCGCAGATTTTGACCAGATGGAAGCACAGGTACGGGAGGAGTTTCGGGAACGTTTGGAGATCGACACCCTTGCCCAGCGGTACGACCCCGACAAGCTGGAGGAACTGCTGGACAACATTGTGGAGATGTACTGCTGTCCTCGGCAGACCCAGTACGTCGGCAAGCAGCCTCAGACCACCAAAGCCATCCGGCTGCGGCTGGACAAGCTGACCAGCCAGCACGTTGAGTACATCTTCGATGTGATGTCCAACACCACCCAGCCCATCAAGAACATCATGGCCTATCTGCGCACCACCATCCTGAACGCCCCCACCACGATGGAGCACTACTATCAGGCGCAGGGCAACTGGCTGACCGCACAGAGCCGGAAGAAGTGAGCGTCGTTTTCCACAAAGACCGCAAAACGCGTTGAAAATGCAAAGGAGAATTTCCATGAAAAGCATGAACGCCGTCCGCACCGAGATCCATTACGCACAGGTTGGGGAGTATCAGCTGCCCCTGCTCACCCTGCCGCAGACCGATGATACCGAACCGCTGGGCAAATATGGCCGGATGCGGCTGACCTATCTCAAGAATCAGCGTCCTGTGCTGTACAACCGGATGTTGCTGAACGGTACGCTCTGGCGGCATTTGCAGGATGTCCAGAAAACGGCCTGCGCGTGGCTGGAACGCACGATGACCACTTTGTTAGACAAGTACCCCGCGCCGGACAAAGAGCGCGCACAGCTTCTCTGGGTGGCGCACATGAACGGGCTGAAAGCGCAGGCGGAGGAGGTGGTGGTGAGGGAGATCGTGTATGCAGAGTGATTTCAACCGTTCCTCATATTTCTGTTTCAGCATCAAAAACCTCTAAGTTCGATTTTATGTTTTAATTTTGAAATTTTTCTGCAAATTTTGAAGTTAAAATTTGATTTCCTGCCAAGAATGGAGTATACTGAATCCAGAAAACACTTGGGAGGTTTTGCGATGCTGCTTCAATTTTCTGTCACGAACCACCGTTCCATCAAGGACACGGCTATTATCAGCTTGAAAGCATCTACGGATAAAAGTCTGTCTGATTGCCTGATTTCGCCGGACGAGAAGAAACAGCTTGTACCTGTGCTGGCACTGTACGGCGCAAATGCAGCTGGAAAGAGCAATGTTCTCCATGCCCTCCTGCTCATGCGCGAGATGGTCTGCGGGCGGTATGCCAAGCTGCTGAAAGGTGAGTTCCTTCCACAAGAACCGTTTGCTTTCACCGACCAGCCTACACAGCCGACCAGCTTTGAAGCCATCTATTTTTATGGCGGCATCAAGTATGCCTATGGGTTCTCGTTTGACAAGTCCAAAGTCCTGACCGAATATCTCTATCACTGGCCCAACGGCCGGGAGGCTCTGGTTTTTTCCAGAGAAGGCAATGGTTATCAGTTCCGCGAGAATGTTCAGGAACAGCTTACCCTTGCCGGACGCACCGCAGAAAACCGGCTTTACCTGTCCAGCTCGAACGAGTGGAACTGCCCTCAGACTGAAAAGGCGTATCTGTGGTTCTTTGAAAAACTGACAGGCTTTATGGGAACCGAAATGCGGCTGGATGCTACATTGTCTGCCATCCGGCAGGGCGGCTCTGAAAAGAGCCGTATCCTGCATGAAATGCTGTATGCAGACCTCGGTATCAAGGACATCCGCATCACTGGCTCCAAAGAAGAGCCTATCATTTCCGCACTGCACACCCTCGATGCCGAAGATGGCACTTCTAAGGGTTTCTGGCTCCCGTTGGGGCAAGAATCCGTTGGAACACAGCGTTTCTTCTCCCGCATCGGTATGTGGCTTGCCGCTTTGGAATCCGGGTCTGTTTTGGTAGTAGACGAGATCGAATCCAGTATGCACCCGCTGCTGACAAGGCATCTGATCGAGATGGTGCAGGATGCCGCTATCAATACAAACCATGCACAACTCATCTTTACAACACACGATACCGGACTTCTCGACCTGACGTTGCTGCGACGCGATCAGATTTGGTTTGCAGAAAAGGATGAAAAGACCATGCAGACCGATATTTACGCTCTGACCGAGTTTTCTCCCCGGAAAGGTGAGAATATCTCCAAAGGGTATCTGCAAGGCCGCTATGGTGCGATTCCGTTCATTGGAGGGGATGCAGCATGGGCAGAATAAAAGAGATCAGCCGCAAATCTGTCCACACCAGAAAGCGCAACCCGGTGGTGTATCTCATCTGTGAGGGCAGTGAAACCGAGATCCGCTATTTCAAACGTTTCCGCAGCCGAGGGTGCAATATTGATATTATCCCGATTTCTTCTCAGTATAAGTCTGCCGACAAGCTTGTGCAAAAGGCCAAAGCAACGATGGGCAATAATCCATACTACCCGGAAGATGGTGACTCCATCTGGTGCGTATTTGACCGTGACGATAACTCCAACGAGGTTCTTCTGCGTGCCAAACAATCAGCAGCTAAAGAGGGATACCGCTTGACCTATTCAAATCCATCCTTTGAGCTGTGGTTTTTGCTGCATTTTGCCAATCAGCAGGCTGAAGTTGAAGATTGTCAGGCATTGATCCGATTGCTGAAGCAACCGGGCAGACTTCCTGATTATGAGAAAAACAAGGATTACTTTGATGCCTTAAAGCCTTTGCAGGCCGTGGCGGTTCAACGAGCCAAGACCCGCTCTGAGCAAATTCAGAACCAAGGCACTGAACCAATTTCACGCCAAAGCAATCCTTTGACAACAGTCTATGAACTCGTTGAATACCTGAACTCCAAAATTTGAGAAGTGTCTTTATGGCTTACCTGGAATTGATGATGGATGAAAAGGAAATCGCTCATCTGAGCGAAGATGGGCAATATCTCTGCGCCAACGAGGGTGTGCCGCAGTATGACCTGCCCTTGAACCTCTTTATCGGCAGCAGCCGCAAAGTGCCGCTGGTTGATGTTGTTGTGTGGGCCCAAAAGCGTATCTTTCCCCGGAATCGGATGGACTGCAAAGAGATTCTGAAGATGATGGGCTTACTTGACTACAACGCATGGGAAATCGTAAAGCGCACCAATACCTGCCTGATGGAGGACCCTTTTGGGCTGCGTTTCAGCGAAGCTGAGACTTTTGAGGATACCACCCGCGGCAGGGCAAGAAGGATCATGGCCGAATATCAGAAGTCAGCTGATACAAATTAGTATCAATTTGTATCAGCTGATGGATACAACAAGACCTGCAGATTGGAATGAGTCTCCAATCTGTAGGTCTTGTTCATTTGAGTTCAGCCATTATCGTCCGGGTCAGGAACTTCCATCCATTCTGAAAGTTCCTCACAGTAGTCCTCATATTTACCACCTTCGGTGATCCTGATGACACGCCGCAAGTAGTCCTTACCGCCATCTACGCAACAGAGACCGCAACTGTATCCTACAAGGTCATAGCGGTGCTATTTTATTTGTTGTTTCTTCAGCACTTTGAAACAATTTATAATATTTATAAATTATTGACCTTAAAGATTCACATTTTTTCACATCGTATTCACTCGAGCAGTTCTCACACCTTCTTCCACACGATAGACTTTTGCGATTCTTGATGGGGCGTAGTTTTTGATGACATTCACCGTATACCAGCTTTGCATGCGCTAATTTATTTCGAGGTTTAATGAGTTCCTCACTATATTTTAGAGAAAAATCGTCCTGAGCAATTGGTCCGTCATCAAATGATTTCATGACCAGCCCCATAAGGGCATAACGATCCTTGTTGTCCATTACATACTCAACAGATTGAATTGCGCTCTTTATAAATGCACTGTCTTTTTTCTTGCTCAACTCCTCAAAATTTTTTCCCGATTTAGAAGCCGCTTCTTTGACATATTCCTCTGCCTTTCGAACAACAATATCCTTCTGCTTTGCGTCTAATTTTTCAAACAACGCTATCGTCGCCGATTGGCAGATATAATCAAATTCCGATGTGCTGTCCATTATCAACCCTCTGATATTTGATATGCGATACTCTCTTTTCAGGTTTTTTTTAACAACACGATTTATGATTTCCAAAAGATTTGCACGATCAGCCAAGAAAACACCATTTAATTGATCAGAATTTTTCAGAGCGTCCTCCATGTTCTCCCTGTCGCTCGAATAAAAAACAATATCTGTATAGATTTCCTTATTACGCAGTTCACGTATTACAGTGTCACCAGTTGTGCCAGATAGTGCAAAATCCATCAAAATTAAATCATAAAAATCAAAAGATGTTGCATCAAAATCCTTTAGCTTCTGATTTTTGAACACATCATAATCGCTATAGCTTTCGATTTCAGCGTCCATAAAATGCTCCCGAATAGCATCAATCACGAGTTCTTGTGTCGATTCCACATAATCTTCTGCATCATCAATCCATAGGATTTTATACGTCATATCCATATTCTGTACACTTTCTTTTATGGCATTTCAATAATGAACTTTGCTCCAGAGGGTGTTGCATTCTCCGCACAAATGGTTCCCTTCATTTTTTTGATAACCGTCTTAATATTATATAAGCCGATTCCTGTTCCACCTGTGTTGCTGAACCCGAAATCAAATATTTCATTTAAATCTACTGTTCCGAAACCATCTCCATCATCCCATAATTCAATATAGGCTTTTCCAGATATATCTTCCATCAAGAAATTAAAGTTTCTGGCATGACTTTTTTGCGAATTAGACAAAAAATTGTCCAAAACAAGAGAAATATTTTGCGGTTGGAACTTAATTATATGTTGGCCGGAAGTTTCCACAGAAATGTGAATATTGAAATACTGCTGTTGGAGGACATTTATCAAGTATTCCCGGCAAAAAGTAAACAGATCTTCCTTAATAGAAGCGTCTTCAATATTAAATTTAGCAATTGCGCTATATTTCAACGAACTTAAAATTTTATCTGTGGCAACCGAAATTGCGCCGAGTTCTCTATAATTTTCAATCCCTATTTTTCTTGCCAATGTTGTCACACTATTTCTTATCGTTAAAGCGTTCGTCTTTACCAAGTGAGTCTTTGCCGAGAATGTTTTTTGGTCTTCCGTAATCGCACTAAAAATAGTATGGCTTTGGGCCTTATATTTTTGAATGTTGTCAGACGCAACTTCTAGTTTTTCTTCAGCAATACGATTTTTAATCTCTAGTTTTTGACATGCTGTTTCAGCCGCTTCAAGGGCAGCCTGCTTCTCCCTTTTAATTTTATCTTCTTCTTCACGAATTTCTTGTCCAACTTTTACACGTTGTGTAATCAAAGTGGAAACAATAGGTTTTAGTAGATCAATTAACAGCGCAACACGTTCATCATCTTCTGCAAAGCCCTGTCGATTGGATGTCGCAATATCTCCCAAAGAATTATCATCTAGTACATCAAAATTGATTTCGCCTTCTATATAATTCGAAAATGCCTGCGTGTTTTTTAAATACGGCATAAAATCCTCGACAGCAAGTTTTTTTCTCACATAAAGTCTTAATTGTGTGGATTTATATGCCTTGTTTTTCAAAAATAACGGATCATTAACTTGTGCATCATCTTTTTTTATGCTAGCATGAATTCCGATCCATCCGGTTAGGCTATATGGAATTTCTTTTTCTGAAAGAGAACCATCCTCTTTAATAAAATGTCGTGTTCCACTGGTATTATAGGCCGATTCATCAATAATAACAGTATGTCTTGGTTTTCTTCGAACAGCGTCGTCTGCAGATGGAAAATAAACGCTTTCGGCTATTCGACTTTTTATATTCGAGTTACTGTTATCAAAAAGGGCATAGAAATTCCGAAATGCAATATTTTTAGCTACTTCTTGAAATTCAATTGGCGTATTTTTTTGATACCTAACAGCCAATTCGATTTTTCCGGATATAGAATCCAAAACATAATAATCCGAAAGTCTGGCCTTTAACCCTTCAATTGACTGGATTCCTATATTTGTCAGGTCAACATTTTTAAGTTTTATCATCGTTCCAGAAGTAAGCTTATCCCAGTATTCTGCCGACAAAACTTCAATTTGAGAAAGATTAACTCTATTTAATGATGGGATCTCGGAATCGCGTTCATTGCTCATATCAAAATACCATGCCGTTTCTCGTCCGGCAGATTTTGATATGAGATAATATTTACTAGATAAGTATAAAGCTGCAAGCTTTCCAATTCCCTTTCGCCCCATCACTTTATTCTTTGAAGCTTCATCTAGCGAAAGGTCTTCTCGTTTGTTTTTTCCAATTAAGACATATTTTTCTGCAAGATCTGAATATGTCATTCCAGTGCCATTATCGAAAATTTCTATCTCAGAGTTTTTCTTGTCGCTCATGTCAATAAAAATTCGTACACAGGTTGCTTTAGCATCAAGTCCATTGGCAACAAGTTCAGCTATTGCTGTCCATGGATTTGAATACAAGCCTTTACCTAACAGTTTAAGTGCAAAGTACGAGAAATTGAAAAAGATTTTATCATTGGTATTGTCCATTGATTTTACCTCATTTCAGTGTTTTCTCAAATTGTGACGCAAGTCGTAAAGCCAGCAATGGAGGAACGGCATTTCCGATTTGTGTACAAACATCCGATTTGAATCCCTCAAACTTGTACCAATCTGGGAATGATTGTATTCGCGCTCCCTCTCGTGGGGTTAATGCGCGATTTTGGCTATAATGAATGCACCTCAAACTAGAAACTGTTGTCAAGTTGTTGGTTATCGTAGGTGATGGTTGATCTGCTATTAAACGTCCGTAAGTATTCGCATATCCAGATGTTAGCCTATAAGATTTATCAATTTTTCCAGAATCAACCAATGCATTAAATTCGTTTTTTCCTTCGCCAGGTTTCACATTTTGTATAACAGTTCTAATTTTTTTACTATAACAGCCACAGAAGTGTTGCGTTATTTCCTTCGAACCGTATCGCATAAGTTTTTGATATTCATTTTGAGCGATTTTCTGATAGGAATTTACACTTTGGCCTTCTGAAACTTCTGGAAGATCCGATATTGCATCCTTGATAGTAAGGTGCGCAGACTTTTCTTTTGGGGGGCAGGCCCATTTTAAATTCAAATCGTTTCGTATGCCTACAATAAAAACCCTTTCTCTATTTTCAGGAACTCCATAGTCCATAGCATTCAATCGTTCCGTCCGAATGTTATAGCCCAAGCCATTTCCAAGATTTGAAAACTGATCTTTCAAAATCTCCATAACAGATTTACCATAATAATCTATAATAGGTTTTTTTCGCGGCGCTAACGATTCTCTGCCTTCAACATCTTTCAGTTCGTACAAGATATTTCCAGCAACATCTCTTTTATAGAATATTTCTCTCATCGATAAAATGCCTCGCACATTTTCAAATAAAAACATTTTAGGACGAGCGATTTTTAACACTCTTAAATATTCCGTATACAGTTGTGCTTTTTCATCGTAATTTCGTTGCCCGACGGTACTAAAAGATTGGCATGGTGGTCCACCAATTATCAGATCAACTGGTTCTGCTCCAATCCATTCTTTTATGTCACTCTCTTTGAGGGACTTTATATCGCAGTTTTTCATGGGGATATCAGGATAATTTTCAGAGTATGCTTTAGCTGCAAGCGGATTGTATTCATTTGCAAAAACGAATTGATTTTTTCGATTCCTGACAAAATGGTCTTTGTATTTTCTATAATAAAACCCAAATGTTAGTCCTCCAACTCCAGAGAACAGGTCAATTATTCTCATTTTCAAAAATATCCTTTGCAATAATTTCAAAAAGTGAACATTTAAGATTTCTCTAAAAGTTGGGCAAAAGAATAATATACACTCTTTCCGCCAATGCCATTATATCGTCAAAAACCAATTTAGCATTACTTTTACTATGATAATCTCAAAAAACTGTTCTTGTATACCTATACTTTCAATCTTAAAGCTTGTGACGCTATAAAATCGTTTTTTATCACAACTCCCTCAACAGCGTCAAAAACTCATCAAATCGGTACGCGCCCTCCATTTTCAAATCTTTATTCTGGAACACCATATAATAGCGGTATGCCTGCTTGCCAGCGGCATCCTGCCATGCACGACCCAGACGAATTTTTTCTCTGGACTCTGCATTTTCCAGCTGGTCGCCTTTGGTTTCAATCAGAATAATTTTTCCACTGATCGTGCGGACGATAAAATCCGGGTAATGATTGCGGAATCCGTTCAAACAGAACGAAAACTTGTTACGCTCCGGGTTGCGATGCCACCAGCGGATATTGTCCATGTTGGTCATTGCCAGAGCCATTTTATATTCCAGACCATCCATCTTGCCCTCGGTCTGGTACAGGCTCTTGCTCATTGAAGAAGTGCTATCCGGGAGGGTTATATACTCCGTCAACTGAAAGCGGGGTTCACATACGATTTTCTCCGTTTCCAGCCACTTGTAGAAGTTTTCCCGTGCAGTTTCCTCTTGAAGCTGCATGACGTATGCACGAATTTTTGCTGCAAAGCTAACAGGCATCCGTTCCAGCGCGTCTAGCTCTTCGCGGTTCATATTATCCACGATCCCATCGACATAACGCCGCAGTTCATTATCATCCACCGCGTTCATTTTGCAAAGGCTCTTGTGGATAATATCCTTGCAGATACGCAGTTTATCCTCGCCCGGAAGCAGTGGAAACTGCTTGTTCATGTACTGCTGATAATCATCTTTCAGCTTGGAGATACGCGGTGTCGTGGTATCGCGGTCTTCCAAATCGACCTGCGCCAAATCGTCGTCCAGATGGCCGAAGTCGATTGCGCTGGGTTTTCCCTTCAACGTAAAGTTGCTGAGCAGGTTTTCCTTTGAGAGTTCTTCGCTGTCGTATAGCGAGAAAAGCGATGGCTGTACTTTTAGGCAGAATTTCGGAAGTTTGAGGGTGTGAACATCCTCCAAAAACGCCGGGTTTACATGAGAGGTATCCACTTTATCCTGCACCTCCAGCGGCAAATCGCTCAACGGGTCATTCTGGTGCTGCTGCATAGCAACATCAAAATCGTTCTGTTCCTTTTCAGAGCGGTCAAAAATATTCTGCACCGAGGGAGAAACACTTGCCTTTGCCAAGGTGCTGCCCAACAGTGTCGGGTCGAAATCAAAAAACTCTTCCTCTTCCGCCGATGCCGCGGGCATCGCTTCGTTTGTCGGCTGTGCCGGGAAGATGGTCTGCTCCACTTTGGGCAGCGGCTCGACCGGGGCAGCTTCTTCCTGCACACGGTAATCGTGGTCAGTGAAGCCTGCGTTATTCAAGCCCTTGACGATGCCGTCCAGCGTACGCTTGAAGTCCGCAGACGAGGTCAGAACATACGAAGTATTCAGGATCGGAGAAGAATGTTTCCGGGTATAGGGCAGGCGCAGAATACGCCCCACGATTTGCTCCACATCCACCTGACTGGTGCGGTTCGCCAGCGAAGCAAGGATATACGCAAAGGGGCAGTCCCAACCCTCTTTCAAGGCATTGACTGTAATGATAAAGCGAATCGAACACCTTTCCGACAGCAAATCCACATTTTTCAACTCGTTGATCTCCGCCGTCTTGATGGCAATTTGCTCTGCTGGAATGTTGGCTGCAATCAGGCGTTGGCGCAGTTTTTCAAAGGTCGTTGCATTTTCTGTGCTCTTGGGTTGCGCCTGAAACAGCACGATGGGGCGAATGTAGCTGCCGCCCTTTTCGTAGGCATCTTTTGCGTGAATTTCCAGTGTCCGCTGCATCTCGATGGCATCATGCAGCACATCCTGCTGGCTGTTGCGGTTCATCACGATGACAGGCAACTTGACCATGTTCTCGCGTTTCAAGTGAATCGCATCCACAATGGAGATGATGTTGCTTTCCTTAGTGGGCGTTGCCGTCAGATCCAGCACAAAGCAGGGATTGAAGTTTTGCAGCATCTGCTTGCTCGGGTTACTGCGCGCATGGTGGCTTTCGTCCACAATAACCAGCGGATGCAGCTGATTAATGACCTGCATCAAGGCGGTCGGGTCGGTATCTTCCAGCGGCATATCAGGTTCGCCCAGTGCATTTGCCAGCGCAACAAGGCTGCTATTCTCCTGCTTGGCCTTGAGCCGCTCCTTCTTGCCACGGAACGAATCGTAAGACAGCACCATAATGGAAAGCTGCTCGTTGACCGCAGAGATATTGAAGTGCTGCCCCATCAAAAGCTGTTCTTTGGTATACACTTCTACACGGCTGCCAAAGGCAACATCAATTTTCTGGCGGTAAGGGTGTGCAGGGTCACGCAATGCAGCCAAGGTTTGGGTCAGGATAGCATCTGACGGAACCAGCCAAACCACTGCACGGCGTTTTACCACACCCAGTGCGGAGAAAATCGGCTCGATGGCATTTGCAGCCAAAAATGTTTTGCCGCCGCCCGTAGGAACTTTCAGGCAGACATTCGGCACTCCGGGCAGAAGATTCTGATACTTGGGCATTCCGCCAAATCCGACTTTTACATCTTTCTCCTGCCAGAGCCGAGTATAGGCCGTTTCGATGTTCTTTGTCTGCATCAGGATTTCCAGATAGCGTTCCAAATCCCGAATGACGGCTTTCTGATAATTTTTCAATTCCATAAGAGCCGTCTCCTTACACCTGCGCAATGTCGCGCGGAATTTTCTTAAACGTAATACCAAACCGCAGCAAGTCACTCTCACTCAATGCACAGCGGTCAGCATAAATCAGATAGTTTTCCGCTTTTTCCGGGATGGTAGACAAAAAAGCATAGTCCAACACGCACATCTGGTCTGGCTCATAGTAGAAATAGTAAGCGGTGTGGTTGTTCTCACCGAGGAAATATGGGCTTCCGTTCTGTTGATTCACCGCAGGTTTCTTCGTTTCCGTATACCAGATGTAGTCACGGATTTTGTCCGTGCCGATGCTTTCATTCAGGTTGCCATCCGGCAGAAGCAGCCGCTCACCCAGTTCGTAGTAACTGAAATTGCCACCAGTGCCCTCTACGGCGTTCTTGCCACCACCATAGCCATGGATGACTCGCTTGACACGCTCGGCGGTAATGCTGTCAGCGTAGTCCATCATCTCAACAAGGATGAACTTGCGGTGTCCGCCATCAGCCTTGTTCATGTTGAGGACGGCATGGGCGGTAGTGCCGGAACCTGCGAAGGAATCGAGGATAATATCATCACCCGCAGTTGCAATTTGCAAAATTCTCTGAATTGTTCCAACGGGCTTCGGATTCGGAAAATCTTCTTTTTTGAAACCTAAATACTTAATGAATACTTCTGTGCCTCTCTCACTATTTACGTCTTTGAAATCCCAAAGCGTAGTTGGTTTAGCTGCACCGCGCTCATCAAGATATTCCCATTCAAATAAGCTCCATTGTTGCTTGTTGGGCATATAGCGAGGGTGTATATATGTTTTTTGAGCATTCGCTGTATCTTGTCCCCAACGCCATGTTCCCTGAACGTCTTTAGATTTCATTGGTTCAATGCGTATAAAATCATCTGGTGTTTTCTGATCATTATCGCCAACAATAAGTTCACCTGTTTCCTGATTAAAGAAAAATGGATAGAACAGGTTTGGGCGGTCAATTCTTTCGTCATGTGTACCTCTTTTTCGCAAATCTTCTTCACGATAAAGTCTGCCGTCAGTGTCCCGCTTATTGTAACGTTTAGTAATCTTTTCTTCCGGCTCAAATCCACCAAGCGTGAGCAGCGGAGATTTGCGATACACAATAATGCTTTCGTGTGCTGTGGCAATATATTTGTCATCAGATCGACCAGAGGGCTTGTTTACGCAAGCGATTTCTGAAACGTAGTTGCATGCTCCGAATATTTCATCCATAATAAGTCGCATGAAGGGTTGTTCATGGAAATCAAGACTAACGAAAATAGCCCCATCATCCGCTAACAGCTTTTGCAGTAGCATCAGCCGAGGATACATCATGCAGTAAAAACAGATTCTTCAGATAAAGCAACCTCACCGTCTGAAAATACGGATAACGCGCAAGCAACGTAAGCAGCTCGTATAGTGTATCCCGATTTAATAATTCAGGATGGGTTATCCATTCATATAAT
>ENA-UESI01001512-UESI01001512.1-human-gut-metagenome-genome-assembly--contig:-NODE-1512-length-14563-cov-6.607828_pt1 | contig 14563 bp, 17 predicted proteins | sample MGYA00243005_ERZ508006 | MGnify/ENA primary metagenome ERZ508006 (study PRJEB26167, sample SAMN06115436) | human gut metagenome | host: Homo sapiens | place: China:Shandong | collected 2015-06-10... | reverse complement strand
TCCACAGGTGAGCACCCCGCCGGAATGCTGCCGCAATGGGTCAAATGATTTTGTCCTTGACTTGGGGAGCACTTTAGCAAAAGATGCGCCTTGGCGCAGCTCTTCCGCGCCAAGGCTTTCCTGCTGTTTGGGATTATTTTTTCGCTTTCAGATTGCCGCCGTCAGGACCTTCTCCGTGGTCCTGGCCGCCTCCTTCTGGGCTGCTGTCGTGACATGGGCGTAGGTGTCCAGGGTGAATCCTGCCGAGAAATGTTCCAGCATCCCGGACACCGTCTTGATGTCCACCCCGTTCTGGAGGGCCAACGTGGCGAAAGTATGCCGGAGATCATGGAACCTGACCATAGGCAGCCCAGCCCGTTTCAAGACCCGATGGAGCATGTGGAGGACGCTGTCTGGCGAGATGGGCCCACCAGTGGGTGAAGGGAAACACCCAGGGACTGCTGCCAATTTCTTTTTTCTGTTGTTTCAGAACCCGGATGATGTCCTCTGACACCGGAAGCGTCCGGTAGGCCTTCTTGGTTTTCAGGGAGGCATCTACGATTTTTCTGCTGATCCGGGCGATCTACTGTTTCATCCAAAGGTTTCCGTGTTCGAAATCGATGCCTTCCCATTTCGGGCCAAGCAATTCGCCTCTTCTCAATCTTGCTGCCAGCTCCACATAGTACATCTCGAATATCCTACTGTTTCTGGCATCTCTAAGGAAGGATGCCAGCTGTTCAATGGGCAGCGTTTTCATCTCCTTGCGTTTCAGCTTCGGCAGGACACATCCTTCTGCCGAGTCTGTTGCGATAAATCTCTGCTCCTTTGCCAGTTTCATAGCCGAGGCAATGATCTGGTGGATATTTCGCACCATTTTGGGACTCAGGCACTTGGTCTGCTTTTTACTCTCGATCCAATCTATCCGGCCTTTTTCCAACAGTTTCTTGTAAAGCTTTTGTAATTCCAGAAAATGAGCTTTTCCAGCGGAATCTTCCAAATGTTTGACTTAATGTGGTTATCAATGTATCTCTGGTAGGTCTGGTGAGAGGATGGCCTTACTTTGATTTTTGCATAGTTTTCGAACTATTCATCCAGGCATCTGCTGTGTACCTTTCCACCTTGATGACAGCCAGACTCTTGGTTTCCTCGGTGGCTGCTTTCAGTTTGGCTTTGACCTCTGCCGGGGGCCAACCCAGGACGTTCTTGTAGATGGTCTTGCCGGTCTCCGGATCATGCCCGGCTGTGTAGCGACCCTCCCATCTGCCGTCTTCTCTCTTTCTGATGTTGCCTTCGCCGTTGGCGCGTTTCTTTGCCATGGCATCCGCCTCCTATTACAACAATATATTTACGGTTCAAGGCACGGCAGCCAGCCGTGTCTTTTCCGCATCGTTGCCAAAGCTGTTAGAATGAGAGCATCTTGGCCTGACATACGCCTCCAAGGACCATTGCGTCCGTTTGCAAGTCCGTCAGCCAGCCTCTCATTCGCAGCGTTCGATTTATGCAGGTTGTTGGCACATTGGTGCGCCCGTGTCATCAAATAGATTGTACCGGCAATGATGGAATGGCTGGTCGCCAAAGACAAATCTACGATGAGGAGCGATTCGCATGAACAATGTGGCAGGGATCGATGTTTCCAAAGGAAAGAGCATGGTATCCGTTCTCCGCCCCTTTGGGGAAGTAGTGGCAAAACCCTTTGCTGTTGGTCACACCGGCAGTGAACTCAAGGAACTGGCAAACTACTTGAAAAGTCTGGACGGTGAGACACGGGTGGTCATGGAGCACACTGGGCGGTACTACGAGCCAGTGGCCCGTTTCCTCCATGAGGAGGGGATCTTTGTCAGCGCGGTCAATCCGAAACTCATCAAGGATTATGGGAACAACTCCCTACGCAAAGTGAAAACAGATAAGGCGGATGCCCGGAAGATCGCCCGCTATGGGCTTGACAACTGGGTGGAATTGCGCCAACATACACCCATGGACACGATTCGGATGCAACTGAAAACGCTGAACCGGCAACAGGGGCTGTACTCTAAGACCAAGACGATGATGAAGAACAACCTCATCGCCCTCCTGGACTAGACCTATCCCGGCGTCAATGCCCTTTTTGACAGCCCTGTCCGTGAGGACGGCAGCCAGAAATGGGGGGACTTTGCCACGACCTTCTGGCACGTGGACTGTGTGCGGGCTATGAGCCTCACTGCCTTTACAGAGCGTTACCGCAAGTGGTGCAAACGGCATGGCTACAACTTCAGCCAGAGCCGCGCCATTGAAGTCCACACGAAGGCAGAGGATTTGATTGCCATGCTCCCTAAGGACGCCCTGACCAAAACCATGATCCGGCAGGCCGTTGATGCGCTGAACGCCGTCTCCAAATCTCTGGAGCAGCTCAAGGCTGAAATGCGCACTCTGGCCGCCCAACTCCCGGAATATCCCGTTGTTATGGCTATGCGTGGCGTAGGTGATTCTCTCGGCCCCCAGCTCATGGCAGAGATTGGAGATGTGACCCGGTTTACACACCGGGGTGCCATTACTGCCTTCGCGGGAGTTGACCCTGGCGCTGACCAGTCCGGCGCCCATGAGGCCAAAAGCAACCAAACTTCCAAAAGCGGGCCGCCGGAGCTGCGCCGCACCCTTTTCTTAGTCATGGATTGCCTGCTGAAAACACAGCCGGAAGACGACCCGGTGTACCGCTTTATGGACAAGAAACGCTCAGAAGGCAAGCCTTACCTGGTCTACATGACAGCCGGAGCCAACAAGTTCCTGCGCATCTACTACGGCAGAGTAAAAGAATACCTGGCAACCTTGGAGGAAAATTAAGGAAGCATCCTTCCTTGTTGGAGAACGAACCTGCACTTGCTCTAAAAACATCTTATAACAGAAAGAGAGATTAAGATGTTTTGAAACAATTTATCCACCTCCGTCCTCAGATTATGCGATACTTGCAAGCTCAGTTATGAAGCTGCCTCCGAGCGATGCGATCTCAGTTCCAGATACTTCGGCAGCATTGCCAGAGGCGAAACCGCCCCAACGATCCTGACCTTGGAAAAACTCTGCGTTGGTTTTGATCTGACGCCGAATGATTTTCTGATCCCCTCAGATATCTGGCGAGAAATGTCTTTCCGCAAGCCAATGTCAGTGACTCAGATCCGCTGCTTTCGCTCCGTCTATGGCCTTGCTGGTTTTCCAGTCTGCCCTCAATGCGGGAGGACCCTCGAGCGGGAATACCAACCTTACTGTGATCGTTGTGGGCAATGTCTGGATTGGAAAGACTTCCCCAAAGCAACGATTGTCCTGCCTCAGAAATAATATCCACGGCTACATATTTTCCTATCCGGCCAGCGCACTCTACCTGCTGGCCGCTTTTGGCATACCTTTTCCCCCGCCTCAATTTTTCTTTATCTCCCTATTGACTTTTTATTTGCAGACTTGCAATGACACAACATACCACAGAAAAAAGAAATAGCCAGGGGCCGCGGTCACTGTTATCAGAAAGTTAAGAAAGAGCTGCCGCCGACAGCCCTTTTTCTTTGTATAGCGTATCAATTTTTGGACTGGGGATGCCACGCTTTCGCCTTCTCCGTGGCTCGCCTCTCTTCCTCGTCCTCGAAGGAATATGGCTCGATCTCCCTGGCGATCCCCATGCCCAGTCGAAACCCGGCGATGAAGGATGCCAGGGACGTCTCCTCCCGCAGCTCGATCTCCAGATCCTGCGCACGGAGCAGCAGCTCCTGGTCCTGCCAGGCGATGTTCCCCCGGAGGGCATGGTAGGTGTCGTCCAACGCTCGTTCCAGCTCCGGGTGAGTTGGCTCCCGACAGAACCGCTGGTGCAGAGCCTGCATGTAGTCGTTCATGGTGTGTCGCCTCCTTTGCAGCGACACACCATACCACGATGCTGGCTCAATAGCCAGGGGGATGCGGCGTCTATTATCAGAAAAGTAACAACTTGGCTGCCTGCTTGGAAACTTTATCTTTGTTTCAGCGGTGCAATTCCCGATGTGGGCAATTCGTACTCAAATAGCCCAGGAACGCCCCAGCGGCTCTTTGCGGTTCTAAGGAGACAGCTGAATTTTACAGAGAAAAGCACCATTGCCATGATTTCATGTACAGAACAGCGCCCTTTCAAAACCCCGCAACTGCCCGCACCGCGGGCAGTTGTGAGAGAACCGGCGCAGCAAAAGCGCCGGTTCTTTCTCCTGCTATATTTTTAACGGGTAGGTTCACCCTCGATTCTGGGGGAAGCGTGTTCCAGCAGTCGTCACTGCCTTCCGTCACACGGTGCCGCCAGGAGCTGAAAACTTGCTCTGGCGGGCATATGGATGCCGCCCCGGCCCCATTTGCTCCACACAGCGGCTCACAGGGCCAAACAGGGGGATTTTCTACCCCCTTCTGTGAGACGGCCGTTCTCTTTGTCAACGGCATCGTAATCCCAGCATGGAGTAAACGCGCATTTCTTCTCTCTGCCCTTTGGCCCTCGGGCCGCAAAAGTGGGCCCGGGCTTCCGCCCGGAACTGTGGCCGGCGTATAGCCAGACGCGATGCTTGCCCTGCCGAAAGGCAGGACACTTTTTGATTGCCCACTCCCAATCCAGTGAAAATTCTTTTTATTCTCCTGAAACGATGGTACTCTGAAACATGAATACATCTATGAATGGTGGTGAGGCGATGGAGCAGGAACAGAAATGGATCAGATCCATCCAGCGGCGAAACTCCCAGGATGCGGCGGAGCAGTTGATCCAATCCTACTATGATGAGATCTACCGCTTCGTTTGCCGCCAGACCGGAAGCAAAGAGGATGACATGGACCTGACCCAGTCCATTTTCACCGCCGTCCTGCGGGCATTGCCCGGCTACCGGGTGGAGCGGGCCTCTTTCCGTACTTGGCTCTACCGCATCGCTGCCAACAAGATCATCGACACCCGCCGGAAGCCCCGGCCAGTTCCCTTTCCCATCGAGGAAATGGAACTGCCGGCGGCGGAGGACTTTGTGGCTCGTGTCCATGACCAGGCTTTGCTGGAGACCATCGAAGGCTACATCTCCGGCTTGAACCCCGGGGAGCAGGCGGCGGTGAAATTCAGATACTACCGCCTGACCGGGCGGCTGCGAAAGGAGTTTGGAGCAGATGGGTCATGAAAAAATTCCCATGCCCACAGAGGCGGAAAAGCAGCAGGCCATTGCCCGGATTCTGGACGCGGGCCTGCCCCGCCGGACCGCCTTAGACCGGGAACTGTGGGAGGTTTTGCAGTGCGTCGGCCCCCGCGCACTGCTGTTCGGCGTGGGGGACTGCCTGGCTCTGTCCCTGTTGATCTGGGCCCTGTGTCTGCTGCCAGCCCTCTTTGTGGCCAGTTCTGTCGGCACTTTGGCACCGGCATTGTTCCTGTTTTCTCCGCTGCTGTATGCTACGCTCTCCCTGCTGTGCCAGCGGCTGCGGGGACCTGCCGGATGGCTGGCGGCTCCGGTCTGCTGGGCCACACTGGGCCTGGTGCCGCTGATCTGGCCACGGGCGGCGGAGTGGCTAACGGCTGTTCCTACCGTGCTCTTCTGCCTGCTGGCCGCGGCCGGGATCACGATGTACCTTTTGGAACTGCGCCGCTTCTGCCGGCGCCCGATGCAAGGAGGCGTCTCCTATGCTCTCCGTTGAGCATGTAACCAAGAATTACGGGAGGTTCACCGCCTTGGGGGACATCTCCCTGACCTTTACCCCCGGCGTCTATGGCCTGCTGGCCCCCAATGGGGCGGGCAAGACCACCCTCATCAAGATGCTTACTACCCTGCTGTTCCCAACCAAGGGACAGATCCTGTGGGAGGGGGAGGACATCCAGGTCCTGGGGGCAGAGTATCGTGGTCTGCTGGGGTATCTCCTCCAGCAGTTCGGGTACTACCCCAACTATACGTCCCGGCAATTTCTCCGCTATGCCGCCGCTCTGCAGTGCATCCCCCGGCGGGAGGTGGATGGCCGCATTGAGGCGCTGCTGGAAACAGTGGGACTTGGAGATGTTGCAGACGAAAAGATGAAGAAGTTCTCCGGGGGAATGCCCCAGCGGGTCGGCATCGCCGTGGCCATGCTGAATGACCCAAAACTGCTGATCCTGGACGAGCCCACCGCTGGGCTGGCCCCCCGGGAACGGGTGCGGTTCCGGAACCTGATTCACGCCCTCTCCGGGGAACGCATCGTGATCCTCTCCACCCACATCGTCTCGGACATCGAGACCATCGCCGGTCAGATCGTCATGTTCCGGGATCACCGCCTCTACTGCTGTGACAGCCCCGCCCGCATCTGCGCCCAGTTCCAGGGCAGGGTGTTCCAGCTCCCCGCCGGGACGGCGTTGGCTCCGGGGCAGTTCCTGCTCAGCGAAGGGCAGGGGGAGGACGGCCTGGTGCTCCGGGTGCTTTGCGATACGCCTCCCATCGGCGGAGCAATGGTAACATCAGGGCTGGAGGATGCCTTCCTGGCCATCTATCGGGAGGGGCAGCCATGAGTCAGGCGGTCTGCGAATGGCGGAAGCTCTTCCGCCTGCCGGCTTTGTGGGTGTTTCTGGCCCTGTACCTGGCCTTCAACGGGCTGCTGATCGCCACGCTCACTCCCTATGACCGGGCGTTCTTCAACGAGACTTTCCAGACGGCCAAAGCCCTGGGCCAGCAGGTGGATGAAGATTTTTGGGCCGGTCTGGACGCTATGCCCGCCACGGAGAGCCGGGACCTGCTGCTCGAGTCTGTCACCGGAATGGAGGACATCTTTGAGACGTATGACACCGGGGAACTTGCGGATTTCTACGCCGGTGTGGTAGAGAAATCTCCCACGGCAGTCACATGGATGACCTGGAAATACAGCCTGCTGGCGGAGCGGGTGGAGCATCTGGCCTGGACTAACGCGGCGATGGACCTGTACGCCGGCCCGTCCACCTACGGCAGCCACCAGTTCCTCTTTAGTTCCTTATTCCGGGCTATTCTCTGCGAGAGCGCCATCCTGGCCATGCTGGGGACACTGTACCTGCTGGGCTACGAGGGGATGCACCGCACAGAGTGCCTGGCCTGCTCCTCCCGGACAGGGCGACGCTTGCGGCGGCTCAAGGTGCTGGTGGCCCTCCCGGCATCAGCGGCACTGCATGGTCTGCTGGCCGTCTGCACCTTGGCACCGTATTTCCTGCTCTATGACTACAGCGGCATCTGGGATGCCAGCGTGTCCAGCCAATTCAACTACTTCTCAGACATGCTGGTGGTACGCCCCTTCCTCACCTGGGGGGATTTCACCGTGGGGCAGTATCTTGCCGCCGCCCTGGCGCTGGGGGCGGTGCTGACAACGGCGTTCTCCCTGCTGGCATCGGTGTGCGGCACCCTGGTGCGGAATCCCTATCTGGCGGCGTTGGCTCTGGGCGTCGTCTGTTTCGGCGGGATGGGGCTGATCTCCGTCCTTGGAGAACTGGGCTGGTGGGCGGCATATCTCATCGCATGTTTCCAGCCGGTGATGATCTGGCTCTCCTGCAGTGCCTGGTTCACGGAACTGGGGCTGTCCGCCCTCCTCCCCTGGCAGGAGACCATCAAGCGGGCTGAACCTGCTGCTTTTGGGCGGCGGAGTCCTGTTGGCCCTCGGCTGGTTTGACAGAAAGGACGTATCCTGATGGCACTTTTGAGATGGGAACTGCGGAAGATCTAGCGGTCCGGCATCCTGGCGGCTATTTTCCTACTGGGGCGGTGTACTACTGGATGTTCCCCCAGTTCTATATCGAGTATTTCACCAACGGTCCTTATGCGGAGACCCAGTTTGATTTGGCCGACCACTGGGTAGAGCAGTACGGCCCCACCCTGGAACCGGAGGAGCGGGAGCGGTTGGACAGCCAGCTGGCAGAGGAGATCTCTGCCTTTGACGCCCAGATCACCGCCATTCCGGATGCTGCCGCGGCGGGGCTCACGAATTATGTGGCCTTTCTCTCCTTTCGAGAAGACTACCTGAATGGCGTGCGCGATAGCAATGGCCAGGCGGATATGGACACGGAATATCTGTTGAACCGGGTGTACGGCGGCACCAACTGGTACCGCATCGAAGTGCTGATAGATACCATGGAGACCTATGACACCCAGGAAGATCGTCGTGCGCAGATCGTCTCCAACCGGCAGCAAGACGGCCAGCTGGAGACCATGGTCTGGCGGGAGGCGGAGCTGGCAAGCTCAGAGACGGCCCACTCCCTGCTGCTGTCCTCCGTGAAACACTCCACCCAGGAGTACGGCAAGGACCTGGCCGTGTGGTGCGTCCTCAGCGTCGTCCTGCTGCTCTCTCCCACCCTCGTGCGGGACCGGCTGCAGGGCACCCGGGCCATGCAGTGGCTCTCCCGGCGAGGACGCGGGATTTTGAACGTGCAGATGGGGGCCGCCCTGCTCTCGGCTCTGGCGCTGACCATCGTGAACCTGAACATCTACGCCATCCCCTTCCTGGCCCAGGGGCCGCTGCAGTTTGCCGCCTGCGGCCTGGACGGAATCTGGGAGTGGGGCGCCCCCTGGTTCAACTGGACTTACGGCACTTATCTGCTGGTGCTGGCGGGGCTGTTCCTGGCCCTTTCCCTGGGAGCCGCCGGTCTAACAGTGTTCCTCTCCCAATACAGCGGCAACTACATCGCCATGCCTCTGAAGGCGGTCCCCCTGTTCGTGGCGGCTGGCGCGGTGCTGGGCTCCTGGCTGCTGGACATGCCCTTCACGTTCCGCAGTCTGGGCAACGGCGCCGTCTGTGTTAGAATTTTGGATTTCCTCTATACGATAGAAATGCTCAAATATCATAGACAGTGTTTCTGCCGGAATAGTAGGCCCATATTTCTTAAAAGAAAAAATTTGTTAACATCGACGGAATGTATCAAGACTTTACAACATGCAGGACACGAATTATAATAAGCGCATGCGGCAAGTACAATATGCGGCACCTGTAGGTCGGTCCAGGGGGTAATCATATGCAAATGACAGCAGCAGTTATCAATGCAGGGCTGGGAGATTTATCTCTCGGCCTTGAAATGGCAGGGATTAAGGTGGTCGCCGCCTATGAAACGGACAAGGGAATGGCGGTGATACATCGCAATAACTTTGATGCGCCGGTCTTTCCACTTCCTCTTAAGATCGATGAGGTGAAAACTATTCCCCGAGTCGATATTCTTGCGGGAAGGCTTTATCAACAGCCGCGAACCCACCCTAAATTTATTGCACGGGAGGCCTCCACAACCGGTATTAGTGGCTTTCTGACGCTATTGGACGACCAACGGCCCCGTGCCTTTTTCCTCACATTCCGAAGCGCCTTTTTGAAAGAAGAGCCAATGCAGAGCTTTCTGAGCTCGGCGGTTGAGAGAGGCTACCGGTGCGCATACCGAATTTTCAACATCATGAAGGAAACTGGATCACCTGTTACAGAGCATATAGGCGTTATAGTGGGAGTCAAGTGGGGGGAATGTGCATTTGAATTTCCTGAGGAGCGATTTTCAGCTCCGTTGCCGCCGGAGGATTTCTTGCAAATAGAGGAATCGGTTGCCCCCTGGTATTTTGACCTAAAGAAAATGGAGCAGGAGAGCATGCTGCCCCATCGAAATGGAAAACGATTTTACTGCTGGAAATCTCACGCTTATGAAGGGGTCGACCTTGTGGGGTGGAACTATTGGAAGATTCCGCTGATCGATACCGGAGACCGGTTCCGTAAAATGACACATCGCGAGATCGCGAACCTAAAAGGATTCCCGGCCAGCTATAACCTGCCCGATCATAAAAACAGATCCTGGCTCTATCAAAAGCTTATGTACGCAGTCAATGTCCAGGTTACCAGACAAATTGCAGACAGGCTCATCCGCAGTTTGAGCGATGCTCCTATACGGGAGAGGCAAATTTCACAAGAGGAACAATTTGAAAATCTATTTGCACGCTATCTGGCAGAATTGGCGGATAAATCAGATATAAAATGGAGTGCGCCAAACCACAATCTAGGCTGTGATTTTATGCTCCAGGCAAAGGGGCAGGTGTTGTACTTTGAGTTGAAATGTTATCGCGGCAGATATGCCCGGTTACCCGGCATCGAGAAAATCTGCGATCGATTTTCCCGTCTCTCAGGAAACGGTAAGCCCGTGCTGGTCTTTGCCAACGAGGTACCTGAATCGATCCGGGCTAAATGCTGGCGGGAGTATCAGGTTTCCATATGGGATGTTCAAAATTTGCTGTGGTTGTTCGGTGAATATGGATACATCAAAAATGAGTTTATCGCGTTACTGGATTATACAATCAGTGACATTGAACCACAGCCTCCGAACCCGAATGTACTTCAGGAAATGCTGGAGTACCCCCCAAAGTCAATTTTAGAAGTAGATCCGGAAATCACAGGGGAGCCACTTTCAAGAATGGCAGCAGAGGCAGATGCTGATGCAAAAAAGGAAACAATCAAATGGGAAGATCGGTTGCGGCATATCAAACCAGGTCTCGAACAGTTTCAGGAGTATGAACAGTTTTGCGTGGATATCTTGAAATACACGCTTGGTGAATACCTGACTCTGTGGCAAAGGCAGGAGAGAACGGACGATAGCTTGCATCGGTTTGACTTGTGTTGCAAGATCAAGAGCGGCAGACAGGAGGATTTTTTTGACATAATCACGCATTATTTTCACACAAAATATATTGTGTTCGAGTTTAAAAATTATGGTGATAAGATTAGTCAGAAAGAAATTTACACAACAGAAAAATACCTATATAGAACAGCTTTGCGGAAAACGGCAATCATCATCTCCCGACGGGGAAGCGATGACCACGCTCTTCAGGCGGCAAAGGGTAGCCTGCGGGAGAATGGAAAGTTGATTCTGTGCCTTTCTGATCTGGATTTGCTGAAAATGGCGGACATCAAAGCGCAAGGAGAAAAAGAACCGGCGGATTTCCTGAGTGAAATGTTGGATCGCCTGTTGATCCACCTGGAAAAGTAAACCGATACGGATTCCCCTGATGCTGTAAGCCCACTCCGCCCACTTTGCTTAGTTTGACCCAGACCCCGACCCAAATCGCAGAAAATCGCCGTGGAGCGGAAAGGAATAACCTTTGGGCTTGGGGAGATTTCAGGCATCAAAAAGCCGGGAAATCACCGTACCGCAGCGGGTGGAGAAACCCACCGCAGCTCATAACCCGGAGGTCGTTTCTTCAAGTCCTGCCCCGCAGCCAAAAAACCGTCTGATTTCGCAAGAAATCAGACGGTTTTTCTTTACTTTTTGCCCCAAAAAGTTTCCGGAGGAATTACGCGATTTTGCAAAAATTGCAGTTCATTTGCAGCTGACCCAAACCATGACCCAGACGGGTCTTTAAACTGTACCTAAGAAAATGGACACATTGGATTTGACCCATGGTGTAGCGGGACACGCAAAACGCGACTGAACGCGCGACTAAGGGAATTTAGTCGGAGTCACTAAAAAACCCGCAAACCCTGTTTAATACAGGTGTTTGCGGGTTTTCTTTGCGCATATAAAGGGAATTGACTAAGGGAAAAAGGATACGCAAAACAAAATTGATAAATATTTAAGAAATATGAATATTTATTCCACTATTTAATGCGCTCTTTAAGCAAACTATAGAGGTTTTCTAAACAGCCATCAACCTCATTTTTTAACCGTGAGAGCTTACTTTCTTGTAGCGGTATTGATTCTTCACCCACTGGCTCCTTTTGAGTAGTCTCGATAAACTGCGCTACTTCGTCAATTATGCCAGCGAGAGAATCGAGCAATAATTCCTGATACATTTCGCTTTTGTTGGTATCTCGATAAATTGTAATAAGTGCTGCCAACATAAATTCTGTATTATATAGGCACCCATCACTTTTTTTGTGTTTAAGCATTAAGTCTTCAAGGATATTGAGATATTGCTTAATCTTTGGCTTTGTTACTGTTGAAGATGGTGCACCTAAAAATTTATCGACTTTAAATTCGTATTTAATAAGCTTCAAAAGTGTTTCAGAGGGATTTTCTTTTCCGCTTTCAATTTTGCTGATATGTGCGTGAGTTACACCAAGTCGCGCTCCAAATTCTTGTTGAGATAGTCCGTACCTCTGGCGAATTGCCTTAATCATCTCTCCGTTAAGTTTTTCATTGCTGGATTCTGGTTTCATCTGTACCGCAGCCTTTCTTCAGTTACAGTATTTCTTATTGACGTTATAACTAACTCACATTATAATGAACCTAGTTGGTTCATTATATCTATTGCCATAACAAAATTCAAGGGGGTGAATATATGTCCAGGACTACCAATCTTAACAACAAGCCTCCTTTGGGTACGCTGATTGGTAGGCGACTGAAGGAAATTGGCAAACAACAGAAATGGCTCGCACAGGAAGCGAGACTATCAAAAACTTATCTTTGTGCTGTCATCAACGGTCGTGCTATCCCGACATTGGCTACTCTCAAACAGATTGCAAAGCCGCTTGGCCTTGACCCTTTTGATCTGGTCGCGGCCTTATTGGGAAAGGAATCTTAGGGATTTCGATTTGGTCAATGAAAATTTTCCTGTTTGCATAGCATAAGTTTAGTTTGACAGGAGGTGAGTCCCTTTGACATGGCTGACAGTACAGGAAGCTGCTTCTCTATGTGGTATTACAGATAGCGCCATCAAGAAAGCCGCACAATAAAACAGATATGAATACCGCTATGTCAATGGCAAGGGACGGGGCGGTAAGCAATTGCGCATTGCCTTAGAATCACTTCCAGAGAGTGCACAGGCCCGGTATCGCGGGGAAGTACCTCCTCCCGTGGATATCCTGCAATTTACAGGCAAGCAGCGGGACGAGGCCAATTTCAAGGCTTGGGTTGTGGAGCAGTACCATCAAATGGGCCTGCCACCGGATGATTTTGTATCCTGGTTCAATTCAAATAACCCTATCGAGGACGCTATCACCAAAAGCAAGCTGTTCCGCTGGCAGCACAAATACCAGGAGAAAGATGTGACGGAGCTGATTGACCGACGCGGAGGGTACAACCGGGGAAAAGACACAATTCCTGATGGTGCATGGGAATTGTTCTACTCACTCTATATGACCCAGCAAAAGCGGTCTGTCCGTCTTTGCCACCACATTACCAGCATGGAATATCCCGATATTCCGTCTTATAAAGCCTTTGAACGAAAGGTCCAGACGATTCCCTACTATGCCATTCTCTGTTACCGTGAGGGACCGAAAGCTTTCAATGACGCCCTTCCCTACATGGAGCGCAGCAAGTTGGATATCGCCTCTAATGATATCTGGTTCTCAGACCATCATCTGGTAGACACTTTCGTAAAGAGCGCAGACGGGACAAAGGTTATCCGCCCGTGGCTGACAGTCTTCTTTGATGCCCGCTCTAACCGGGTTGTGTCCTTCCTTGTCAGGAACGCAGACCCCAATGCCACAGCAGTTAAGAAGTGCTTCCGCCTGGGCGTGGAGCAAAACGGGGTACCCAATGAGGTATACTTCGACAACGGTAAGGATTACCGTTCCAGCAGTTTTAGCAAGGACTATCCCATGTCGCTGGTAAATCAACTCGGGATAGGGACGATATACGCAACCCCCTATCACGGTGCGTCTAAGACCGTGGAGCGGTTCTTCGGCACACTCACCAACCGCTTTAGCCGCCGCTTCAAAACCTACACGGGCTGCAACGCCAAAATCAGGCCGGAAGAAATGCAAATCCCAAACGAGAAGATTTTGCCCCTTGCCCCCACGCTGGATGAATTCATAAGGCTGCTGTCCGACTATATAGCAGAGTATAATCGAACCCCAAGTAGCGGCACGGACATGGAAGGCAAATGCCCCGACCAGGTTTATTCCGAAAATCTGGCCGTGAAGCGGGTTATCAGCGACCATGATGCCCTTCGTCTTCTGTGCGGCAATACCGAGGAGCGGGTGGTCAACAAAAGCGGTGTCTCCATCAAAAACAACCACTATTATCATGATGCACTTCTCTCTCACACGGGTGAGCGCGTCATGGTAGTCTATGACCCGGACAACATCGACAAAATGGCCGTCTTTGATATGAAGGGCCGCGCGATCTGCTTGGCGGAAGCCAAAATCCGCACCCCGTTCCGGCATACCAGCGAGGAAGACTATATCCGGGCCGCAAAGGAGAAGAAAGCTGCCCGAGCCATCGTCGCCAAGCACAAGCCAACCCGAGAAATGGACATTCACGAAATCGTGGCCCGCAACCAGCTCATGGAGAAAGCCTTCACTGAATCCAGCGATCCGAATATCGTGGAGCATATAGTGCCCCAGGCAGCGGAAAACTCCGCTATCCTAAAGTCTACAGACCGAACCCAAACCACTCGGCGCATTCGAGAGGAGGAGAGCGTAAGCGCCACGCTGTTAGGCTTCTACCAAAAGCAGGCATAGGAGGAAATGTAATGTTTTCTGAAACCAGAGCCGCCCTTGTCGATTTTATGGAGCGGAGTGGCAAATCGCAGCGGCAGATATCCCGCGAAACAGGGCTTTCCCAGTCCGTTATCTCGCAGTTCCTTAATGACTGTTATGAGGGGGACAACGAGGAAGTCGCCAAGTCCTGTAAATTCCGGTCACTGAGCCACACTTGTCCGCTCGTTTAGCCACACCAGTCCGGAAAAACAGCCACACCCAT
>ENA-UESI01001504-UESI01001504.1-human-gut-metagenome-genome-assembly--contig:-NODE-1504-length-14633-cov-7.180544_pt1 | contig 14633 bp, 14 predicted proteins | sample MGYA00243005_ERZ508006 | MGnify/ENA primary metagenome ERZ508006 (study PRJEB26167, sample SAMN06115436) | human gut metagenome | host: Homo sapiens | place: China:Shandong | collected 2015-06-10... | reverse complement strand
GTAATTTCCCTGACTTCTTTAATGTCAAAAGGAGCCAGTCTGGAAGCACAGGAAATAAGGATCGACTTGGCTGTTTTTCCGGCAGCGAGCTTATATTTCTTATATTGACGCAGGGCAAAATGATCCGGGTCTTTCTGTTCCAGCGCGTCAAAGAGAAGGTCAACGGCATTTTTGAACGACTCATCATCCTCACGGACTTCCATTGCGTTCAGCATTTCTACCAGTGTGGCAAAATTCTGTTCGTTTGCCGGAGCCTCATAATAGATATATCCGATCAGTGCCGTATAGAGCAGGGTTTCTGCCTTGACCCAGAAATCGTCTCCGGCTTTTCCTTCGCCTTTGGTATTGGCGATTAGGGTAGTGACGATCTTCAGAATATCTTTCTCGGAATGAATGTAGGCGAACGGGTTAAAGTGCATACTTTTCTGGAAATTGATCGTATTGAATACCCGTATTTTATAGGACTCATAGATGATCTTTCCTTTTTCATTACGCACAGGCTTTCCGTCCTTGTCCAGCTTTGGTGTGCCTCGCTGCAACATCTTTCCGCATTCCACAAGGACTGTACCTTTCGGATCGGTGACGACGTAGGAACTGTGCATTTGCATCAGATTGGGCTTGATGAAAAAGCGCGTTTTTCCCGAACCTGATCCTCCGACTACCAGTACATTTTTATTTCTTGCATTGGCCGGATTTTTGGGCCTTCCGTTTAACATCAGTCCTTCACTTTGGGTAAGAATGATATTGTTTTCCGGATTTGGGTCCATAAACGGGGCAATATCGGCTTTATTTCCCCATCTTGCAGAACCATATTCCACATTTTTGCGGTATTTCTTAGCGTCTTTCCCTCTAAGATAGACTGCCAGCCGCATAATGGCTGCACCGCAGAAACCGATCAGCCAGTCCATTGCCGCCCCCGGCCACATACTCTGAAACGCAAGGGCAAAGCCTTCGGACAGTCCTAACAGCTTTTGGGAAGCGTCTGCTCCGGGAGCCAGCCGCACCGCTTCGCCCAGCTTGGCAAATACCAGAAGGAACAGAACATAAGGCAGATGGAGAATGACCTGTTTTTTCAATGTTTCTGCATCAATCTTCATCGTTCCGGTCCTCCGTGTTCTTTGTTCTTTACACGGTCACGGCCAAGCGACTGTGCCAGTTCTTTGAACTTATGAAGCTGTGTAAGCAGCGACGGTCTGGTGCTGCGTGTAAGGTCTTTCTTTGTATATTCCTTAAAAGCTGCCGTCAGTGCATCCGCCTGGTTTGCCTTGAAATATACCGTCCATTTTGGGGGATCGGTCCCAAGTTCCTTTTCTATATGGTAGCGTACCTGATGTTTTCTGGCATACCGTTCAAAAGAGCGGATTCGCCCTGAAACTTCAATGGTATTGGCTCCGGGGTCTTTATAAGTCAGCCGCTTCATGCTGTTGCGCCCGACTTTTGGCATTGTGCGTTCCTGTTCCATCTTTTGGAGTACCGCAGCAATAGCCGCACGCAGTACCCGCCCTGACAGTTTTGCTGCCTGTATAGAAACAGAAACCGTTCGTTGTTCGAGTTCTTCCTGCAAGAGCATCCTCCTTTCTGATAAAATCGGTATTTATAATATGGAAATAACTTTTTACCGGCTTTCCCCAAGAACCTGCTGTCGGGAAGCGTGTTCAAAGGCTTTTGCTGCCTGATCGACCTGAATTTTAGCATGTTTCAAAAGCGTCTTGATGATCGTAGCCGGGCGTTCCTGTTCCTCCAGATGATCGACCATCCCTTTGCACTCATCCGGGAGGTATGCCGCCATATCTTTCAACACATCGGAAAAGTTACCCATAAAGCCCCAGCAGCTATCCGACAGCTCCCCGTTTTTATAAAGCTCAAACCCATAACATTCGCCACGCAGATAGGAATCATAAGCGGCGACTTCGCTGCGCATCAGTGCGTCCGCTTTCTGCCGGATGGCGCCGGTCATCTTGTCAGCGTCAAATTCCTTTAGGGCATCTTCTTTGGAAACATAGATCCAGCCGACCTGTCCGCTGTCCCATTCTGCATGAGGAGCCCTGCCTGAGAAACTTTCTGTACTCATGGCAAGACCTGAGTGGTCGTAGAGATAGAGGGGGAGCATCAGATACTTTTCCGAAATTACTTTCTGCATTGCTTCATCGATCGCCCGTTCCTCTGTCTTTGGTCCATGCCGGAAACGGCTGCTTACAATGTTTACCATCCGTTCATAGCGTTTCATGCCGGCTTCATCATGTCCTACGGTATCTAAATACATTTCCCGCAGGAAGTCATCTTTGTCCATATGGTTGTGATGGTCGCCCAGCGCATAGCGGGGATGAAAGCATACCATCGTCCCAAAATGTTCATCTACCTCACGGGGAGAGATCAGAATATCGTCCGGCTGCACCATAAGGGCATAAGGTTCATTTACTGCCATTAACATAATTGGCTCCTTTCTTTCTACAAATCCGGGCCGGAATGGTGCATCATCGGTTTTTCCCGGTGCTCATTGGTTGCAGGCTGCTTGACTGCAATGATCTCGCCGGCAAGCCTTGCAAATTTTTCAGGGTACTTGAATTGCTCCCCATATTTCTCCATCAGATCCGGGGAAAGGTCTGTAAAATTTTCCTCGCCAAGACCAACGATCAGAAAATTCCCGGACACAATATCATAGATGTGGCCGTCATCGTCAAAGAGAGCTCGGTTCAAAGGCAGCCCCATCAGCTTGCCTTCTTCATTGCAGATCAGAGCCACCGGGTCCTCATACGGATAGACCGCCTGAATATCTCCGCCCACTGCCGCCTGCAAGGATTTCAGACCACTTTCGATCTCCGCAGCATAAGGGGACTTGCCCGGCTCTACCATTAACACTTTCATAATTGTATATCCTCCTTCTTTTTCATTGCCGTACCGGGAGTGGTTGGCGTTTTTTCCTGAGTTTTTGCCACAGAGAGCTTCCCCAGGACGGAAGGCTTCTCCTGGTTTTCGGGTGTAAAAATACCGCCCTCCGAAACCTCGGCGGCGGCATGTTCCGTTTTGGCCTGTTCCAGTCCTTCAACCGTATAGCCAGGTAAAAGAGTACCGTGAACCATAAAATGGTGCTCATATTCTTTCGGGATCGGCGGGGAAATTTCCGTGAATAAATGGGAATAGGCTTTCTTTCGCCCGTCCAGGTATTTTATGGCTGCGTTCTTATCTGTATATCGTTTCTGGTTTTGTCCGGCAATCTTTGCTCCATATCCCTGCTTCGGGGAATGAATACGGACTTCCCATGTCACATACCAGGCAATCGGAACACTCTGTTTGGTTTCTCTGTCATATTTCGTATCTTCCCAAATACTGCAGGTCATCTGATAGACCCGGTTGCTGATTTTCTGATCCGCCCTCCAGTTATCGGTGTCTTTCCACTGGTTGCCGGTATGTTCGATCTCCGGTGTACGAAGATATTCCAAAGCCCGGTTGATCGTCTGTGTTGCCGCTGCCTGCTGTTCCCACTGTTTTGCAGCAGCCACCACGATTTCATAGGCTTTCTGCTCCCCGTCAATACTTCCCTGGCGCATGGCTTCCAGGCTATCGGTTCCCATTGTGATCAGAGTAGAAATATCCACATTTTCACAAACTACGCTGTGTTCAATTTTAAGCTCTGATCCCGGCGTCAAGTGGTCGCCATACCGGTAGGCATGGTAATCCCTGTTTTCTTCCAAAATGCTGTTCACCTCCTGCTATATTTCCGGCTCATGGTTTTTTCTGAAAATCGTCTGTGCCGGTGATTTTTTATCTGCCGGTCTGTTTGCCGCAAGCTGATCCATCACGGAAGGACGGCCGACGCCGAACATGGATAGCTGACCGTCCGCTGCCTCACGAAGTTCAGAAACAGAGAGAGGAAGCGTTACATCGGCATGGGTCAATAGCTGTTCCCGTTTCAAATCCTGAATGATCTCGTCAAAAACAGCGTTGATCGCACGGCGTTCTTCCCCCACAGGAAAGGCTTTCAATACCTCCATTTCTCCGTCTTTACCGGAAACCAGGGTAAGGGCACAGTCGGCATGGCCTGCCAGATAATCCGATGTGTAGGGCAGTTTGTCCTTGATATAACAGGCAAAGGCTCTGGCTGTCATTTCCACATTGCTGTCCCAATAACCGCCGTCTTTTTCACATTCTTTTCCCATGCGTACCGAATTACGGTAAAAATCAGTTTCCGTCCGTCCAATCTGCGGAGCTTCCTGCGCCTGCATCCCGGAAAGCATACGCTCAAAAATTTCCAGCCGTTCCCGTTCACTTTTGGGAATTACCCGGCCGGTAACATTCTTCTTAAATGCGCTGATCTGTCCCACAGAGCCGGGTTCGCCGGACAAAAATGCTTCCCGCAAGACTGCGTAGGTTTCCATCTGTTCCTCATTGCCATACCGTTTCAGAGAGGCAAGAACCGAGGAATCCAGCCAGCTTGCCGCATTTTTCCGGGTGCGTTCTGTTTGTGCTTCCGTGCGCTTTGCTGCCTGTTCCGGTGTTTCCGGTTTATACTTCATGGTGTCAATGAGTTTTTGGAACGGCGCATAGAGGCGGGGCTGTTCTGACAGCATCCCTTTTGCGCCCATCTTTGTACCAAGATAATCGTCAAGTCCATGCCACCATTCATGTGCCAGCGAACCGGCCCCGTGCATTTTCGTAAGATTGATGACTGTACGCAAAGGTTCATAATGAGCCGCAGCATTGCCGCTGCCTCTTGCACCAAAAGCGATAGCAAGCGTTCCCTGATAAGCAATATCTTTATCGCTGATCTTAAGGGCTGACGCCAGATCCTTTAGTGCTTCAAATCCCATGTTAAGGGAGGTCTGACGGTCGTTCTGGTTCATCCAGTTTCCAAACTCGCCGCCGCGGAATCCAAATGTATCAAGATAATGCTGTCCGGTGATCTCCACGCCATTCCGATAATCCGGGCCGGTACGTTTGACATGGGCGAGCTGGGGAGGGACAAACCGGATCTTCCCATTTTTGTTCCTGCCTTTGGCAAGTTCCTGCACCCATTTCAGGGCAGCTTCTTTGGTCTCAAAATTGGTCCGCAGGATCGAATAGCCTTTTGTCACATAGTAGGTACCGGGTTTCCAGTCCTCATTTTTAGAATAGGTATGTTTCCCATCGTTGAAGTGGATCGCATAACCTTTCGGTATTTTCTGCTCTTTGGAAACACAAAACTGTTCCTTTTTTGCTTTCTGAGTAAAGTTGCGCTCAAAATATTCAGCCGAGCGGATCAGCATAGTATTGGATAATTTGTTTGTAATCACGGGATTGTCCTGACCCTTTTTCGTTGCCCGGTAATGGATTCCGCTTACCCAGCCCTGTACCTTTTCTAAATATCCATTGTCAACGAAAAAGCGGTCATAGGCTCTCATGGCATCCTCCACAGTACGGACATCTGAAAGCACTGTCTGCAATTCCCGGACTGTTTTTATATACTCCTTTTGCCTCGCAGTCCGTTTTTCCGGGGTGTCATCCGTGCGGTAATACTGAGGAGAGGCGTTTAAGCCGTCCCTTGCTTTTTTGATAAAATAGACCACGCCAAGAGGAATCCCTTCCTCCAGCATGGCTGCATAGTCCGGCTTTTTCCAGACATTATCCTTTTTCACAAATTTTTCGGCTTCGCGCTCATTCATGGCTTCCAGATCATCCGCATACAGCCCGCGGTCTTTCCACAGGTCTTTTTTCGCACCGCCGATCTTTTCACCGAAATCTTCATGCACTCCTGCCAATCTTCATCACCTCCAGTCAGTGTAAAATTCTTATCGCTCCGGGGCAGGGCGACGTTCTTCGTTTTTGTGAAGTTGTGGGAGGTTTCCTGTGAGCCGGTCAGTTTCCCTGCGGATCAGTTTGTCCAGAGCGCCTAAATCCTCCGGTGCAATGGCAAACTCCCGGTAATTTTCATACCACAGGCCCGTAGAGATTGCCGCGATGGGCGCAATTTTCTCCGAACCGGATGGAAGAAGGCGATACACAGGGGCTTCGTCATAAAGAAGCATCTGCTTTGCCGTTCCCTGTGGTATGCGGTACTTATCCATATCCGGGTTCTGGGCTGCCTCCATATATTGCATATTCAGGCGTTCTTCTAAATCCTGGGGCATATAACGAAATGCCTGATGCATCCACTGTCTGAACATCGTGGAATAGTGGTACTGCCATTCCGTAACTTGATTCGGGGCATAAGAAAACCCCCAACTTTTCAGAGCATCTTTTTCGTAAAGCTCCATTTCAGTCCATTCTTTCAGGCTGACCGTAGCCGCTGAACCATCTTTGCGTTCGATATTGACGCCGCAAGGATAGAGGATATTTCTTTTTATATCCTGCCGCAGCGTGTCTAAATCCATCATCAGGACATCTCCGTACAAGTGACCGCCCTCTCTGCGATCCGTATGAAACAGGAAAGCCCTCGCTCCGATAAACTCCGTTGTTGAGATCATTTGATAAAGATCCGCCGTAGAACAATAAGCAAACAAAGCGTCGGAAAGCCATATGTGATTTTTTCCCATGATGGCAATGGAATCAGCCCCGGTATTTGTCGCCAGAGAACGCATATTAAATTCGCATTCCCTAAGAAAATCTCCGGCAAAAATATGGAGCTCATACGCAAAGACGGATAAGTCTGTATCACGGATCAAATGAATCTGCGGTAGTGGTTCCTGATTCAATCAAATTCCTCCTTTCATGTGAAGCAGCTCTTTGACCTGCTCATTTTCCGCAAACGGCTGGCTATCTGTCTCCGCCATTTAATCAATCCCTCCCATCTGCCGGTAGCTGCCCGCCGGCAATCTTGCCGACAATCTCCGGACCGGTTTCATAAATCTGCATGAGGCGTTTTGCTGTGCCGCAGGGCTGTGCAGCTCCGCTGGTCCAAAGACGCACTGTGGATGGGGCAACATTCATCAAAAGAGCAAAGCCCTTTTCGTTCATGTCCAGCTTTTTCATCAGCGATTTAACCATATCGGGGCCGTAGTCTGGACACCGGGAAGCCTCGGCAATCATCTGCAAAGCGGTATTTTCAATTTTTTTCATTTTCAAATCCTCCTGTTATTTGTTTTCCAGCCTTATGCCGGAGCAAAGCTGATCTGGTTGTGTTTCATCCTTTTGGCAAAGTCCGGCATCGAATAATTTACCCCGTCAATTTCTGCATGGGTGTCATCCAGACGATGACAAACAGCAAAGTGCCTGTCCCCGTTTCCATAGAACAGGCAGAGTAAACCATTGTCGGGAATGGAAAACAGCGCTTTTCCGGCGCTGTCTGTAAAGCAGATATGTTGAGATCCATTCATGTTGAAATCCTCCCTAAATTGAAACAGCCGCCTCTTTTGGGCGGCGTTGGTGCTGGCTGGTTTGCAGTTGTTCCCGAACCAGCAGCAATTTCTCATTGTAATCTTTTCCCATCCGGGGAGGGTTGACACTTACCCGGATATGACGGAAACGTTTATCCTCGTGAAGCATGGTCTTGATTTTCCGGGCATTGACAAATCCGGCAAGGTCGTGGTCCATATAAAGGGTAACACGCCGTATCTCCGGGTGGCGTTCCAGGAAAGAAGTCAGCGCCACATGGGAAGTACCGCCCAAAGACAAGCGATAACCATTCCATTTCCATCCCTCCAGCTCTTGAAGTGTCGCATGGGAAAGCGCATCAATAGGAGCTTCAAAGACTGCCACATGCCGGCTGCCCGGACTTTGCGGGGGATAACAAAAGTTATATCCTTTGTCGCTGCCATAGACATCCTTTTTGAGATTGCCGCTGATACTGCGCATACAAGCAAACTTCGCTTTCCCGGAATCATCTTTCCCAACAAACACACAAACCGGTTCTCCATGATACCGGGCTTCGTAAAAAATCCCGGCTTGTAAACACTGGCGAATGACTTCTGAGCTGATCCCCCGTTTCTGCAAATAGGAGACCGCAGCGGTCGCGCAACGTCTGGCCCAGGGGAGAGCGAATGTTTTCTTTTCCGGCTCTTTTGATACCTGTATCTCTGCCGTACTTCGGTAAGCCGGTTCCTGTGGGATTTCGCCACCTACCAGAGCATGAACTGCATCCACAAGACCATATCCCCGAATCTGGATCAGGTAGTCCAGCGCATTGATACTCCGTCCGCGGCTGTTCCAGTACCAGTACCTTTTCCCGGTCACATATACCAGACTGTCATGCTCCTTATGCCGGAAATTAGGTCCATCCTGTTTCAGCACGCCGGGTTCATGGAATTGCAGGTAAGTAAACAAGTCAGCTTCCCGCGCTGCCTGAATCTGTTCTTTGGTTACGCCGGGCATAGTACCGGCACAGTGTTTCTTTTCATTGTGCTTTGCCTCCTTCCTGTGATGAAATGAAAAAAGACACCCAAAGGTGCCTAACAGCCGTACAGGTCGTGATTGACCTCGGCACGGTAATAGCTGTCCATTGTAGCCGGGGCATTATACAGCGCCGCCAGCAGATACGCTTTGATGTTTCCGACCTTCGTTGTGTTCTTGTCGATACAGTCAAAGACATACTCTAAGTGGCCGGAATTGATCTTCAGGAACCGGCTCTTGACGATCTCCCTCGGAAAATCATCTCCGGCAATGCGAATGTAAGGGCGTTTCGACAAAATCACTTCAAGCATAAGTTCAAGGGCTTCATCCAAACGTTCCCTGCCATACCGTAAGACCAGTAAGTCATATTCAATATTTTCTTTGATGATTTCACGATAGGCTTCTATCAGCTCTATCCGATCCATCCCATCCGTGCGGTTTGCCGCTTCCGGCTCTGCCGGATAGATTGATGGATAAGTTATTGATTTATCTTTTTTTGATTTTTTTGTTTTTAATGGATTAGTATTTAATTGTGCCGGATTTTCCTGTTCAGGTTCCGCCTGTTTAGGTTTTGCCTGTTCTGGTTTTACCTGTCTTGGATTTTCCCGTTTAGGTGAAAGCCCTGTGTTTTCGGTACTTACAGGCTGCTCATGGATCGTATATTCAATGTCTCCCAACTGCCCGTTATCATAGCGGAGGCGCTGTCTGGTGAGATAACCATGCCGCTCCAGTTCCTTCAGGGCAGTAGTGATAGAATCCACACCATCCTTGCAGATATGGGCGAGTCCCTTTGTGGTATAATCCCAATCTTCCGGCAGCGACAACATAAGTGATAAAAGCCCCTTTGCCTTTAAGGACAACTCCGTATTGCGCAGATGGTGATTGCTCATTATCGTAAAGTCCTTTGTTTTCTCTACACGGAATACTGCCATTGTACCGCCTCCTTTCTTCGACTATTCCGTTACAAGGCATGATCCCTGCGGTCATAATGGAGATGACCGTCAGAGACCTTCGCATGGTTTTTCAGTTTCACTTCGCCCCGTTCCTGGCTCTCTAAAAATTTCTGATAGCCGGCATCTGTAAGGAACAAGCGCATCTTATCGCCTTTGTCGCCAACAGGGGAATCGTAAGACAATACATCAAAGACGATCATGTGCTTTACTTCTGGATCAAAGCGTTCAAGTGCCATGATGTCATGCCCCTTCAATTTTTCTGCCCCTGATTGTTGTCTGGCCTCGGCGATCTTTTCTCCAATCGTCCGGGCTGGATAGGGCAGACGGTAATTCTTCTGAATATCTTTTACCAAGTCCATGCACTCTGCATTTGACAGAACACGAAGTTTTGCCATAAGACCTTCTGCCGCCTCCCGCTGTTCGGAATTATTTGAATACCGCACGGTCATATAAAGTTCATTCAGGATCTTTGTCTGATAATCGCCCTCCACTTGAAAGAGCAGCTTTTTTTCCATTTCGTTTAATTCCATGTGGATCTCCTTTCTCTCGAAAATGAGTATGAAAAAAGGGCGTCCACCTATAAAAGTGAAACGCCCACGGCAACCAGCGGTCAGACATAAAGCCGGACCGCTGGCACTATTAAATTTTGTCGTTAATAAAACAGCCTCCTTTTTTCTTTATAGTTTTCGTCAATTTTCAACTTGGAAAAGGAATTGAATAAAAGACGACAAACGCTCAAACCCCTTGAAAATAAAGGCTTTTTCTGTTTGTCGTTATTATACCGTAACGGCACACATTTGCTACCATGGCGCTGGAGCACGGTATGGATGTGAAAACTCTTTCGGCAACTATAGGTCATGTGTCATCAGCAACCACGCTGGATATTTACAGCCATATCACCGATACTATGCAAAGGCAGGCGGCGGTGCATATTGACCGCAAAATCGGCGGTACAGACGCCCAAATGCCGACGATAGCGCGGGAGGAAAGGAAAGATACCTCCCCGGTCGAATTCACGCCGTACAAGCCGAAAATACGCAAACCCGGGACGGGCTGTGTCACCATGATTAACGACCACCTCTACGAGGGACGGTACACACCAACCAACGCCTACGGCAAGCGGGAAAGCCACAATATTTACGCGAAAACGCGCGAGGAATGCGAAGAAAAGCTGGCAGAGCTGATAAAAACGATGAAAGCGGAAATCGCAGTCATGAAAAAGCAAGTGAAGAACGCATAAGAAAAAGAGGGCTGACACTCGGTCAGCCCTCAAAATTTGCGGTACAGTAGGCAAAGAAAGATATTTTTAATTCTGTCAAGCGAACAAATGATCTAACAAAGCATATCTGAAATCAATTTTACAATATCAAATTCCACTTTAAGAACTATAGATACATATTCGCAATCAAAGTTATTACTTGCCAACGTTTGAATAATTTGAACCACCTTCTTAAAAGTAATCCGACTTAATCTGCGATCTGTCATAATAAAGTTTATAGCTTCAGGAGATAAGTGTATTTTAGGCATAGACGGAATAATTTTATTAGAATCATTGGAAAGCCTCGATGCGTTTGAATCAGCCACTTTTGACATACGCACATAGTCTTTAAAATACATGGTTTGTCCAAGTAGGGTGTGAACTTTAGTAATGATAATTTTTCCAGATGCTCCACTGGGTATTTCATATGTTTTTTCTGTGTAAAACTTTCCTATAGGTGAACTATATAGTTCTTGGCGATTATTATCCACATCAGAAATGCGTTTAGAAACTGCTTGCATATCATCCGAAAGAAGAATTTCTGCAACATTTAGGAAACAATTGTAATCTTGAAGCATACGCCATTCCACAGGAATCCAAGTTGTTCCGCGTAACATTCCAAGAAGCCCTCCGGTTATGCACGCAATCGTATCGGTATCTATTCCCACTGTGTAAGCTGCAACTTTAATTCCAAGTAAAGGATTGTTAGCATATTTTGATGTCAAATATAGTGAAGTTAAAACAGCTACGTCCCCGGCTCCATTTTCTTTATCAAAACATTTTAATCCAGTTAAAACGGTCTTATCGTTTACTAACAAGCCCTTTTTTATTGAGTTATTAATGAAAGTAAGCTGATCGACCATGTTTTGAACGCATTCATACCAAACTTCCATATAATTGTAATCAATATGGAGATCTTTAGATGTTTCCCATTCCGTTGGGGCAACATATTCACGATACCGTCCCCACACAGGTGAATTCTCGATGATGATATTAATTAGTTCGCCATACTGTAGGATATCCTTTTTTTGTAATATAGTATGCAGGGCAAACGCATAACATGTCGCACCAAGTATTGCTCGAGGATGGCCATGGGTAATAATACTGTTGGCAAAAACATCATCTAATAATTGTTCAACATCCTGAGAATTAGCGTGTGCAATCACGTGAGGGAGGATACGCATTGCAGCACCATTACCCCCAGCATTATAATAATCTTTGGCTGAACTGCTCATCCAAGGGAAGTGATGGTCTCTATAATTTTTAGCCGCCCTTTTTATCGCATTTCCTCCACCGCGTTCGTATTTTAACCAATAAGGTAGTTCCTTAAATGAAAAATATTCCTTCCAACCACACCCAGAGATAATACTACGGGATACCGCTAAAATCATTTGAGTATCATCGCTATATTCACCAGCTAAAATGGTCTCACTATGACTCCAATAACGACCGCCACTTTTTCTATTCCAATCAATAAAATGACCGTCTCCCATTGACAAATTGTTTTGAACATTTCTGGCTCTAAATTCATAAGGCCATCCTAATGAATCTCCTATAGCAGAGGCAAGCAACGCTCCTGTGCATTTTTCACGTATCGAGGGAATATTACTCATGCTGATTCCTCCTTAACTGTTAATTTGGTTTCTTCTGGCCGTATGCCTGCTCGAATACTGCTACTCCAATTTGTATTTAATACGTCAGGAGCTATATAAATAGGCAAAGGCTTCTTTTCACATGTGCGAATAATTGAATAAACTTGTTGAGCCACGGTCTCATTGCAAACTGCTATTCCGCTAAAGAAGCTGTAAGGAATATTATCTCTTATCAATATTTCTGATTGATCATCAGTAGGGCAACACTGCAACATTTTGGGAGATCTAACGCGATTCACTACATTGGGCGAGGAATATAAGTCACATATTTTACTTTTGTCACTTAAAATATGTGCCCCACAATGTGTTGCCGCGTTACATGGACAGAACTTTACATCACGGTAGTTGAGTATATCTAAATCAATATAGATCGTTACCCAATCACGAAAAACGTGATCTGCGTCTCTTTGCTGAGCTCGGCGTAAATACCACGAGTTAGGATATTCAATAGAACAACAAACGTAATCCAATTCGCCATCGTATCGTTCTGGATCTTTCTGATCCTTCACATCCGGTCTAATAGCTGTCGAGGAAACAATACCATCATCAGAAAGAAGAATATGGGTTAAGTCTTTAAGCTTTGTAAAATGACAAAGTCGAGTAACTCCCCGATTCAAAAGATAATTTAAGCAACTCATAACATAGTTTCTCCGCTTATGATTTGATAATTAGACGATGTAGAGGGGAATAGCCGAGATAGCTGACCATGATAAGACATAAACAAACCATACTTAGATCTTGTAACAGCCACGTACAAAAGTTTCAATTCACTTGCCAAAGCACTTCTTTGATCCGCAGATGAGTTAATAGTTTCAGAATCCGGATAAGCCCCTTCATTAAGAAACGGTATAAAAACATTTTCGAACTCTAATCCTTTGGCTGCATGAAATGTACTTAAATAAACTCCCTTTACAGAAGCAAATCCAGCTTGGTCTTTATCGATGATAGTCGCGTGAACACCTTTTTGAGACAGTTTCATACGCAGCAAGTCAATGGTCGCTCGGTTCCGGCAAATAATAACATTGGACATTGTATCAATGCTGTCTTTTATTTGAGATACAAGCCATATTATTTCACTGATTTCGTTTTTGAATTCAATTAAAACAGGGGCTGGTCCTTCAGCAATATTTTCCGCGGGAGAGATTAAGTCTTCTTTACTATCCCAATAATCGCTGTTTGTAATGTCCTTGGCGAATGCCGAAATGTTGGATGGGTTTCTATAATTTCTATCGAAACGCCAGATTTTATTTTCTCCAACTTGAATACCCGAGTCCCTCCACGAAAGGCGAGAACCGTATATTTGTTGAGCAACATCGCCAAAAAACGAAAAAGATCCTGTTTTAGAAGCAGCTATAGTGAGTGTTTTAATCATCATGGGAGAGAAATCTTGCCCCTCGTCTACAATGATGTGATCATATCTGCGATCATCGGTATCATTAAGTAATTCGTGATATGCATAGTAGGCCAAATCATCCCAGTCATACATATATCCAGCATCAGAACGTAAGCCTTTATATGTTTCAAACACTTCATAAAACCATCTACGGTTCTCACGCTTTATGTTAGCTGACGCTCGACCTATACGCTCTGCAGCTACATAATTTTCAAGAGAGTCAAAACCAAAGTTTTGGATAAATGTTATCTCGTCCAAAAATACAGCACAAGGTCGTTTAAGCGTCGATTCTGTTGGGTTCAAAGCACTAACTTTTTGTAATGCTTTTTCGATATATTGTGCTTTTGATTGCGGTGACAAAATGCCATTATATGAAGGCATTTTCCCACGACTGTTAAGATAACCTCTTGCAAACTTGTGAAAATTTTCTATTGTAAGGTTTCTCTTGTGACTCGCTAAAATTCTTTCCATATATTGCACAAGTGCACCGTTGAACGTAACAACAAGAACATTAGGAGAATTGGGCATGTTAGACAACCCTAATGCTCTTAACAAAGCCATTGTTGTTTTTCCGCTGCCTGCTGTACCCAAAACGACAGTGTGCCCATGAGGTGGCAGTGCCAATACTTCCGTTTGCTTGCCTTCGGGATTTATATTACCAAGCATATTTTTCCTCCAATCATTCTATTGTTTTGCTGTTCAAATAGAGAAAAACCGCAGAGATTACCCTGCGGCTTTGATTTGCGGTCAAAACCGCGATTTGTGGTACTCAAATGCCTTATGAATACCGAATTTGGTCGGAGTGGCGAGGCTCAAACTCGCGGCCTCCGCATCCCAAATGCGGCGCGCTATCAACTGCGCTACACCCCGATAGTTATTAAATTGTGGTCATGTAAGTGGTCAAATCTGTGGTCAAACACATTTTTGACCGCCATTTTTTGTTTTCCAAACCGCCCGAAATCCGCACGGTTGAAGGGTTTTCGGCGGTTTTCGCTTTCGTGCGGTACTCCTTCTCGTCACCGTATGCGGCGGCTGCGGCTTCGGTCAGTTTCTTCAGCCGCGGGCTGCCGGTGACT
>ENA-UESI01001501-UESI01001501.1-human-gut-metagenome-genome-assembly--contig:-NODE-1501-length-14648-cov-4.428660_pt1 | contig 14648 bp, 14 predicted proteins | sample MGYA00243005_ERZ508006 | MGnify/ENA primary metagenome ERZ508006 (study PRJEB26167, sample SAMN06115436) | human gut metagenome | host: Homo sapiens | place: China:Shandong | collected 2015-06-10... | reverse complement strand
TGTAGTTTTAATATTGCTTGCAGTCATCATTATTGTTCCGGTAGCATGGGTATTTATGGCATCTATCAAACAGAATAAAGAATTTTATGGAAATCCGTGGACTTTGCCGGAGGGTTTTTATTTTCAGAACTTTATTGATGCCTGGAATACAGCAAAAATGGGAGATTACATGTTAAACTCCGCATTTGTTACATGCACCCCTATGTGCTGCTGAACCACAACGACAATTTGTCGGACACGTTCACCATCGCGCACGAGTTGGGGCACTCCATGCACTCCTTCTACTCCAACACCAACCAGCCCGCCCCCAAGAGCGATTACAGCCTGTTCGTGGCGGAAGTTGCGTCCACCTGCAACGAGGCGACAATGATGCGCCACCTGCTCAAGACGTTCGCGGACGACAAGAAGGCGCTGGCGTACCTGCTGAACCACTTTCTGGAGCAGTTCCGCACGACCGTGTTCCGTCAGACGATGTTCGCGGAATTTGAGCTGATTGCCCACACGATGGCGGAGCAGGGGCAGCCGCTGACCCGCGAGAGCCTGTCCAAGGCGTACTACGAATTAAACCAGAAGTATTACGGCGCGGTCTGCACGGTGGATGAGAACATTGCCAACGAGTGGATGCGCATCCCGCACTTCTATCGCTCCTACTACGTCTATGTGTACGCGACGGGCTTGTGCGCGGCGGTTTCGCTCAGCGACAAGATTCTGTCCGAAGGCGAAAGCGCCGTCCGCGACTACCGCAAGTTCCTGTCCGCGGGCTGCGCCGTGCCGCCGATTGACGCTTTGAAGCTGGCGGGCATCGACATGAGCAGCCCCGAACCCATCCGCCGTGCGCTGGGCGTTTTCAAGGACACGCTGGCGCAGTTCAAGGCGGTTATGGTGGCGTAATCCGATTTTTAGCTTCGCCTGAGCAATCTGCTTGCACCTTTTCCGCTCTGGCGTCCGGTCATTCCATTTAGCGTAGTGCCACTACGCTGCATTTCATTCCCGTTAGCCAGAACGAAAAATGTGCGGCGCATCTTTGCTCATTCTTAGCTAAAAATCGTATAAACAGGAGGTTCATTTTCCATGATGCACGGTTACGACAAGGATGCGGCGGTTGCGTTCATCACCCGCTGCATCCGCAAGGCGGATCACCCGGAGCTGGCGGAGGACATTCCCGCGCTCGTGCCGCAGATGATTGATGCGGACATGGCGTACATGCACGAAGCGGGCGTTTTGGACGACGACGGCTACGCGGGCGACGCGTACTACGAGGACGACGAAGCGATTGAGTACATTGTCGAGACGCTGGCGGCAAAGGACGCGCTCGACCCTGAACAGGCGGTCAAGCTCGCCGCGCTGGTGGACGACTACCTCGATGCCCAGCAGATGTTTTTGGAATCGCAGGGTATGGTGGAATACGACGAATAACCATTTTGGGGGCAGGAGCGCGGCGAATTAGCTTGCGCCTCTGCCCTCGTTTGACCTAATGGAGGAATGACGTGTTCAGTGCCTATTGTCCTGATTTACTGCTTGGTCAGCAACTGACCGACGTCGCCCGCACGCCGGATTTTATCGTCCGCTGGACGTTCATTGGGAGGACTTCGCCGTACATTCTGCAAACGTACTGCGGCTTCCGTGTGACGCACGAGGGCGAAACCATCCTGACCCAGCGGATGCTTTACACCCGAACCGACTTTGATGAGCCGCTGACGGATGCCAACCGCCGCTTCGACCACGACGTTGTCCGCCTGACTTCCCTGCTGCCCGTGAAAATTGTCAGCGTCAAGTGTTCCAACACGAATGACCTGATTCTCTCCGCCGAAAATCACCTGCGCATCGAAATTTTCGCCGACGCACCGCCCGTGTGCGAGGACTGGCGCTTCGGACCGCAGGATGATGTGCGTCTGAGCGCCTTTACAGACTGCGTTCACTTGAAATAATGGAGGAACACCATGTTCACGCACTATTCTCTTGACACGCTGCTTGGGCATTCGCTGACCGCCATCGGGCGCGCGGCGGATTTGGTCTGGTGGATTTTCGATGTGGACGGCGCGGAATATTCGCTGCACACGCAATGCACCTTCCGCGTCCTGCACGACGGTGAAGCCGTGCTGAGCCGCAGCGACATTTACTGCATCCGCGACGACAAGCCGCTTGGCAGGGACAACAGCTGGTTCGACTACGACGTCGCCGAGCTTGCGCCTCTCCTGCCCGCGAAGGTCGTCAGCATCGAGTGTTCCGAAATGAACGACCTGACCATCTGCACCGAAAACGGTCTGCGCATTGAGATTTGGGCAGCTGAATCGCCGGAGCATGAGCAATGGCGATTCTTCCGGCATATTCCCAAGTCGGATGATCCGCATTTGGTAGCGTATGGGAATTATTTGGATTGCGAATGAGTACACAGAAAGGGACTTGTCTTTTCGGCAAGTCCCCCTTTTCATTCCACATAAAAAGAGCGACCTGCTCTTTTCAGAACAAGCCGCTCAATATTTACGCAACCGTCAAATTACGCGTGGGGGCCAGCTTCAACCAGTGCCTTGCCAGCGTCGTTGCCGGTGTACTTGACGAAGTTCTTCTCGAAGCGGGACGCCAGATCCTTCGCCTTGTTCTCCCATTCGGAAGCGTCGGCGTAGGTGTCGCGGGGGTCGAGAATCTTGGAGTCCACGCCCGGCAGTTCGGTCGGAACCTCAAAGTCGAAGTACGGAATCTTCTTGGTGGGCGCCTTCAGGATGTCGCCGGACAGAATCGCGTCGATGATGCCGCGGGTATCCTTGATGGTGATGCGCTTGCCAGTGCCGTTCCAGCCGGTGTTGACAAGGTACGCCTTCGCGCCGTTCGCCTTCATCTTCTTGACCAGCTCTTCGCCGTACTTGGTCGGGTGCAGTTCGAGGAACGCCTGACCGAAGCAAGCAGAGAAGGTGGGGGTCGGCTCGGTGATGCCGCGTTCCGTGCCAGCGAGCTTCGCGGTGAAGCCGGACAGGAAGTAGTACTGGGTCTGTTCGGGCGTCAGGATGGACACGGGCGGCAGCACGCCGAACGCATCAGCAGACAGGAAGATGACGTTCTTCGCGGCAGGCGCGGCGGACACCGGGCGCACGATGTTCTTGATGTGGTTGATCGGGTAGGACACGCGGGTGTTCTCGGTCACGGACTTGTCGGCGAAGTCAATCTTGCCGTCCTTGTCGAGGGTGACGTTCTCCAGCAGCGCATCACGGGTGATGGCGTTGTAGATGTCCGGCTCGGAGTCCTTGTCCAGGTTGATGACCTTGGCGTAGCAGCCGCCCTCAAAGTTGAACACGCCGTTGTCGTCCCAGCCGTGCTCGTCGTCGCCGATCAGCAGACGCTTGGGGTCGGTGGACAGGGTGGTCTTGCCGGTGCCGGACAGACCGAAGAAGATGGCAGTGTTCTTGCCTTCCTTATCGGTGTTGGCAGAGCAGTGCATGGACGCGATGCCCTTCAGCGGCAGGTAGTAGTTCATCATGGAGAACATACCCTTCTTCATCTCGCCGCCGTACCACGTGTTCAGGATGACCTGCTCACGGCTGGTGATGTTGAACGCCACGCAGGTTTCAGAATTCAGACCGAGTTCCTTGTAGTTCTCGACCTTCGCCTTGGACGCGTTGTAAACCACGAAGTCCGGGGTGAAGTTCTTCAGCTCTTCTTCAGAGGGCTGGATGAACATGTTCTTGACGAAATGCGCCTGCCACGCCACTTCCACGATGAAGCGGACGGCCATGCGGGTGTCCTTGTTCGCGCCGCAGAAGGCATCGACGACGTACAGCTTCTTATTAGACAGCTCCTTAATCGCCAGATCCTTCACGGACGCCCAAGTGGACTCGGTCATCGGATGGTTGTCGTTCTTGTAGCCCTCGCTCGTCCACCACACGGTGTCCTTGGAGTTCTCGTCCATGACGATATACTTGTCCTTGGGGCTGCGGCCGGTATAAATGCCGGTCATGACGTTCACAGCGCCCAGTTCGGACACCTGACCCTTTTCATAGCCCTCGTTGGTGGACTTGGTTTCTTCTTCGAACAGCAGATCGTAAGAAGGATTGTGCACAACCTCGGTCGTGCCGGTAATGCCATACTTGCTCAGATTCAGCTCTGCCATGTAGAACCTACCTCTTTCTTTAAATTGGTGGGACAATACACTGCGGATTCAGGAAAAATCCCGATTCTCCGCATCTATATCATACACCACTTGCGCGGTAAAATCAAGATGTACTTTGGCAAATTTTCTGCGAACAGCTTGACACTTGATGCTTTTTGTCTAAAATCACAACAAGGTCAGGGGTAAACCCATGCGGATTCGCCCCTGACCATTATACTATTTCCAGATAAGAATGCGCCAAGATGCGCCGCGAATTTTTTCTTCTGCCTAACGCGAATGGAACGCAGCGTAGCAGCGCTACGCTAAGTGGAATGAGCGGACGGCGGAAGGAAAAAGGCGCAAGCAGATGGCGCAGGCGAATCTGGAAATAGTATTACCTATTAGACAGGCATCGTCTTGTCAGCCTTGTTCAGCATGGTGGAATCCACCTTCAGCTGCTGGGCAGCGCGATACTCAAAGAACTTCGGCGCGACCTTCGGGAACATGGCGTAGGACAGCACGTCTTCCTCGCACTGATACCATTCGCGCATTTCCTCACGCAGCTTGTCGAGTTCCGGCGGAATGTCGTCGGCGTAGCGATGGGTGATGACCTTCGTGTCGCCGATGCACTTCTTGCGCACGTCCTCGTTCACCTTGCCCGGCAGACGGCCGTAGTGACCCGCCAGCAAGTCCTTGGATTCCTTCGGAACCATCTTGTAGCGCTCGCCGCCCAGCACGTTCATCACGGCCTGCGTGCCCACGATCTGGGAGGTCGGCGTGACCAGCGGCGGATAGCCGAAGTCCTTGCGCACGCGCGGCACTTCCGCCAGCACGTCATAGTACTTGTCCATCTGGTTCGCCTGCTTCAGCTGGCCAATCAGGTTGGACAGCATGCCGCCCGGCACCTGATACTGCAGGGTCTTGACGTCCACGCCCAGCACGCGCGCCGGGTCACGCCAGCCGTCCTTGGTCAGGCGATCCGCCACCGTGCGGAAGTGCGCCGCCAGCTGCGCCAGCAGGTCGAGGTCGAAGCCCGTGTCGTATTCCGTGCCCTTCAGGGTCGCAACGAGGGATTCGGTCGCCGGCTGAGACGTGCCGGAGCCCAGCGGGGACAGGCAGGTATCCACCACGTCCACACCCGCTTCGATGGCCTTGAGCAGCACCATGTCGCCCGTGCCGGTGGTGTTGTGGGTGTGCAGGACGATGGGCAGGTCGGTTTCCTTCTTCAGGCGCTTGACGAGGCTGTACGCCTTGTAGGGCAGCAGCAGGTTCGCCATGTCCTTGATGCAGATGACGTCCGCGCCCATCTTCTGGATGTCCACGGCGAGCTTGACGAAGTAATCCTCGTTGTGCACGGGGGATTCGGTGTACGACATGGCGATTTCCGCCGTGCCGCCGTACTTCTTCGTCGCCTTGACGGCGGTCTGCATGTTGCGCAGGTCGTTCAGCGCGTCGAAGCAGCGGATGATGTCAATGCCGTTTTCGACGGCCTTCTTGACAAAGAAATCCACCACGTCGTCCGCGTAGGGACGGTAGCCCAGCAGGTTCTGGCCGCGCAGCAGCATCTGCAGCTTGGTGTTGGGCAGCGCCTTGCGCAGCTTGCGCAGCCGCTCCCACGGGTCTTCGTTCAGGAAGCGCAGGCACGCGTCGTAGGTCGCGCCGCCCCAGCACTCCAGAGAGTAGTAGCCAACCTTGTCCAGCATTTCGCAGGCAGGCAGCATCTCATCGGTACGCATCCGGGTCGCGGCCTGAGACTGGTGGCCGTCGCGCAGGATGGTATCCGTAATTTGAACCTTTGCCATAGGACGAATTTCCTCCTTCAGTTCGGTCAGAGGCGGAGAAGCACTCCCCTGCCCCTGACCGGATACGTTGGATACGTTTCCATCTGACTGCTGATACTATTTCCAAATGAGCATACGCCAGAATCAAAAAGACGCAAGCAAATGGCGTAGGCGAATGCAGGGAATAGTATCTATTAACCGAACATGCTCAGCAGCACACCAGCCGCGATGGCAGAGCCGATAACGCCAGCAACGTTCGGGCCCATGGCGTGCATCAGCAGGAAGTTCGCGGGATTCGCCTTCTGACCTTCCTTCTGGGACACACGCGCCGCCATCGGGACAGCGGACACGCCGGCAGAGCCGATCAGCGGGTTGATCTTGCCGCCGGAGAGCTTGTTCATCAGCTTCGCCAGCAGCACGCCGCCCGCCGTGCCCATGCCGAACGCGACGATGCCCATCGCGATGATTTCAAGCGTGCGCACCGTCAGGAAGGTAGAGGCAGTCGCCGTTGCGCCGACCGTGACGCCGAGGAAAATCGTGACGATATTCATCAGCTCGTTCTGCATCGTCTTGTTCAGACGTTCGGTCACGCCGCATTCCTTCGCGAGGTTGCCCAGCATCAGGCAGCCGACCAGCGGAGCAGCGGACGGCAGCAGCAGCGCAACCAGAATAGTAACGACGATGGGGAAGATAATCTTCTGCGTCTTGGTGGCAGGCTTGAGCTGCTCCATGACGATTTTGCGTTCCTTCTCGGTGGTCAGGGCGCGCATAATCGGCGGCTGAATGACAGGCACCAGCGCCATGTAGGAGTACGCCGCGACCGCGATCGGGCCAAGGAGGTGCGGGGCGAGCTTGCCCGTCAGCCAAATCGCCGTCGGGCCGTCCGCGCCGGCGATGATGCCGATGGCGCCCGCTTCCGCAGCGGAGAAGCCGAACACGGCATACGCGAAGATGAACGTCATGAAAATGCCCAGCTGCGCCGCCGCGCCCAGCAGCAGCGTCTTGGGGTTGGAGATCAGCGGCCCGAAGTCCGTGCCCGCGCCAACGCCCATGAAGATAAGGCACGGATAGATGCCCAGCTTCACGCCGAGGTACAGGTAGTCCAGCAGACCGGCGGAAATCGTCTTGCCCGCCGTCGCAAGCATCGCGCCGGTGGCGGTGTAGACCGCGCCGTTCTTCAGGAAGGCATCCTCCAGAATGATGGAAGCCGCGTTGCCGTTGGCGGCGAACTGCGCCAGGATGTCAGCAAAAGGCACGAGGCTCGTCGGGTCGTCGATGGTGACGGCGTTGACAAAGTGACCCAGCACGGCATTGTTGCTGGTCAGAATCTGACCGGCGGCATTGACCATGTAGCCCACGGAATCAACAAAATCCTTGCCGTCTATCAAGACCGCGCCGCCGAACAGCGCCCAGTTGGCATGACCGCCGGCGAAGAGTTCTTCGTGGAAGATGTCGCTGCCCAGCAGGTTGGTCAGCAGCATACCGAAGGCAATCGGCAGCAGCAGCAGCGGCTCAAATTGCTTGACAATGGCGAGATACAGCAGTACGCAAGCGATGGCGACCATGATCAGCGCCAGCGGGTTCGTCAGATACTGGTAGATACCCGAGGTCGTGACGAGCCCCATGAGGGTTTCGCCCACATTGATTCCCATTATATCAGCTCACTTTCCTTCGGGATCGGTAAATACGTCGGATTACGCCAGCACGACCAGCGTGTCGCCCGCGCCGACCGTCGCGCCCTTGGTCACAACGACCTGCGCCACTTTGCCGTCCTTGGGGGCGGGAATTTCGTTTTCCATCTTCATGGCTTCCAGCACGCACAGCACCGTGCCCGCCTTGACCGTGTCGCCAACCTTGACCTTCACGTCCAGGATGTTGCCGGGCATGGGCGCCTTAACGGGTTCGCCGCCCGCCACGGGAGCAGCCGCAGCAGCCTTAGGCGCAGCAGCCGGAGCCGCCGCCACGGGAGCAGCCGCCACAGGGGCAGCAGCGCGCACGGGCGCAGCGGTCTGCACGCCGCCGACTTCTTCCACGTCCACCACATAAGTCTGACCGTTGACCGTAATATTGAAGGTACGCATGATGGGATTTCCTCCTGTCAAAATCGTTCAATTTGTTGTCATGTTCAAGCCGATACTATTTCCAAATGAGCATGTGCCAAGATGCGCCGCGAATTTTTCTTTCTGGCTAACGTGAATGAAACGCAGCGTAGCAGCGCTACGCTAAGTGGAATGAACGGACGCCAGAAAGGAAAAGGCGCAAGCAGATGGCACAGGTGAATGCAGGAAATAGTATATTAGAAGCGGCTGTACACCTGTTCTTCGCGGCCAGCCTTCTGCCAGGCGGGCGCATTCTGCACGCGGCGGACGCGGCGCACCGTGAAGGCGCTGCCATCCTCCATCATCATCGCCACAGCGGCGGAAATGACCGCAATCAGCTCGCTGTCATCCGCCACGGGCACTTCTTCCACCACGGGCGCGGCAACCGGCGCGGGAGCGGGCGCTTCCGCCTGCTTCTTTGCCTTCTTGCCGCCCTTGCCGAGGTTCGCGGTGGCTTTTTCCATCAGCTTGATCAGGCCAATCAGAATCGTCAAACCGAGGAACACGATGGCGATGCCGATGAGGGTGACGGTCAAGCCGAAGCCCAGATTACTCAAAAAGGCTGCAAAGTCCATTTTTCACACAATCCTTTCCTCAATCACAGCGGCAGGTTGCCGTGCTTCTTCGGGGGATTGGATTCGCGCTTGGAGGAGAGCATCTCCAGCGCCGCAATGACATACTTGCGCGTTTCGGCGGGATCAATCACGTCATCGACCATGCCAGCCGCGGCAGCCGCCACGCCGTCCGCCACATCCGCAGCGAACTTCGCTTCCAATTCCGCACGGGACTGGAGCGCGGGCTTCTTGTCCGCCTTCAGGTCGTCGGTGTAGAGCACCTGCACCGCCGCTTCGGGGGTCAGGGCGGAAATCACCGCGCCCGGCCACGCGTAGGTCACATCGGCATTGCTCTTGCCGCCCATGGCGACATACGCCTGACCGATGGCGTTGCCGGTGACGATGGACACCTTCGCCGTCGTCGCTTCCGCGTAGGCGTAAAGCAGCTGGGTGGTCGCCTTGATGGTCGCCGCCTGCTCGTCAACCGCCGGGACGGCAACGCCCTTGCTGTTGATCAGGGACACGACCGGCAGGCTGTAGCAGTCGCACAGGCGGATGAAGCGCGCGGCCTTGCTCGCGGACTGCGCCGTCAGCACGCCGTCGTTCTCCTTGCCGTTGCCAACCACCAGACCGACCGGACGGCCGCCCACGCGGGTCAGCGCAACGCGGATTTCCTTACCGTAGTCCTTGAAAAGCTCCACATACGCCGCGCCGTCCGCCATGGCAGCCAGCTGGCTTTCCGCGTCCGCCGCGTCCAGCACGGGCAGAATGCGGTTCATGTCGTCGGTGTCCACAATCGCGGCATCCTCCGCGTTGCAGCCGGGCAGATAGTCCAGCACCTGCACCGCCAGAGAGATGGCTTCGTCCTCGTCCTTCGCCGTCAGCGCGACGCCGCCCTGCGCAGCCATCGCCTTCGCGCCGCCGACCGCCTTGGCATCCACCGTCTTGCCGGAAATGGCGCTCATGACCTGCGGGCCATAGACCATCAGCTGACCAACGTTTTCGGCTTCAATGGTGATGTCAGCCAGCTGGGCGATCATTGCCGCGCCGCCGACCACCGGGCCCAGCACCAGCGCGATGACCGGCACCACGCCGCTGAGCTTTGCCAGACGGGTGAAAACGGAAGCGTAGGCGTTCATCGCCGCCGCGCCCTCGTCAATGCGCACACCGGCGCTGTCGCACAGGGCAATCACGGGCGCGCCCGTCTTCTGCGCCAGATCCAGCACCTTGACAATCTTCTGCGCCTGCATCTGCCCCATCGCGCCGCCATGCACCGTGAAATCCTGCGCGAACACGTACACAGGGCGATCCTGCACCGTGCCGCTGCCGGTCACGACCCCGGCGTAATCCCCATTGCGGGATACCAGCGCGTCCGTCTCCACGAAAGAGCCGGCGTCCAGCAGCTTCGCCACCCGTTCACGGGCGGTCAGCTTGCCAGCTGCGCGCTGCTTTGCGATTCGTTCCGCGTCTCCCTGCAGGATGCTCTGCTTTTTCGCCAGCACCTGCTTCAGGTTCTGCTCACTCATGTTCAAAACTCCCTCCATGTCATGCCCCTTTCGGGGCGGGAAAAGTTGAGGTTACAATTTAGCCCGACTTTTCTAATTCTACATGTCCCCCCTATTTCCTGCTGCCCGGAAAAATTTTGTGGTTTTTCTGAGGAATCCAGCAGGATTTTTGTGAAAATCGTCCAAACCGATGAAATTTCGTCAAAAAATGCACCCGGCAGGAAACGCGGAATGCGAATCATCCTGACGGGTGCGCCAATGGTTACGCCGTTGTGAAGACTTGATAGGCGCAGGTTACACGGTAGCCGAGTTTCTGCGCAATGTGTGCTGATGTTTCATTCGCCGCGTCCCACGTCGCAATTTTCCCCTGCTGATGCGCCGTCAAGATGAGCTTCGCCGCTGCCAGCGTCGCGTAGCCGTATCCGCGGTGCGCCGGTGCTGTGTCCACCTCCACCTCGATGCCGCCGGGATACGCCGCGTAGCTGGATGCGCCGGACACGAACGCACCATCCGCGCAGACCAGCACGCCCAGCCCGCTGCGCGCATATTCATCCTCCGTGAATTGATTCACGAAGTCCGCCGCCCACGGTGTCTTGCGGCAGAACGCCATTTCCGCCGCGCCAATCGGCACAAGCGTCACGCCCTGCGGCAGATTCGCCAGCAGCGCGGTCAGGTGCGCATCCTCCGGCTGACGGCACGGGTCAAAGGCGATGCGCTCCGACCACGTTCCCGACCGCTGCGCCTGCACCAGAGCAAGGAACGCACTGCTCCCCTGCACAATCCACGCGCGATTCTCCGCGTTCAGTGCGCGCCGCACCAATTCTTCCGACGGTTCGCCGCCGAGGAAGAGGAAATCACCCGCCAGCGCTGCCGCGCTGCTCGGACGCGCCGAATCATCCGTCATCACGCGCCCCTGCCCGTTCAGCGCCGCTTCGATGATGCCGTGCGCACCCGGCAGTCCGGCAAACATCCCGCGAATGTCCGCGCTGCTCACCCCTTCACGTCCTCCTGCACCATCGTGTTCGCCTTGCCGAAGGTCGTTTCCAGCGCCGCGAGGAAGGATTCGTCGCTCTGGTCGGCTTTCTTTTCCTTCACCGCGCCGATCGCCTCAAAGTGGCATTGCATCCCCGATGCCTGCGTCAGCGCGGAGGCAATCGCCGTGCGCTTCTTCTCCTGATTCATCAGCCCGACGTACAGCTCCTGCCCCATCGGCGCCTGCCAGCGGTAGGTGTTGCCGTCGCACCCGGCGTATTTGCCCATCGTCAGCATGGCGAACGTGCCGGGGTCGGAACGCTTCAGGATGTTCATAGCCTCCTTCCACGCGTCCGCGTCGGTCTTGCCGGTCGGGGTCATCACGGCGGGCGCGGCGGGCTTGGGCGCTTCCTGCTTCGGCTCGGATGCAGGCTTTGCCGCCTTTTTCGCGGGCTGCGCAGGGGTAAACGCGCCGCTTTGCAGCTTCTCCTGCAAGGCGGTCAGCTGCTTTTCCAGTTCGCCGATGCGGTCGTTGAGCGCCGCCGTATCCGCCTCGCTCGTCCGCAGGCAGCTTTTCAGCGCGGCGTTTTCCAGTACGATTCGCGGCGACGACGCCCAGCGCAAATCCGTTTCCACGCGCATGAACAATTCCAGCATGTTCATCAGCCGCGTCGTGGTGAATTTTTCCGCCTGCTGCGCGTACTCCTGCGCATCCTCCTGCGTCAGGTCAAGCAGGGCGCTCAGGTCGTCCGGGCTGCACTTGGCAATCAGCAGCGCGCGCAGGTGCTGGCTGACGTCCTTGGCGAACACCATCGGTTCGCGCCCGGCGCGCATCAATTCGTCAATCATCCGCATGACGGCGGACGCGTCCTCTTTTTCCAGCGCATCGGCGAAGCGGAACAGGAAGCTGCGGTCGCTCGTGCCCAGCACATTGCGCACGAGGTCTTCCGTCACCTGATTGGAATAGCCCAGGCACATGTCCAGTATCGACAGCGCGTCGCGCATTCCGCCCTCCGCGGCGCGGGCGATGAGCATCAGCGCGTTCTCCGACGCTTCCGCCTTCGCGCCCTCCGCCGCCTGACGCAGCCGCCCCGCGATTTGGTGCGCCGGAATCCGCCCGAAGTCGAAGCGCTGGCAGCGGCTGAGGATCGTCGCGGGCAGCTTCTGCGGCTCGGTCGTCGCGAGGATGAAAACGACGTACGCCGGCGGTTCCTCCAGCGTTTTCAGCAAAGCATTGAACGCGGAAGTGGACAGCATGTGTACTTCGTCGATGATGTAGACCTTGTATTTCCCCTGCTGCGGCGGATATTTGACCGTCTCGCGCAGATTGCGGATTTCCTCGACGCCATTGTTGCTCGCCGCGTCGATTTCCATCACGTCCATCGACTCGTCCGCCAGCAGGCGGCGGCAGGATTCACACTGCCCGCATGGGTCGCCGCCCACGGGATGCTCGCAGTTGATGGCGCGCGCGAGGATTTTCGCGGTGGACGTCTTGCCCGTGCCGCGGCTGCCGCAGAAGAGGTACGCATGGGCGACGCGCCCGCTCATCACCTGATTGCGCAGCGTGGAGATGACCGCCTCCTGTGCCACCATGCTGGAAAAGTCTTTGGGGCGCCACTGGCGGTAGAGTGCTTGATATGCCATAATTTCTGTTTTACTCCTTACAGTATGCGATTATTGCAGAGGATTTCGCGTCTGCGGACGCGAGGAGGGGGCTTTCCGCTCGCCCCCTTCACCCCTTCGGCGCCGCCACTTGTTTGGGAAGCTCCAATAATTTCAAATCATTCGCTTAAAGACGATAAATTCTTCCCCGCGCGCGACCAGCACACCCTGATCGCCTTCCGCCGCCAAGCCGTAGTCCTCGCCCGGCACTTCCAGCTCCATCCGCATTCCGTTCACCTTCTGGAAGGTCATATAGTAGATGGTTTTCGGTGCGCCGTCCTCCTGCGTCACCAGCGTGCGCTTGCCGACGACGCTCGCTTCCATGCTGTCAATCGGCGCGCGCGCATCGTCCGCCTCCACATGCACCATGCTCGTGATTTTCGCTACCAGCATCAGCACCAAAATCGCGCCCAGCACCGTGCCCAGCATCGTCAGCACATTCCGCAGCATTTCTGCATCCATCCGTTCTCTCCTCCGTTCGCTTCATCATGGGCATTATACCATAATCGGCGCACATGCACAAGAGTCGCCGGGCAGAAAAGCAGTTTTTCGCGCAAAATAAGCGAACGTGCATTCTGAAATCTGTCCAAAATGCCCCCTGAAAAAAAGTTTGCAATTTTCCCGAAAAAATTTCAAAAAACCCCTTGCATTTTTCCGAGAACTATGCTATAATACTTTCTGTGCTCAGCGCTTCACCGCCTGACACAAAGAGAACAAGCGCTTGGGGCATTAGCACAGTTGGTAGCGCGCGACATTCGCATTGTCGAGGTCAGGAGTTCGAATCTCCTATGCTCCACGGATGGTCAAGGTTGAAAAGCCTTGACCTTTTCTTTTGCTTACAAACATCCTGCAACAAAAAGCCGACCGGACGGCGGATTTCTCCCCTGCCCGGTCGGGTTCTGTTTGAAATCGGATTATCTCGGCATCTTCCGAATATACAGCGTTGCTGTCTGCGAATCAAAGACGAACAGCGCCATGCCGTTCGGCTGCTTCCAGAGCCCCTGCGTCACCTGCTTGATTTCCGCTGCTTCCGGGCAAGTCTCCTCGTTGAGCATCCCGCTCGTCAGCGCCTCGTCCGACAGCGGCATCGGCGACCAGCCGTTTTCCTGCGCCCAGTACACAAACCGCGCGGCGTCCTGCCCGTTCAGCTTGTAAATGCCCATATTGTACAGGTCGTTGTCCCGGTGGTAGGACTGGTAATTCACCTCGCAGCGCGGCACAAAGTAGCACCGAAAGCCCGTCAAAGACCGAATTTCCGTGTGCGGCGTCATGAGATACAGAACGAGCGCGGTCAGCAGCGCCGTCAGCACCGCCAGCGCAATCAGTACTTTCTTCGCGCCCGACCGCAGCGCATGAAACAGGTCAGACAGAATCGCGCCGAAGTCCAGCATGATTTCTTTCATGCGCATCCCCCTTTCTTATGGAGGATTTCGGCGTGCGCGCCCGCTTTTCCTGCCGTTTGCCGCATTTCTAATGGGATTCTAATCCAAAAAATCGGACGAGGTTTTGCGCCCCGTCCGGTTTTCTTATTCCTCTTCTTCCCCGATGGCTTCCTTCAGCGTCCGCCAGCCCAGCACGGCGCACTTCACGCGCGCGGGCATGTGCGAAATATCCTTCAGCGCCCCGGCTTCCTCCAGCTCGTCGATTTCCTCCGCCGTCGCTTCGCCCTGAATCATCTTGCGGAAGATTTCGCCCAAGCGCAGCGCTTCTTCCTTCTTCCGCCCGACAATCATGCCCAGCATAATGTCCGCCGAAGCCTGCGAAATCGCGCAGCCGTCGCCGATGAACGCGCCGTCGGTAATCACGTCGCCATCCACCTTCAGCTTCAGCGTGATGTCGTCGCCGCAGCTGGGGTTCACGCCTTCCAGCTCGATGTTCGCGTCCGGCAGATCGTGCTTGAACTCCGGATGGATGTTGTGTTCCGGTCTGAGGGTCCACCTGAGGTTCGGCAAAATCCACATAGCCCTTATAAGGATAGACGGTATTATCCGCCA
>ENA-UESI01001491-UESI01001491.1-human-gut-metagenome-genome-assembly--contig:-NODE-1491-length-14695-cov-55.095909_pt1 | contig 14695 bp, 7 predicted proteins | sample MGYA00243005_ERZ508006 | MGnify/ENA primary metagenome ERZ508006 (study PRJEB26167, sample SAMN06115436) | human gut metagenome | host: Homo sapiens | place: China:Shandong | collected 2015-06-10... | reverse complement strand
TTTAGTACATTAAAGTTACAAAAAATCTCGCTATTCACCAAATTTATAACGACTTATAATTCGTCGAACTCACGTTAATATACTCCCCGTTTACATCGTTCCACACTCCGGCCGGAACCATTTCGTCCTTTCCCTTTAAGGTGAAATCATTTTGTGCCTGTAGGCCGGTGATTGACGCTACGATAACCAACCATGCCCCTAAAAACTTGAAATTAAAATTAGTCATACTCTGTCTTGTTTCTATTTATAAAGAAGGGAGCAGGACGCCTTCTCACCGGAAAGTGTATCCTACCCCCTAAATCAAATACCTATTGAAAAATGCCTTTATTTCTCAGCCGGCTGGTCAGCTACCACCGGCCAATAAGGATTCTGGTAAAGAATGGAAGTCGATACATCCGCTCCCGAAGTGGCTGTCAACTGGAATTGCTTGATCATGATAGGATTCAAATAGTGTGCCATCTTCCAAGTACAGCCGTTATAGGCAGACTGGTTGCTGCTTCTCTCGAACGGACGGAGATACTCACTCTTGTCTTTCGATGAGACATTAGCCTTGTCTGTCCCGTCAGCAACCAAAATGGATTTTCCATTATCATCCAGATACCAGTCCTCCATCGGAGTATTCCACAAATGCATACCTTCCAGATGGCTGGGAGCAGTCATCAGTTGGTCCATAGAACGCCAACGGCACAAGTCCATGTAGCGAAGACCTTCAGCCAGGAACTCGCAACGACGTTCACGACGGATATTATACAGAGTCTTGTCAGAGATGACACTTCCACCCGTATAGGCTCCCCAATCATTTTCAGCCTCCTTGCTCATGTCCGTTGCAGCGATAGTCTTGTCAAAATCAGTACTGATGCCGGCACGTTGACGAAGTACAGTCCAATATTCACGAGCCGTAGCATCCAGCGTTCCATTGAGCAGATAACTTGCTTCCATATAATTCAGCAGAGCCTCAGCCGCACGGAAACATACAGCTGCCGTATAACCACCGCCATTGGCATAATACTTACGGTTGAATGAACCACCCTTGCGCAATGCATAGCCGGTAGCATAGCCACGCTCACCGTCACCACTCGTAATGGCCGGATAGGGCTCTTCCATCACAACTTCCGTACCTTCATTATTATCAACTTCAAAAAGGATGTTCTTCTGTCCCGGTTCTTTCAGGAAGATACTGAGACGCGGGTCACGGTTTACACGTACATCAGCAACCGTCTTGTCGCCCATATAATAGCCGTCACCATCCGCATAAGAACCGTGAGCATAAACCGGAGTACCATCCTTCATCAGGAAATTCTGTACGAATCCACGGGTCAGACCGATACGGTAATTACCACGTCCGGCAGCGGCATTGATGTTATGAGTAGAGAGTCCGCGGGCATACTGGCGCCACAACAGTACTTCCTTCACATCCGAAAGGTCTTCTTGTGCAAACATATCAAAGTAAGGATTTGACGGGTCATCAGCTGATTGTTGCAACACACCGGTATTCTCCGTCAAATTCCCTTTGTATTTATCTGCTACAAGTTTGGAAGCTTCTACGGCCTGTTCCAAGAAGTACTTCACTTCATTATCAAGGTTTCCGCTCGGATACTGGTAATTGTTGTGAAGAGATGCCCCCGGCCAGCCTTCTCCACCAGGTACGAATGCCGTACCCTTGAAATTCTGCAACCAAGTAGCCTCGAACAGTGCCACACGTGACTTAACCAGCATCGCAGCATCCTTATTGATACGGGTCGTCGCCATATCGACATCACTCATATAGGCATAAGCCTTGTCAAGATCGGAAATGATGAAACGTGCCACTTCATTACGCGGAAAACGTTTGCTGGCTTCACGGAGAGCTTCCATCTCATCGGCAAGCGGTTGGTTGATAATCGGGAAGTCGCCGAACAACTGGAGCTTCTTAAAGTACTCGTAAGCACGCAGGAAGTACATTTCTCCGATATAGTGCTTGATGGTGGCTACACTCCCGGAAATTGTATTTTGTGAACCGCTCATGTCCTCACCGAATTTGGGAAGTGCTTCAGACAAAAAGAAATTAATACGATAGATGCGTTCGAACTTCCAATTGTCACTTTCGCTATGAGGTACTTTCCAGCGATCCTGGGTATAGCGGTCATTGGCATTCACCTCTATCTGGTTATCGGTTCCTTTGTCTTCACCGAAGATGCCATAAGTCCACTGGCCGAATGACGGAAGGACATTGGGATATTCATCATTCAGATTGGCTTCCAACTGGGCCGCAGTGGAGTAATAGGTTTCGGGAGAAATGCTTGACATCGGCTCTCTGTCCAGAAAATCATCGCAGGAAGTCGTTCCGGCAATCACTGCCATTGCCATGAACGCTTTTACAATATATCTATAATTCGATTTCATAATATTCTTCATTATTTATGGGATTAAAGTGATACGCTAAGTCCAAAAGACCAAGTTCTTGAAAGCGGGTATGCATTACCGGCACTCTTGATAGGTGCAGAAGCATTGCTGTCCGTGTTACCACCGCTGATGGTTTCGGGATCGAACAACTTGCTCAGTTTGGTTCCCGTCCACAGATTCTCGCCCGATACGAAGATGCGGCAGTTGGTGATACCGATTTTGCGAATCATGGAAGCAGGCAATGTGTAGCCAAGCTGGAAGTTCTTCAAACGGATATAAGACGCATCCTGCAGATAGCGGGTTTGGGTTTCCTGGTTCTGGGTACTGTCAAATCTCGGACGCGCATAGTATGAATTGACATTGGCGGCAATCTCATGACCGGCCAGCCCGACGGGTTCATCACGGAAGTAATCTTCGTGTTCCTTCAAACCGGTTGACCACCACATACCCCATTGGCCAACGCCCCAGAAGATATTGGAACCCTGCCAGTAGTCACGCTTCATCACTCCCTGGAAGAAGAGGCGAACATCAAATCCCTTGTAATTGGCATTCAAGTCAAGACCGAAATGATAACGGGGAGTATTGTTGCCTATCACCTTCAAATCACCGTGGTCCTCCAAAGTCTGTGCACCTTTGGTGATGCCCGGTTTTCCATCCTGGTCGGCATACATGATGTCACCGGCAGTCCAAACGCCGGAACCGATGGCACTTTGTCCGCCCACTTTATTCAGATGCGCCTGCATCTCATCATCTGTCTTGGCAATTCCCACGGTTTCAAAGCCCCAGATTTCACCAATCTCGCGGCCTGCGATATAAGTATTGATTGAGTTTGTCGGGTTACCCGGGTATCTGTCTATATAAGTACGTGCATCAGAAACATTGAACTTAATGCCATAGCCCATACCGAAGTTGGTGCGGTCCTGCCATCCGATGGTAAGTTCCCAACCCTTCGTCTTCAAGTCACAGTTATTGGTCTTGGGAGTCGCAATACCCAATGTAGCGGGCAACTCTACAGACGGACCTACCATATTGTCCGTATAACGGATATAAGCATCGAATGACCCGGTCAGACGGTTGTTGAACAGCCCCCAGTCAAGACCGATATTCCAGGTACGCACTTTCTCCCAAGTCAAGGCTGTACTGATAAGGTCGCCTACATAAGCAGTGTTTGGTTTCAGTCCATTCTGCAGCCAGCTTCCGTTTGCCTGCTTCAATGTCATGGCACGATAAGTAGGATACCAGCCGTTTGTATTCATATTCCCCAGTTCACCATAAGAGAAACGGAACTTCAACTGATTGCAAACATCCGCAAAATCTTCCCAGAAGTTTTCCTGGGCAATGTTCCAACCCAAAGAGAAGGAGGGAGACAACTGCCAACGATTGCCACGGCGGAAGCGGGAGGTACCATCATAGCGCAAATTGGCCTCTGCCAGATAACGACCTTTATAATCATAGTTCAAGCGGCCAAAGAAACCCGCTGTGGCCCACTCATTACGATAGCCACCCACCTCGGGCACCTTATCCTTACCGGCGCCGTCAATATTCGAAATCAAGTCCAGTTCCGGAAGGTCTTCCACCTGCAAACCATATCCTTTGGCACTAAAAAACTTCTGGCGCATTTCTTCGGACTGAAAACCACCCATTACCTTAAAATTATGATCATCATTGATAGCAAGAGAATAAGTGGAGTAAATATTCCAGTTCATGTAGCTCTCTTTCTTGTAGTCTTGATAGAGACTTGAGGTTCCTTGCGTATCCACAATATTTCCACTCACATCGTGGTTATAGTAAGGAAGTCCGGTTTCACGTGTATCTATAGAATTGGTACTATAGTTGAACTCAACATTGGTAATCCAATTCTTCACGGGTTCGAATACCAAGCTTGCTTGATGATAAACCTTATCTGTCTGCACATCGCGCTCACCACCCAATGCAAGTGACATCGCCGGCGTATCGGCATTACCATTAAAATAATAGCCGTTTTCATCATAAACCGGAAGATTAGGCCAAGTCTGACGGCCGATTCTCTCATACAAACCGCCACCAAAATTGGTAGGACGGCCAAGGTCTTGACGGACATAACGCAAGCTGTAATTGAACTTCAACCATTTGGTCAGCTCGGCACCAAATTTGGCAGTAGCATTATAGCGCTTCAAGTCATCGGAACCATGACGGAGCAAACCATTCTGATCCAGATAGCCCAATGAAGCATAATAATTGAACTTGTCACCACCACCGCTTACACTGAAATTATGTTCTTGCGAGAAGGAAGAGCCCTTGTAGATTTCGGAAAACCAGTCAGTATTGGCATACGCCGTAGTAAACGGGTCGCCTGCCGGTTTACCCCATACATTGCCATCAGTAGGCAAACCGCCACGATTAGTACCTCCCGCAGCCTGGAAGTCAAGCATCTGCTGCATCACTGTATCAGAGAACTGGGCATTGTCCTGACCGTTGCGTGCAGCCTCATTGAAGTAGTTGGCAAAGGTATAGGAGTCCATCATCTCCGGCAGATTCACCGGACTGTTGAAGCGGAAGCTGTTGTTGTAGTTGATAGTCGGCTTGCCCGATTTGCCTTTCTTGGTAGTCACCAAGATAACACCGAACGGTGCACGCGACCCATAAATAGAGGAAGCAGCAGCATCCTTCAATACAGAAATATTCTCGATGTCCTGCGGATTCACCGTATTGATGTCACCTTCCATACCGTCAATCAAAATCAGCGGACTTCCGCTTGAGCCGTCACCGATGGTACCGTTGCCACGGATATTGATGGACATATTCTTGTCCAGTTCACCGGTATTGGTCGTAATCTGCAAGCCCGGTACCAAGCCCTGCAATGCCTGCGTGGCATTCGCTACCGGACGTGCTTCAATTTCCTTCGCCGTAGCCAGCCCCACAGAACCTGTCAGGTTCACCTTCTTCTGCGTGCCGAAACCTACCACTACCACCTCGTCCAGCATTTCGCTGTCTTCTTTCAGAGTCACAGTAAAGGATGTTTTTCCAGCCACCGGCAGCTCTACCGTCTTATAACCGATAAAGCTGATTGTCAAAGTGGCATCCGAAGGGACTTTCAAAGAGAAATTACCGTCAATGTCGGTAATTGTTCCATTCGTCGCATTCCCTTTCTCCACTACACTGGCGCCAATCACCGGTCCCATCGCATCATTAACCACACCTTTTACATTGATTGTCGAACTCTGTGCGTTCAAGAACTGAACATTCAACAGAAGGGCCATACAAATGGCCAAAGTGACATACACTTTCAGCCCGAGTCCTTCAAAGAATCTCTGTCTTTTCATTGTATAAACTTTAAGATTAAACATTAATTGTTTCACTTTCACTCTTCATTTTAACCGTGAAAACAATGGCAAATGTAGGCGAATGCTGATAGGAAGACCTCCAATAATGCTTCTATGAGGTAGAATTTTAGTTATTCGACCTAATTGAAGCATAATTTGACTTGATCTATGACTGTATGAAGCGTTCCTGATATTCCGTCGGCAACATGCCGAATTCCTTTTTGAAACAAGAACTGAAATATTTCGGGTCATTAAAACCGACGGCATACGCCAGATCGGAAACACGCACAGAACTCCCCTTCTCCTCCATAATGCGGCAGGCCGCTTTCAGACGGATGTTACGGATAAAGGCAGAAGTATTCAGTCCCGTCAGGGATTTCAGTTTCTTGTAAAGGGTGGACTTGCTGGTGCCCATCTCCTCCACAAACTGGGGCTGGTCGAAGTCTGAATCTTCCAGATGGCGGTTTACGCAGTCAATGGCACGCTGCATGAAGTCCTCATCAATGCTGGTATAGTCCAGTTCCTTGATTTCGAACACCAGTTGGTTCTTAAAGTCATGCGCCTTGCGTTCTTTGTATTTCAGCAGATTGCGGATGCGTGCATGCAGCACGGCCAGGTTGAACGGTTTACTGATAAAGGCATCCGCCCCCACTTCATAAGCTTCGGCACGGTCTTCCTCCTTGTTCTTGGCTGTCAGAAGAATCACGGGAATATGACTGAGTTCCAACTTGTTCTTCACATACCTGCAAAACTCGATGCCGTCCATTACGGGCATCATCACGTCCGAAACAATCAGGTCAATATCCTCATTGTCAAGCACAGTCACAGCCTCCTGACCGTTTTCGGCCGTATGGACATTGTATTCACGTTTCAGCAGCCGGACCATTAACTGCAAAAGCTCCTCATTGTCCTCCACCACCAGTATGGTATGCGCTTTGGGCTTTTCAGCAACCACATTCTCCGCATTCTCCTCTTCAAGATAGGTAACGGTTTTCTGTACCGGAAGTACAGCTTCCTCATCAATCTGTTCTTCCTTAAAGTAAGAGCGGTCTACGGGCAAGGTCACGATGAATTCCGTTCCCCGGCCTTCCTCGCTCTCCACTTCAATGCTTCCTCCATGCAGCTCCACCAAGTCCTTTACCAAAGAAAGGCCGATGCCCGTACCAATGGTGTTGAACTTCCGGTAATCCCCCTCGTAGAACCGCTTGAAGAGGCTCTTCTGCTTGTCCTTTGAAATGCCACTGCCATTATCCTTTACATGCAACCGGACGAAGTCCCTGTCTTCGGCATACATCAGCGTGACTTGTATATAGCCACCCTCCTTATTATATTTGGCGGCATTGGAAAGCAGGTTGTAGAGAATCTTGTCCAGCTTGTCCGTATCAAAATAACCGATAATCGACTCCGGATTACAGAGTACGGAGAAATGTATCTTGCGCTTTTTGACAAGCGGCAGGAAAGATTCGGCTTCATTTTTCACAAACGCCGCCACATCTCCTGGAGAGACACGCAACTTCAGATTGCCGGTTTCTGCTTTACGAAATTCAAGAATCTGCTGCAACAGACGGATGAGCCTGCTGATATTGCTACCCATTACCGTATAAAGGTCGTCATGCCCGGGAAACCGCATCTTCAACTCATCGACGGTAGCCGAGATAATGGTCAGCGGAGTCAGCAGTTCATGCGTGATATTTGTAAAGAACTGCAATTTGGCATGATTCAGTTCTTCCAGTTTGGACTTCTCCATCTCCCGAAGATGCAGCTCATTACGCAGCTGCATCCTGTTCTTTGCTGTCCGGAGAATGAAGCAGACAATAGCTGCCCCTATCAGTGCATAAATGATATAAGCCCACCATGTAGCCCAGAACGGTGGCAATACCACCACCTCAAGTTCACGGATTTCCTGACTCCAAATGCCATTTTCATTGGTGGCTTTCAGACGGAACCGATAAGTACCGCTCTTCAAATTATTATAATAGGCAAAACGGCGGTTGGCATCCGTATATTGCCAATCCTTGTCAAAACCTACAAGCTGATAAGCATACCGATTTAAACCGGGATTCTTATAAGTAAGAGATGCGAATTCAATACTGAAATTATTATATCCGTAAGGCAGATCTAACTTCCGCGTAAACGAAGGCATGACAGAAGAAATCCGTTCTCTGACCTCCGGTTCCAATACCGCAAAAGAACGGTTGAAGATTTTTATATCCGTAATCAGATAAGGCACAGCTTCATTGTCTTTCTCCAGAGATGCAGGAAGGAAACTGTTATAACCCTTATTTCCTCCAAAGAATAACTCGCCCTCCCTACTGCAAGAAGACTGTGATATGAAAAAGTTATCCTGCAGACCGTCTGCTGTCGTATAGACACGGACCGTAGCCAAATTCTCGTCCATCGGTACAAAAAGCTGTACCAGCCCCATATTAGTCCCCATCCATAGACACCCTTGCCTGTCTTCCTCTATAGACCCTATCATGTCGGCAGACAGCTGATATTCCTGATTCTTTTCCGTAAATACATTTTCCTTATAATCATATAGATACAACCCTCCTCCCTCAGTTCCGGCCCATAGCCTTCCCGATTTATCCACATGCAAACACAACACCGAGTTCGTTGCCAGCTGGCCGTTGTTATAACTATAGTTACTATATTTCAGCGTTTCGGGATGCTGCACATCCCCCATAATATGTATAATTCCATAGTTGGCTGTCGCAATCCAGAAGCTGCCATCCGCATCCTCCACAATATCCTTCACATGATACCAATCCGCCAACCCGCCTCCGGCAAAAGAAAGTGTTCCGAACCTATAATGCCCTCCATCGGCCAAACTGATTCCCATACCGCCGCGACAGCCTACCCAACAATTCCCCTTACTGTCCTCACACAAGGCCGAAACGCAATCCGAATAGAGATAAGGCGTGTCGGATTCAGTCAGCACCTTCACTTTCTCTCCTTTCTCATAAATCAAGATACCACCGTCATAGGTAGCGAACCATACTTCTCCATTCTTACGCTGAATAATGTAATTGACCGTGGGTACACCGGGAATATCCGAGAATTCCGGGATATGGGAAAAGAACGACAACACACCGGTTTCATAATCCTTGCGTGCCAGCCCATAACTTCCGGTACCCAGCCAAAGGTCTTTATCTGCATCGGCAAACAAAGCGCGGACGGCAGTAGTAGGCACGTCATCCTCTGCCAGATTCAAAGAATAGAAAGCAAACGGAGATTGTTTCGTGTCTATCATCAGGACACCGCCGCCAATGGAACCCAGCCAGATATTATTGAAGCGGTCGCGCAACAGTGAATTTATTTCATCACAAGGTATATGATATGCCGAATGCAACGACTTGTAATTAATGAATGTACCGGGATTCTCCTGCTTCATAATGCTCAGCCCCACCCGGGTCCCTATCCACAAGGTATGGGTGTGTACATCCTCCACAATATCATAAACAATATTGTCCGACAAGCTGGCATCATCCCCTATCCTATGCGAATAATGCGTATAAGACACGTTTGCCATATCCTTTGGGTGATTCAAGAGAAATAATCCGCAATCCCAGCCACCGACCCACATTTTCCGGTTTGAATCCTGATAGATAACATGTGCCGAGTTCCGTTCATTGATTTTGGGATATGCATAGAATTTATCCTCCTTCCGGGAATAACGAAAAAGACCACTGGACCAGGTACCGACCCACAAATCCCCATCCGAGTCCTCGAACAACGATTTGATGGAAGCTGCGGGAAATATACCATCGGTGGACTTGCCGTCATACATCACGAAGGAGTCCTTCTCTGCCACATACCGGCATAAGCCAGAATCCGTACCAATCCATACCTCATTTTCCCGGGTGACCAACAGGCATGAGACCGCATTGTTTGGAATGGCAGGCGCAGTATATTGACGGATTTCTCCGGTTTTCTTATTGAGTGTGTTCAACCCCTCTTGTGTACCAATCCACAAGAAGCCGTCATTGTCATCGGCAAAACAATAAATGTTGTTACTGGTCAACAAACCGGGAGTATTCAAGCTCGATTTATAGACAGTAATCTGGTAACCGTCGTATTTACAGAAACCATACCGGGTAGCAAACCACAAAAAACCTTCCTTATCCTGATATATTTTCTGGACCTCATCCGTCGGTAATCCGTCTAATGTAGAAATCTGCTTGAACTTCAAACGGGAAATAACATTCCCATCAGCCGCATGCCCCAAGGCAGGATACATTGTCCAAAAGCTGAACAGGAGAAGACACGTATGCAAACAAAAAAAACTTACTCTATTTTTCATATACCAGATATTAGGAATTATGACAAATATAGCAAGTTCAGCTCACTTTAAAGAAGAATTATGCTCTTTTTTTGTCTGCAAATACTTCAAACAAGGCTTTATTCCTTACCTTTACAGCCGTGTTCTACACCCTAACCGTAGACAAGCAAACAACATATGGAAAATAAATTCGACTACCAGTCTGTGCCTTATGGCTTTGCACATTGCTTCAACAGCCAGTGCGTCCATAAGGAAGAATGCCTGCACCACTTGGCTGCTACCAATTGCACCTCGCAATGTCCTACTTTAAGCATCATCAATCCGAACTGTATCCCTGCCGATACCACCAACTGCCCTCATTTCCGGAAAGCCCTGAAGTGCCGGGTTGCATGGGGCATCCGGCACCTGCTGGACAATGTACCCCACAAATGTGCAGCCCCGATGAGGAACCAGCTTGTAGGACACTTTGGCAAGACCACCTATTATCGCTTTTACCGCCAGGAACAAGGCTTGTTTCCAAAGGCACAAGCATATATCCGTCAGGTTTTCAAACAATACGGAATTGCCGAAGAACCGAAATTCGAGAGATACAGCGAAGAATACAGCTACAACGATTGAAGCATCCGGACAGCTCAGCTCTTACAAAGTTTATTTTTGAAAAACATCTGTCATGCTATCACGCAGAGGGGGATATCCTTTTGATTATAAACCGATTAAAGCGTGAAAGATACCCGTGATAGATAAAAATCTTCACAACCATCCATCACGCCATAACAAAAGCAGTATCCGATACTTACTTCATTCACCACAGAATAGTGCTATATGCCTAGTTCTCAGTATGAAACTTTTAGTTTCTTAAGCAAATACTATTGGTTTCAACCTTCTAAAACAAAAGTTTCAACAAGAGAAACTAAGAGTTTCCCTTAGGAAAACCATTGGTTTCAACAAGTAAAACCTTTTGTTTCAATAGCCGGAAACTATTGTTCCGACAAGCAAAACCAGCGTGGAAGTCTGCACAAAGCATCCCAAATCACCTGCTTTTTCGACTCAAAACATCAGATTTTCCACAGAAAAACGCTGGAATCGACCTAAAAAAGCATGGAATCACTTGCAAAAAGAGCCTAATTGTCGTACCTTAGTACACTGTAAGCAAACCATTTTGCCTGCATGTGACAAAACAAAAAATAGAAATGAAAATCACCCAACTGAGAGAAAAAGACGGGAATCTGACACTGAGCACGACAGACTTGGACACCTTCCTACAGAAAATCAAAACGGAGACCAAAACCCAGCCCGTATCCACTTTCCGCCAGCAACTGCGATACTGCTTGCCCGGCAAGCGCTGCAACGAGGCAGACCGACTGCCCAAAGTACTCCCGGCAGCCGAATTCCGCAAGACGAACGGTGTCTGCCAGATGAAAACCTACAACGGCATCGTGGAACTGACCGTAGGCCCGCTTTCCGGCAAGTCCGAAATAGCCCTTGTGAAACGTCTTGCCTGGGAACAGCCCCAGACGCGGCTCGTATTCACCGGTTCCAGCGGACGGACTGTAAAGATTTGGACTACCTTCACCCGTCCGAACAATTCGCTGCCGGGCAAACGGGAAGAAGCCGAAGTATTCCACGCCCATGCCTACCGCCTTGCCGTGAAATGCTACCAGCCCCAACTGCCTTTCGACATTCTGCTGAAAGAGCCCAAGCTGGAACAGTACTCCCGCCTCTCCTTCGACCCCGAAGCCATGTACCGCCCGGACTCCATACAGTTCTATCTTGCACAGCCCGCCTCCATGCCCGACGAAACCACCTATCGGGAAGCCCTGCAAGACGAGAAGTCACCCCTGACGCGCGCCGTGCCGGGATATGAAGCCGAAGAAGCCATCATCATGCTGTTTGAAGCCGCCTTGCAGAAGACTTTCGCCGAAGCGACGGGTGCCGGTGCCGACAACAGCCTGCACTCCCTGACCGTACGCCTTGCCGAGAACTGTTTCCGTTCGGGCATCCCCGAAGAAGAGACCGTGAAGCGTACCTATTTCCATTATTATCTGCGCCAAAAAGAGACTGTCATCCGGCAGATTGTAAGAAGCGTTTACCAAGAGAACAAAGGCTTCAATACCCAAAGCAGCCTCAGCAAAGAGCAAAGACTTGCCATACAGACGGACGAGTTCATGAAACGCCGCTACGACTTCCGCTACAACACCCAAGTGGGTGAGGTGGAATACCGTGAACGCCACTCGTTCCGTTTCCGCTTCTCCCCCATCGACAAGCGCACGCTGAACAGCATTGCCCTCGACGCACAGAGCGAAGGCATTCCCCTGTGGGATAGGGACATCAGCCGATATATCTACTCCAACCGCATCCCGGTATTCAATCCGCTGGAAGATTATCTGTACGACCTTCCGCACTGGGACGGGAAAGACCGTATCCTGGCACTCGCCCAGACAGTACCCTGCAACAACCCGTACTGGGCCGAACTGTTCCACCGCTGGTTTCTCAACATGGTGGCACACTGGCGCGGCAATACCGACAAGAAATATGCCAACAGCGTCTCCCCCTTATTGGTAGGTGCACAAGGCACCCGCAAAAGCACCTTTTGCCGAAGCATCGTCCCGCCCGAGCTGCGTGCCTATTATACGGACAGCATCGACTTCTCGCGCAAGCGCGACGCCGAACTTTACCTCAACCGTTTTGCGCTCATCAACATCGATGAATTCGACCAAATAAGCAGCACCCAGCAAGGATTCCTGAAACATATCCTCCAGAAGCCGGTGGTCAACGTGCGCAAGCCATACGCCAATGCCGTGCTCGAGATGCGCCGATACGCCTCGTTCATCGCCACCAGCAACCAGAAGGACTTGCTGACCGACCCCAGCGGCAGTCGCCGGTTCATCTGCATAGAAGTGACGGAAGCAATAGACACCAACCGCCCGATAGACTACAACCAGCTTTATACCCAGGCCATGCACGAACTGGACCACGGCGAACGCTATTGGTTCGACCAGTCGGACGAACGGATTATGACGGAAAACAACCACGATTTCGAACAGATACCGCCCGAAGAGCAACTGTTCTACCACTATTTCCGCGTTGCCGGAAATGACGAGGAGGGAGAATGGCTGTCGTCTGCCGAAATACTGAACCGCCTGCGCCGGTACAGCGCCATCCCGCTGTCCACCAAGAGAGTGAATGTATTCGGAAGGATACTGCAGAAACATGAAGTGCCATCCCGCAGAACACGGTTCGGCACGCTGTATCATGTGGTGGAGTGCAAGAGACAAGAAGATTAGTCTTTAAAATATTCAGACACCGGCAATGCTTCTATCGTTTTATCTCCTACGGAAAATTTGTCATGTTGGTTATAAGTGAGTATCAGTCCATGCCCCATCTTGAAGAAAGACAAGGCATCCAGTAAGCCATCTACTTCCCTTTTCCGGTTTTCTGCGGTCAAGGCATAGCATACCTGGATGGCAAGCTGGGGCACAGAATTGCGTACAACTATAAAGTCGCATTCCTTCCGGTTCTCATTATAATAGAATATCTCAGAATAACGGCGACGCAATTCCGCAAAAACCATGTTCTCCAGCCTCCGACCCTCATCACGGGTGAAAGATGGAGAGGTGACAAATACAACACCATTGTCCACACAATACACTTTCTTCGGGTTCAACAGTTGCGCTTTATATGAATATGAAAATTTCGGAACAAAGTTTATCAAGTAAGTCTGTTCGAAATAAGAGAAATAATCAGACACAGTAGAAGTACTTTTCATTCCCAGTATCTGTTTCAGTTTTGTAGCAGACACCAGATTGCCCACATTCCCCATCAAATAGGCCAAGAGACTTTTCAAAGAGTGGTCATCACGTATATTATATCTCACGGCAATATCACGATATACTATATCATTGACTAAATCCGTCAGAACATCCTGATCATCCAGTTGCAAGTATTGAGGGAAGCCACCCTGATGCAGATAGTCGTACAAGGAACTGTCACCGATAGTCTTACCCGTAAAACCGCAATATTCAGCATACGAAAAAGGGAACAGTTCTTTCGTAATATGTCTTCCTGTCAACTTCGTGCCCAATTCACGACTCAACATCGAAGCATTGGAGCCGGTGATTCCCACATAAAACCCTTCATCCAACTTGCCCCGAATATACACCTCCCAACCATCAACAATCTGTATTTCGTCAAAAAGAAGAGCGATACACCCTTCATGTTCCTTAATAACTTCATCCACTATACGGAAATCACTGAATTCAAATCCATACAGTAAAGGGGTATCAAAATTCAAGGAGAGCACCTCTTCCGGCTTGTATCTATCCACCGATAATTGTGCCAGCAATGTACTCTTACCACAACGGCGAATACCAGATATAATCAGTGCATAGTCTGCTACCAAGGGAGGTAAAGACAACAATAGGTCACGTCGGAAACTTTGAAATTTCCTCAACCGTTCACGTTGCACACGTATGGCTTCTACTATATCCGATTTGCTTATCATAGGGCTATGTCATTTATATTCAGATACAAATATAAACATTCCATTCTGAATAAACAAATCTATCCATTTAGAATAGATAGATTTGTTTATTCGGAATGAAAGCACTACCTTAGCACCTCATTACAAAAATAACGCTTATGCAAGACATTATAAACGGACGTTGCGGCTGGTGCGGAACCGACGAGCTGTATGTGAAATACCACGATGAAGAGTGGGGAAAAACGGTAA
>ENA-UESI01001486-UESI01001486.1-human-gut-metagenome-genome-assembly--contig:-NODE-1486-length-14720-cov-4.224886_pt1 | contig 14720 bp, 15 predicted proteins | sample MGYA00243005_ERZ508006 | MGnify/ENA primary metagenome ERZ508006 (study PRJEB26167, sample SAMN06115436) | human gut metagenome | host: Homo sapiens | place: China:Shandong | collected 2015-06-10... | reverse complement strand
GATATGGTTGGGATTAAAAAAGAAAAGGTTCATCCCCATAGTTTTCGGCATTTTTTCGCAATCAGCTATATGGAGTGCTATGGAAACCTTGCAGAGCTTGCAGATCTGTTAGGGCATACGAGCATATCCCGATGTGCCGAATCCGGAACAGGTTTCAGGTTGGGAGAGATATTTTTATAGTATCCTGTTCGATCATGGAATCCATGTCATTCCGCAATACCCGGTTGAAAAGTATAAGCTCGATTTTGCAATTATCGCCGGTTCCAAAAAACTGGATATAGAAATTGACGGAGAAATGTATCATAGAGATTGGAACGATGAACTGTGCTACAGAGATCAACTGCGTAATCAGCGTCTATTTGAGCTTGGCTGGGATGTTAAGCGTTTCTGGGTGTATCAAATATGTGATGAGTTAGCAAAGTGTATAGAAGAGATCAAGTTGTGGCTCAGGGAAGCGACAACGCCATAATCTCAGTACTATTTCGTAATGGCCTCGTAGTACCCAGCCAGATAGCAGGAAAACCCCGGCAAATTCGCAGGCTGTTGCAAGAGATTGCCACGGCCCCTTTGGGGCCTCGCAATGACACGTCAGGGCAGCGCAGCAATGGGAACGGTGCGGCGCACCGAATCGGCGGTACTACTGCCGCTTCGCGGACGGGCGGGGCATGCCCCGCCCCTACAGGGCCAGTGCGGATTGAACGGCGGCCGGCGTATGCTCCATTCTTCATTCTTCAGTATTCATTATTCATTATTTCATCCATCCCCCTGCGGGGGATGGCAAACCATATGACAAAACGTCCGGAAATTCCCTGCCTTTCGTGCAAATTTCCCCAGAGCCGCCGGATTTGTCATTGACAACAGGGGCTTTTATTGATAAAATCATATCGGAAAACAAGGGCGCAGTATGCCCCTTGCAGCTTCCTCTGACATGGATCAGAAATCAAAGAGAAGCTTTTCGTTCCTATCTGCTCCAGAATCCAGAAGTCCATTACCGTTTCAACGGCAAAGAATATCATCTCCGCGTTGTGGGATGTAGCCTTTACCCACAGGGATATCCGGCTATTGTAAACCACCTTGGAAATTTCAAGGGAACTAATCTCCTTGCAGATATCGGAAACGGAACCATGAACATTCTGTATGTCAACAATAAGAAAGCGCAGGAGAGCCGATGCTGGACAGAAAAACTTGGTGTAAACCAGTGCATGATTGCCGCAAAGAACGCTGTTCTGGACAAATTCGGAGTGAAAATTGAAGAATCCACAGTAGAACAGATTCTGCGGTTTGGAACAGCTGACATTTCAGCACCATATCTGGATTGTATCAGTTCTATTGCCAGACAGTATGTGGCAGAACTTTTTTCCACGCTCCGCAAATATGAATACAATCCTGACCTGATGCGCCTGTATGTGGTTGGCGGCGGTCATGTGGGGGCATCGGTGGTGCGGCTGGCAAAGCTGCTGGGTCTGCCTGTCTGTGCCTTAGAGGACCGCCCGGAATTTGCCGGGCAGCTGCGGCAGGCCGGGGCCGACCCGGTGCTCTGCCTGCCCTTTGAAGAGGGCCTTGCAGCAGTCTCCGGCGGAGCAGAGTGCTATTTTGTGGTCGTTACCCGCGCCCACAGCTGCGATGTCCAGTGTCTGACGGCCATTCTGCAAAAGCCCGCCGCCTATGTCGGCATGATGGGCAGCCGGGGCCGCGCGGCTCTGGTGCGCCGTCAGCTGACCGAAGCCGGGCTGGACCCGGCGCGGGTGGAGCAGCTCCATGCGCCCATCGGCCTTGCCATCGGGGCCAAAACGGCGGAGGAGATCGCGCTTTCCATCCTCGCACAGATCGTGCAGGTCAAGAGCACCCGCTCGCTGACCGAGGGCTTCCCGCCCGCCATTCTGGAAGCATTCCGGGCACTGCAAACGCCTGCGGTGCTGGCGACCATCGTGTCCCGCCACGGCTCCACGCCGCGGGAAGTCGGCTCCAAAATGCTGGTCCTGCCGGAGGGCAGGGCCGTGGGCAGCGTGGGCGGCGGCATCATGGAATACCGCATCCAGCAGCTGGCCGGGAAGATGCTGGCCGGGGCGGCAGCGCCCGCCCAATTGGCCGATCTCACCACCGACGGCACAGGCGATGATGCAGCCATTGCGGCCTGCGGCGGCTCCATGCAGGTCTTTTTACAGCGGATCGAACCGGAGGAATGAACGATGAAACAGGAAAAACGGATCGTGGTGCGGGGCGGCGGAGACCTTGCCACCGGCACCATCCACCGGCTCTGGTCTGCCGGGCTGCGGGTGCTGGTGCTGGAAGCAGAGCACCCCGCCGCCATCCGCCGTCAGGTGTCCCTGTGCGAGGCGGTCTATGAGGGCGAGACCACTGTGGAGGGTCTGCGGGCCGTGCGGGTGGCTTCGCTGGCCGAGGCAGATGCCGTCTGGGCACAGAACGCCGTCCCGGTTTTGGTGGACCCGAAGGGCAGCTGCCTGGCTGCGGCAAAGCCTGCCGTGCTGGTGGATGCTATCATTGCCAAGAAAAATCTCGGAACCACGCGGGATATGGCTCCGCTGACCATTGCCCTCGGCCCCGGCTTTGTGGCTGGGCAGGATGTGGACGTGGTGGTGGAGACCAAGCGCGGCCACAAACTGGGCCGCATCATCCGGGCAGGCTCTGCTGCGCCGAACTCCGGTGTGCCGGGCGTCATCGGCGGCTATGGGGCCGAGCGGGTCATCCATTCGCCCGCCGCGGGTGTGTTCCGGAATCGCCGCGCCATCGCAGATTTTGTGGAGGCTGGCGAGACCATCGCCCTGCTCGAAACGCCGGAAGGGGAGACCGTCCCCGTCACGACGCAGATCTCCGGCATCCTGCGGGGTCTTCTGCGGGATGGCTACCCGGTGCCGAAGGGCTTCAAGGTGGCCGATGTAGACCCCCGCCGCGAGGAGCTGGAAAACTGCTTCCTCATCTCCGACAAGGCCCGCTGCATCGCGGGCAGTGTGCTGGAGCTGGTGGCTGCTGAGCTTTGGAAATAACGAAAGAACGAGCAAAAGAAAAATCGCCGCCTTCCGGTCTTCCCGGAACAGCGGCGATTTTTGCTTGCAGGGGTCAGTTCGTCTCTTCGGTGAGCTTGGTGATGAGCATCTGGTAGATCTCGTTGCCCTTGAGGATGAACTGCTTTTTCACGAGGTCGGCGCTGAGCCGGTCGGGGGTGCCGATGTTCAGGCAGAACAACTCCTGATCCAGCGCTTTGATGGTGCAGCGGATGGAGCAGTGCCCGTCCGGCTTTTCGGTGATGCGGGCCGCATACTGTGCCTCCTTGCGGGCCCAGGTCTGGCTGCGCAGCACGGCGGCTACGGCGCGCTCCCGCACACTGCGGGGCAGGTCATAGGCCAGCTCCTGTGCGACCTTGCGCCCTTTTTCGGTGATGGCGTAGTGCCCATCGGTCAGCGTGACCAGCTTTTGCTGGGTGATGTCATCCAGGCAGGAGCCAATCTCAAAATAATTGACCAGCGCTTCCTCCATCAGGGCGTTTTCAATCTCCGTGCGGGTGATCGGCCCGGCATTCTTCACGAGATAACACAGCAGCAACCGGATCTCGGTGCTGTCGGTCAGCCCGCCGGGGCGGACACCGGCGGTAAAAGCGTCGTTAGCGGCCATCGTTCTGCACATCCCCCTCAAGTTTCAGATTGCGGAAAATCATCTTCTCTTTATAGTATAAAGGGTTTTACGCCGGATTGCAAGCCGCAACCGAAAAATCGGTCTCGATCCGCTTGGGGCTGTCGGGCGTGGAGTAGAGCCAGTGGTCCAGGTGGCCTTCGGTGATGAAATAATGCAGTTCGAACCGGTGGCTCTGGCCGAGGCTGTGGTTTACGATGACGAGTTTGATCTTCATTTTCTCCGGCAGGATGTTCTTGATGTAAACACTCACAGCCTGGCCGGGGTGAAGATCCTGGCAGCTCTCGGCCAGTCCGGCCAGATTCGGCGCGATCTCGATGAAGGTTCCGTATTCTTCCACGCTGCGCACGATGCCCACCACGGTTTCGCCCACGGTAAAACCGGCGGCGTTCTCGGCCCAGGTGCCCAGCAGCTCCCGGATGGTCAGGACGAACCGCCCCTGCACATCCCGGCTTTTGATGATGCACAGGATCTGCTGCCCCACGCTGACCCGGTCGGCGGGGGAGGAGATGCGGCTGACCGACATGCAGTCGATGGGGAGCAGGGCGCTGATGCCGCATCCTACGTCGCAGAAAGCTCCGAACGGTTCGATGTGGGTCACGGTGCAGGGCAGGATGTCGCCGGGGCGGAGGGTGTCGAGGTAGTCTGCCTTGCACATCCGCTGCGCCTCGGCGCGGGAGAGCCGGTAGCAGGGCTGGCCGGCCTCATCGGTGTCCAGCTCTTCGATGACGAAACAGGTGGGCCGCCCCACCCGCGTGAGCACGGCAATGTCCCGCACACTGCCCGTCTCGGCTCCGTCGGCACACTGCTCAAAGGGCATCACGGCCCGCACCCCGCCCAGCTCGAACCGCAGCTGGCGGGCCGTGTCGAACGCCAGTGCAGTGCTCTGCAAAATTTCGCGGCTGGCCATGGCCGCCCGCAGCTCCGCAGCCGAAAGCCGGTCTGCACTGCGGTAATTTCCTTCGGTACGATAAGTCTGCATCATTCTTCATTCCTCTTTCTGTGCTGTTTTGTCTTGCGCACCCGCCGTTTTGCCCGGCGGCAGTAAAACCATATGCGCTGACAATTGCATTTTATACGAGTTTGGATTATACTATATCTGTATGCGGCGGCCGATGCAAAATCGGCGCGGGCCGCGATACGGGCCTGTGCCGGAGGGCACAGGCAGGAGGGAGAGCTGTTCATGGATATCGCAGTTGGAGATACCATCCTCACCCGCAAAAAGCACCCCTGCGGAGCGTCCAGCTTCGAGGTGCTGCGGGTGGGCATGGATTTCAAGATCCGCTGCACGGGCTGCGGCCGCGAGGTCATGCTGCCCCGCGCAAAGATCGAAAAAAACATCAAAAAGGTCCAGAAGCCCGGTGCCGCCGAGTGACGAACCGTTACATCCCATGAGAACGATAAGGAGAACTGCACAAGTATGTCAAAACTGTTTTCTCAGATGGATGCGGTCTGCCACCGGTTCGAGGAGCTTTCGGTCCGCCTGAACCAGCCCGAAACAGCGGCGGACCCGGCACTGTTTCGCCGCCTGATGCAGGAATACCATGAGGCCGAGCCAGTGGTGCAGGCCTATCAGGCCCTGACAACGGCGCAGGATCATCTCGCTCAGGCAAAAGCCCTGCTCGAAGGGGAGACCCTCGACCCGGACTTTAAGGAAATGGTACAACAGGAGATCAGCGAAAAAAGTCAGGATGTGGAAAAACTGGAAAATTCTCTCAAAATCCTGCTCCTGCCCAAGGACGTGAACGATGGCAAAAGCGTCATCGTGGAGATCCGCGGCGGGGCAGGCGGTGAGGAAGCTGCCCTGTTTGCCCACAGCCTGATGCGGATGTACACGATGTATGTGCAGAGCCGTGGGTGGGAGCTGGAAGTGCTCAACCTCAACGAGACGGAGCTTGGCGGCGTGAAGGAAGCCATCTTCGCGGTGAACGGCGCAGGGGCATACAACCGCCTCAAGTACGAGAGCGGCGTCCACCGGGTGCAGCGGGTGCCGGAAACGGAGACGCAGGGCCGCATCCATACCTCCACGGCCACGGTGGCCGTGATGCCGCAGGCGGAAGAGGTGGACTTTGCGCTGGACCCGAAAGACCTCCGCATCGACACCTTCCGCTCCTCCGGCGCGGGCGGTCAGCACATCAACAAGACGTCCAGCGCCATCCGGGTGACGCACCTGCCCACCGGCATGGTGGTCGAATGCCAGAACGAGCGCAGCCAGTTCCAGAACAAGGATAAGGCGTTGGAGATCCTCCGCAGCCGCCTGTTGGCCCAGAAGCAGAAGGAACAGCAGGATGCCATCAATGCCGATCGTCAGGGCCAGGTGGGCACCGGAGACCGCAGCGAGAAGATCCGCACCTACAACTTCCCGCAGGACCGCTGCACCGACCACCGCATCGGCCTGACCGTGCACAATCTGGATAAGATTTTAGACGGCAATCTGGACGAGATCATTGATGCGCTGGCGACCCATGAGCAGGCCGAAAAGCTCCGCCAGCTCAACACACAAAGCGACAAATAATGCACCTGAAATGGTGTAAAGAATATATACTTTACAGATAGAAAGAACGATGATTCGCATGGAAATGAAAACTGAGATACTACCCGCCAAGGGCGAGGGCATCGCGAAAGCGGCTGCGCTGCTGCGGCGCGGCGAGCTGGTGGCCCTGCCCACGGAGACGGTCTACGGCATCGCAGCCGATGCCCGCAATGGGGAAGCTGTGGCAAAAATCTTTGTGGCCAAGGGCCGCCCGCAGGATAACCCCCTGATCGTCCACATCACCGGCCCGGAGATGCTGCCCGGCCTCGTCAGCGAGGTGCCGGAGCGGGCACAGCTGCTCATGGCGGCGTTCTGCCCCGGCCCGCTGACCATCATCATGCCGCGCGGCCCGGAGGTGGCGGCGGAGTGCTGCGCCGGTTTGGACACCGTCGGCATCCGGATGCCCAGCCACCCCGTGGCCCGTGCGGTCATCGAGGCCAGCGGCTGCGCCTTTGCGGCCCCTTCGGCCAACCTGTCCGGCAAACCCAGCCCAACCAACGCACAGGACGTCTTCACCGATATGAACGGCCGTTTGCCCCTGATTCTGGACGGCGGCGAGTGCGACTGGGGCGTGGAGTCCACGGTCGTGTCGGTCGTGGGCGATAAGCCCACCCTCTTCCGCCCCGGCCACATTACATTGGAAGACCTGGAACGCGCCCTCGGCGAAGAGGTCGAAGTCTCCAAGGCCATCCTCGAAAAGCTCCCGGAGGGCGCGGTCGTCCGCAGCCCCGGCATGAAGTATAAGCACTACGCCCCCAAGGCGGATGTCACCCTGCTGGACGGCACCTTTGAGCAGTTCAAGGCTTACGTGGAGGCCCACATGGACCAGAATCCCAGCTGCCTCTGCTTCACGGGCGAGGCCGAAAAACTCGGTGTGCCCTGTGTGGAGTATGGCCGCGAGGGCGATGGTGCCGACCAGGCAAAGCACATCTTCCGCAGCCTCCGCGCACTGGATGAGCAGGGCGACGGCGTCGTCTATGCTCGCTGCCCGCAGAAAGACGGCCTGTCCATGGCGGTGTACAACCGCCTCATCCGGGCGGCGGCTTTCCGGGTGATCGCGCTATGATCACGCTTGGCATCACGGGCCGCAGCGGCTGCGGAAAATCCACCGTGACCGCGGTATTCTCGGCCCATGGGGTCCCGTTGGCCGACGCAGACCAGATCTCGCGGGAGATGCTGCTGCCGTCTTCGCCGCTGCTGCCGGTGCTGGCCCGGCGGTTCGGGGCAGACATCCTCCGGGCGGACGGCTCGCTGGACCGCCGCCTGCTGGCAGACCGTGCGTTCGCATCGCCGGATGGCAAAGCGGCGCTGGACGCCATCACCCACCCGGAGATCGTCCGCCGCATCCGGCTGGCAAAACACGCTGCCGAAGAGGCGGGGGCTTCGCTCTTTGTGCTGGATGGTGCGGTCATCGTCGGGACAGAGGCCGAAGCCGAGTGCGACCGTCTGGCTGTGGTGACGGCTCCATTTGAAACGAGCGTGGCCCGCATCGCAAAGCGGGACGGCATCGCGCCCGAAATGGCAGCGCGCCGCCTGAACGCCCAAACGCCCGAAGAAGCCCTGCTGGCCCGCGCCGATTACGTTCTGCGCAACGACGCAGACCTTGCCGCACTGGAAGCAGCTGCGAACGCGCTTTGCGAGCAGCTGCTGGCGGAAGGCGGCACGAAAGGTGGTGCGCGACCCTCGGTTTGAATGCGAAGAGATTTTTGAACGGCCTCGTTCTGGTGTTTCTGGTGACGCTGGGCATCCTCTGCCTGCCGCCGGTGCGGACGCGGGTGGAAAAAACGCTCTATCCCTGCAAATATTCCGCCCTTGTGGAGCAGTACGCTGCCGAGTACGACCTCGACCCGCTGCTGGTCTACTCCTTCGTCCGGACGGAGAGCGGCTTTGACCCGGATGCTACATCCAGCGTCGAGGCCCGCGGCCTGATGCAGATGACCGAGGAAACCTTCCTCTGGCTGCGCAGCAAGATCGCGGAAGGGGAAAACGTCACCTTCGGGGATCTGTATGACCCCGCTGTCAGCCTGCGGTTCGGCTGCTACTACCTCCATCTCTGCATGGAGCGCTACGGCGGCGATGTCGCCACAGCGGCTGCGGCCTACCACAGCGGCTGGGGCACGGTGGATGCGCTGCTGCAAAAGGAAGAACACTCCGCCGACGGCATCACGCTGCAGGGCTTTCCCTACAACCAGATGCACCACTACGTGGAAAAGATCACCGCCTGCTATGCAGTGTATCAGAATCTGTATGGCACTTGATCCGCTTGAACCGGGCCTCCCGGTTTGAAATATTTAGGAATATAGAAACAGAAAGGCAGGAGAAATTCTATGGCAGAAAAAACTCCGACCCAGCAGCTGGCCGAAAAGCTGCTCTATAAGCCTGCTTACGTCGCCGACAAGGATGCAGACGTCAAGCAGAAGGCACACGCTTTTGCCGAGGGCTACAAGAAGTTCCTCGACAACGGCAAGACCGAGCGCGAAGTCGCCGCCGAGAGCGAGCAGATGCTCAAGGATGCCGGCTACGTGGAGTTCGACCCCAAAAAGACCTACCAGCCCGGCGATAAGGTCTACTTTGTCCAGTTCAAGAAGGCTGTCGTGGCTTCCACCATCGGCACCCGCAGCTTTGAGGACGGCTTCCGTCTGGTCATCGCGCATACCGACAGCCCCCGTCTGGACCTGCGCCCGACCCCGCTGTATGAGTCCGACCACCTGAGCTACTTCAAGACTCACTACTACGGCGGCATCCGCAAGTATCAGTGGGGCACCATGCCGCTGTCTATCCACGGCGTCTTCACCCGCGACGACGGCACCACCGTCACCGTCCGCGTCGGCGAGGACGAGGGCGATCCCGTCTTCTGCATCACCGACCTGCTGCCCCATCTGAGCGCCGAGCAGAACACCCGCACCCTGAAGGACGGCATCAAGGCTGAGGAGCTGAACATCCTCATCGGTTCCGATGCTGTGGAGGATGAGGACGTCAAGGAAGCCGTCAAGCTGAACACCATGATCCTCCTCCACGAGAAGTACGGCATCACCGAGAAGGAGTTCATGCGGGCCGAGATCGAGATCACCCCGGCTTACAAGTGCCGTGACGTCGGTTTTGACCGCTCCATGGTGGGCGGCTACGGCCACGATGACCGTGTGGACGCTTACCCCGCACTGATGGCTGAGATCGAGACCAAGGCCCCGGCCTACACCACTGTCTGTGTCCTCACCGATAAGGAAGAGATCGGGTCCGACGGTGTGACCGGTATGCAGAGCATGTATGCTTTCCACTTCATGCAGGAGCTGTGCCGCACTGCCGGTCAGGACGACATCCTGGCCTTCCGCAACAGCGTCTGCCTGTCCGCAGACGTCACCGCTGCCTACGACCCGTCTTGGGCCAGCGCCTTCGAGCCGATGAACGGCACCTATGCAGGCCGTGGCGTGGCGATCTTCAAGTACACCGGCGGCGGCAGCAAGGGTTCCGCAAGCGATGCCTGCGCAGAGCTGGTCAGCGATGTTACCCGGATGCTCGACAAGGGCAACGTGGCATGGCAGATCGGTGAGCTGGGCCGTCTGGACCTGGGCGGCGGCGGCACCATTGCCAAGTATGTGGCCAACCGCGGCATCCCCGTGCTGGACATCGGTGTGCCCGTGCTGTCCATGCACTCTCCCTTCGAGGTCATCCACAAGAGTGACCTGTACATGGCATATCGCGCCTTCAGCCTCTTCAACAACGCACAGTAAGCGCCATTGAAAAACCAGTGCCCCGGCAGGTTTTGTGCCCGCCGGGGCATTTTTGCGCTTTTTTGAGGAAAATACTTGACCTTCCACCGACTTTATGGTGTAGTGTAAGGGCGGAGGTGAAGCAAATGAACATCAAACAGGCTTCGGAACAGAGCGGGGTCTCCAGCCCCAACATCCGCTTTTACGAAAAAGAAGGGCTGCTGACGCCTGCCCGCAACCGGAGCAATGCCTACCGGGATTATACCGACGAAGATGTCCGGACTCTGAAACTGATCCGGATGCTTCGGATGCTGGATCTGCCGCTGCCCACCATTCAAAGCGTTCTCCGTGGAGAACAGCCGCTGGCCGAAGCAATCCAGGCACAGCAGGCAGTGCTGGAACAACAGGCCTTCCGGCTGGCGGGTGCGATCCGCTTTTGCGCGGAGCTGACCCGGCAGGCACCCCGGATGGAGCAGCTGGATGTGGACGACTGCCTGAAACGGATGCAGGACCCGCAGGAGCCGGGCGGATTCTTCACCGGCTGGCTCAAGGATTACCGCACGGTGGCAGAAAACGAACAGAAAAAGCGTTTTTATATCGTATCGGAGCAGTCCATCAACACCCCGGAGGACTTTGCAGAAGCGTTGCAGCGCTATGCCGAAGCGCAGGGAAGCCCCCTGCGCATTACAAAAGGCGGGATGTATCCGGAGTTTGAGTGGAACGGCATCCGCTACAAAGCATGGCGGGGGCAGGGCCGCTATTGCGATTCCATCTGCTGCGAAGCGGTCTTCCCGGAGTCGCTTCAAACGGGGCTGCCGCCCAGACGGGAGCGCCTGCTTCGATGGCTTTGGCGGCTGCTCCCTGCGGCGGTGGCCGCTATGGTGTTGGCAGCACTTGCTCTACGCGGCAGAATGTGAACCCCTGATCCCGATACCACTGGATGATGTCCGGCAGGGCCTCGGCGGTGGTGTGGGTGGTGGCGGAATCGTGCATCAGAACGATGCACTGGGTCTGTTCACCGGTCTCCCGTACCACATTGCGGTAGATGGTGGATGCGCTGGGTTTGCCGCCCACAGCATCCTCGGCGCAGACGTTCCAATCCACAGAGGTGAAGCCTTTTTCAGCGGCCTGCGCTTTCAGTTCGCTCATGATGCCTTTGCCGCCGTAGCGTCGGCTGACGGTGTTGGTGCTCCCGCCCGGAAAGCGCAGATAGCGGATGCTCTCGGTATAGACGTAGGGCGCGATGCGCTCCTTCAGCAGGGCAAGGTCCTGCCAGTAGGCGTCCGGGCTCCGGTAGATGTCGCTGTACTCGTGCGAGGCAGAGTGGAATGCGATCTGGTGCCCGGCGGCTTCTGCCTCAGCGAGAAGCGGCAGATACTTCTCGTTGTACCCGGTCGCCACCACAAAAAAGGTGGCCCGGACTCCGGCGGCGTTCAGCGCGGCCAGAACGTCCGGCGTCGTCTTGCTGGGGCCGTCGTCGAAGGTCAGGCAGACCCATTTGTCCGGTGGTGCGGGCGGCGTTTCCGGCACCGACCCGGCCGGCACTTCGCTTGCGGCAGGGGAGATGAAACCTTCGTCCGGGATGGGCGTCAGGTCATTTTCCCGGCACCCGATGACCGGCGCAGAAGCATAGAAACTCCCAAGCCCAAAACCTAAGCCCAGCCCCAGAAATAGAAGGATCGCGCCCTGTAATAAAAACTTTTTCTGCACCTTCACACCAAAAACCTCCTCATGCTGTGAATTTATGAAAAAGCGTCTCCGTACAAGATATGAGAGCCGAAAAATTCTATGAAAAACGCTTGACTTTCCCAGGAGATTATGGTACTATACTTGAGCAGTCCGCACCACGGTTTCACACCTCAGAGATCGGAGATTGCACCAAAACAGTATGCGAAGGTGGCGGAACTGGCAGACGCGCACGTTTGAGGTGCGTGTGGTTTATCCTTGGGGGTTCAAATCCCCTCCTTCGCACCAGATGAGAAACCCGCATGAATGCTTGAAAATCAAGCGCTCATGCGGGTTTTTGTTTGTTTTGGAATGTGCAGATACGAACGAATGCCAGCGGTTTTAACGGCTTCTGACGCTCCCAAAGTCGTCAAAAAGTGGTAGAAAAGTGGTAAAAAAAACAAGAACAGAGGCAAACGTAAAAAGGCTCCACCAAACGGGAAACCGTTCGATGGAGCCTTTTCTTATGCGGAAGAAGGGACTTGAACCCTCACTCCGATGGAACTGGTGCCTAAAACCAGCGCGTCTGCCGTTCCGCCACTTCCGCACGGAGCTTATTAAGTGTATCAAGTTTGCACCCAAAAGTCAATTCCTGCGGCACAATTTTATAATCACATCCCGCGCGGCGCATACTAGCAAAAAAGATTCCGGGGAGATGGCGAACGTGAAACAGCAGGACCGAGCGCACCGAAAGGGCTGGAAGCGGGCAAAGCAGGCGGCAGCATGGCTGGCGCTGCTGCCGGTCGCTGCGCTGGGGTGGCTGTACAGCCGTCTGCCGGACCGCGTCTATCTGACGCCGGGCGAGGTTCTGGTGCTGCCCCGCTTTTCTTATGTGGAGCCACTGGGGGCGCACGGAAGCCAGAATGTCGCCAGCACCCGCGCGGTGGGAAGCTACCAGACCACCCTCTCGCTGGGCGGCTGGCTGCCGATCAAGACCATCCGGACCATCGTTACCGAGCGGATGCAGGTGACGGTCTGCGGGACGCCGTTCGGGGTGAAGATGTTCTCAGAGGGGGCGCTGGTGGTCGGCTTTTCGGACGTGGAACGCCCCAGCGGCGGCACGGCCAATCCGGCAAAGGAAGCCGGGCTGCGCCTGGGCGACCGGGTCATCCGCATCGGCACGACCGTGACGGAGGACAATGACGCCGTCAAAGCGGCGCTGGAAGCAGCGCAGGGGCAGGCGGTGGAGGTCGTGTATATCCGGAACGGAGAGCAGCTCCGCACGACGCTTGTGCCGGTCTGGGATGCGGCGGCAGGGCAGTGGCGGGCCGGGATGTGGGTGCGCGACTCCTCGGCCGGTGTCGGGACGCTGACCTTCGCAGACGATGCACGGGGCATTTTTGCGGGGCTTGGCCACCCCATCAGCGACAGCGACACCGGCGAGAGCATTGCACTGCGCACAGGGGAGATCGTCCCCTGCGAGATCACCGGCTGCAGCAAAGGAACAGCAGGAAGCCCCGGCGAACTGAAAGGGCACTTTCTGGGCAGCCGGGCCATCGGGAGCATCCGCATCAATGGAGAGAACGGCGTATACGGCACAACCCGCACACAGTTCGCCGGGCAGCGCATGGAGGTCGCCTTTGCGCAGGAGGTCACAACGGGCAGCGCGGAGATCTGGTCTACGGTGTCCGGTGAGACGCCGCGCCCTTATCAGGTCCGGATCGAACGGATCAGCGACGCAGACCCCAAGCGGAACATGGTCCTGCGTGTAACAGACCCGGCGCTTCTGGCGCAGACGGGCGGCATCGTGCAGGGGATGAGCGGGAGCCCCATCGTGCAGAACGGGCGGCTGGTGGGAGCAGTGACCCATGTTCTGGTCAACGACCCGACACGCGGCTACGGAATTTTTGCCCAGACCATGTTGGAACAGGCCGAAATCGCGGCGCAGAGGGCGCAGGATACAGAATCGTCAAAATGAATAAGCATCATTCGACAATGGATGCCATAATATGGCAAAAATAACCGTTGAAATCAATGGAAAAATATGGTAAAATCAAAAGCGTTAAGGGAACTGCACACTTTGGAGGAATGAACGATGGATAAAATTCGGTTTTTGATGTCGGATACCAGCGCAGAGATCACGGAAGCCTGCCGCGAAGCGTTGGAACAAAAAGGCGTGGAAGTTACGGTCGTCGAAAAGGACGGACAGAAGGTGCTTCAGAAAATGCTCTCGGTGCGGCCGCAGGTGGTGCTGCTGGACGCTTTTATGCCGGGGCTGGATGCACTGGCCGTCAAGCAGAAGTACAACGCCGCAGGCGAGCGGCACACCTCGTTTTTTGTGACGGGTGCGTTCCAGAGCGAGGAAATGGTCCAGGAATTGCTGGATGAGGGATTTGCGTACTATTTCGTCAAACCGTTTGACGAAAATGTCCTCGCCAGCCGGGTCGTGAAGGTGGCAATGGGCAAGGAAAAGCATCACCTGCCCACCAGCGTGGACAGCGATGAGCTGACCGTGACGGAGATCCTGCACCAGATCGGTGTCCCCGCCCACATCAAGGGCTACCAGTTCCTGCGGGATGCCATCCTGCTCACCATGAACGAGCCGGAGTACATCAACGCCGTGACCAAGCGGCTCTATCCGGAGATCGCCAAGAAAAACGGCACCACCGCCAGCCGCGTGGAGCGCGCCATCCGCCACGCCATCGAGGTTGCATGGGACAGGGGCGATGTGGACACCCTCAACAGCTACTTCGGCTATACCATCCACAACCTGCGGGGAAAACCTACGAACAGCGAGTTCATTGCGATGATCGCTGATAAAATGCGGCTGGATAAGCGGCAGCGGGTGGGGTGAAATATTTCGCGGTATCGAAGTATATGGAAGTATATAAAGGAATAAATTGGAATTGCTGGAAATTTGACTTCTGTTTATCGCTATAAAAAATGTGGGGATGATGGCTCCATGGCGATAAATAAGTTGAACGCAAGGCAATGGATCTCCTGTATTTATTTGGGGTGCAGTTCCCGATGCGTACAGGAGATTTTTGTTGTTGAACGACCAAAAATCAAAAATTCCCCCTTGCATTTTTCAAATGTTGTTTATAATATCCATCGCCTGATTCGTTTCATTGCCTTTTCACAGTCCGCGCGTTCGCCGAAGGCGGTCA
>ENA-UESI01001479-UESI01001479.1-human-gut-metagenome-genome-assembly--contig:-NODE-1479-length-14764-cov-3.311977_pt1 | contig 14764 bp, 15 predicted proteins | sample MGYA00243005_ERZ508006 | MGnify/ENA primary metagenome ERZ508006 (study PRJEB26167, sample SAMN06115436) | human gut metagenome | host: Homo sapiens | place: China:Shandong | collected 2015-06-10... | reverse complement strand
AAGGCAAAGCCTAAGATGACGGTCAAAAACGGCGTCGTTTACGGCGATGCCCTTTCCGCTCAGGAAAAGAAGCGGATGCGTACCTTTGGCACCGTCGCGGTTCCTTCCGAAGCCTTCATGGCCGTCCTCAAGCTGGACGAAGATTGACAGTTTTCTCACATTCTCAACACCCGGAGGTATCCCCATGCCTATTCTCAATAAACGTGCGAACAAAACGCCCCTCGGACTTTACGTCCATGTCCCCTTCTGCCGCAGCAAGTGCCAGTACTGCGACTTCTACTCCATGGCCACCAAGGACGACAAGCTGATGGACGGCTATCTGGACGCGGTATGCGACCATATCAAGGAGGCCGGTGAGCTGGCGCCCGGCTACAAGGTGGACTCCGTCTACTTCGGCGGCGGCACCCCCTCCTTCTTCGGTGCCGACGGTCTGGCCGTGATTCTCACCACCATCCGCCGGAACTTCGACGTGGTGCCGGATGCCGAGATCTCCGTGGAGTGCAACCCGGATTCCGTTTCCGACCGGCTGCTCCACCGGCTTTACGCCGAGGGCTTCAACCGGGTCAGTCTGGGCGTTCAGTCCGACGACGACGAAATTCTGAAAAAGCTCGGCCGTCCCCACACCTACGCACAGGCCGCCACCGCCTACCAGCGCATCCGCAAGGCGGGTTTTCGCAACGTGTCCATCGACCTGATGTACGGCCTGCCGGGGCAGGATTTGCAGGACTGGCAGGAAACGCTGGACAACGTCCTGCGCCTGAACCCGGAACACGTCAGCTGCTACGCCCTGAAAATCGAAGAAGGCACCCCCTTCTATGACTATAAGGAAATGCTGAACCTGCCCGACGACGAGACCCAGGCAGACATGTACCTCGCCGCCGTGGAAGCCCTCCGCAGCCGCGGCTTCCGGCAGTACGAAATTTCCAATTTTGCCCGGAAGGGTCTGTACTCCCGGCACAACATGAAATACTGGACGGGCGGCGAATATCTGGGCTTCGGCCCCAGCGCCAGCTCGGACTTTGCCGGAAAGCGCTTCACCCTGAAACGGGATTTGCAGGAATACATCGCCGGTATCCGGGACGGCGGCGACATTATGGAGGATTTGCAGGAGATTCCCATGCGGGAACGGGCGGGCGAGTATCTGATGCTCCGTCTGCGCACCAGTCAGGGCATCAGCGCCGCGGAATACGAAAAGCTGTTCCTGCTGCCCTTCGCCCCGCTGGAAGACGTGCTGGAAAAGCGCCGCCGCTACTATCAGGCGACCCAGAACGACTCCGGCCGCTGGGTGCTGACCCCTCAGGGGTATCTGGTCAGCAACGACATCATCACGGACCTTTTGATCGCGCAGGACAGCTCCCACCCGCTCAAGCGGATATAACGTCGTATCCGCCCGAAATTTACAACGATTTTGCCGCCGGGGAATTGACATTTTTCCCGGCGGCATGTATAATGTATGCGCTAAGTTCCGGTTTTCCGGAAAAGTAAACCCAAAGACGGAAACGTCTTTTGAAAGAAAGGAAATTTGCCATGATTTACAGTGCAGAAGTACAGAATATGTGCTCCGTGGCTAAGGGCGCCTACCACGGCCCCGCTCCCATTCCCGAAGAGGGCAAGTGGGTTCAGGCCAAGGAGATCAAGGACATCAGCGGCTTTACCCACGGTATCGGCTGGTGTGCTCCCCAGCAGGGTGCCTGCAAGCTGACCCTGAACATCAAGGAGGGCGTCATTGAGGAAGCTCTGGTGGAGACCATCGGCTGCTCCGGCATGACCCATTCCGCCGCTATGGCCGCCGAAATTCTCATCGGCAAGACCATTCTCGAGGCGCTGAACACCGATCTGGTGTGCGACGCCATCAACACCGCCATGCGGGAGCTGTTCCTGCAGATCGTTTACGGCCGCAGCCAGTCTGCGTTCTCCGAGGGCGGTCTGGTCGTGGGCGCTTCTCTGGAAGACCTGGGCAAGGGTCTGCGCAGTCAGGTGGGCACCATGTTCGCCACCAAGTCCAAGGGTCCCCGTTATCTGGAAATGGCCGAGGGCTATGTCACCCGCGTTGCTCTGGACGACGATAACCTGATCATCGGCTATGAGTTTGTAAACCTGGGCAAGATGATGGACTTCATGAAGAAGGGCGACGACGCCAACACCGCCTACAAGAAGGCTATGGGTCACTACGGCCGCTTCGACAACGCGCCCAAGTACATCGACCCCCGTCAGGAATAAGAGGAGGACGAAACAATGGCTTTGTTTGAAAGTTACGAAAGAAGAATTGACAAGATCAACGGCGTCCTCGCTCAGTACGGCATTTCCTCCGTGGAAGAGTGCCGCACCATCTGCCAGGAGAAGGGCTTCGATCCCTATGAGATCGTCAAGGGCATTCAGCCCATCTGCTTTGAGAACGCCTGCTGGGCTTACACCGTGGGCGCTGCCATCGCTCTGAAGAAGAACGTCAAGACCGCCGCTGAGGCCGCCGAGGCCATCGGCATCGGCCTGCAGGCTTTCTGCATCGACGGTTCCGTCGCCGAGGACCGCAAGGTCGGTCTGGGCCACGGCAATCTGGGCGCCATGCTGCTGCGGGACGAGACCAAGTGCTTCGCTTTCCTTGCCGGTCATGAGTCTTTCGCCGCTGCCGAAGGCGCTATCGGCATTGCCCGCTCCGCCAACAAGGCACGTAAGGAACCCCTGCGGGTCATTCTGAACGGTCTGGGCAAGGACGCCGCGCAGATCATCTCCCGGATCAACGGCTTTACCTATGTGCAGACCCAGTTCGACTACTACACCGGCGAGCTGAAGATCGTCAAGGAGTACAAGTACTCCGACGGCGAGCGCGCGGCTGTCCGCTGCTTCGGCGCTGACGACGTCCGCGAGGGCGTGGCCATCATGCACCACGAGGGCGTGGACGTTTCCATCACCGGCAACTCCACCAACCCCACCCGCTTCCAGCATCCCGTTGCCGGCACCTACAAGAAAGAGTGCATCGAGCAGGGCAAGAAGTACTTCTCCGTGGCCTCCGGCGGCGGCACGGGTCGTACTCTGCATCCCGACAATATGGCAGCCGGTCCCGCTTCCTACGGCATGACCGACACCATGGGTCGTATGCACTCCGACGCCCAGTTCGCCGGTTCCTCCTCCGTGCCTGCCCACGTGGAAATGATGGGCTTCCTGGGCATGGGCAACAACCCCATGGTCGGCGCTACCGTTTCCGTGGCTGTTGCAGTTGAGGAAGCACTGAAGAAGTAAGGTTAAACACCTACTTTTGAACCTCAAAAGTTCAAACCCCACTTTTCGCAAAAATGAAGCAAGGAAGCACGTCCTGCCGAAGAAATCCGGCAAGATGTGCTTCCTGTTTTTGCTGTTTTAGGGGTGTTTTTGATGAAGAAAATGAGGATGTGCTTCCCAAGAGAAAAAGAGCAGGTTTCTCTGCTCTAATCATCCGGAATATACTTCATGATGTCCCCGACTTCGCAGGACAAAATTCTGCAAAACATCTCAATGGTATGGGTACTGACGCTCTCGTTTCGTTTTAATCGCGTAATCTGTCCGGGGCTGATATTATACCGTTTGATAAGCATGTATTGTGTGATGCCTTTCTCTTTCATGACATTCCATAGATTATCGTAAGAAATCACGGGACGCAGCCCCCTTTCTTACTTGACATGATAACCGAATATGGTGTATAATCATATTAACCAATATCGGTTACTGTCATACTACAAGAAAGAAGGAGCGCAAATGAACAAGGCAATCTCTCTACTTTTGGCACTTGTTATGTGCCTGTCCCTGTGTGCCTGTGGTTCTTCAGAGCAAAAGGATACTGCCCCAGCCACATCGCAGCCCAACAACGACATAATTGAATTTGAAGATATCCTTGTCGCTGACGATATAAATGTAACCATTGAATTGGTAAATTTTTACGTCGAGCAAGTTAACTGGGTTTCGAGTAATCAGGCGGAGAAGCTGGTCACTTTCCGTTTCACGAACAAGACAGATCAAGAGCTGATACTAAATCCGGACAATTTCTATCTGAATAACGAAAAAATGTTCGTCCTTTCAATGGATGGCGGCGTATCCTTGGAATCTGGCCGATCCGGAAAGTATTCCTTTATGGTCGCCGAAGATACCTCTCCCGAACATACAGCCCTGAAATCTCTGGAGAATTTATACAATCTGGAGGGCAGTTTTTCCGGAGTGATAGACTACGGAGACCCCTATAAGAACAAAAGTCTGGATGTCTCCTTCTCCATCCCCAAAGCCATGAATGGAGAGGTTTCCGCTATGGCAACCCCAAACCTTGAAAAATACGGCGAGGTTGTTGCAGCTTTGACAAAGGACACTTGGTACTTCAATGGCGGCGCAGATACTGTGATGAACTCTATAACTTTCTCGGATTCTTCAGCAACCATCGCCCAAATTTCCTATGACGGAAATCGCAAACACGAGGGTGCTGTAAATACCTATGCCTATACTCTGGATGACAATGCTATTACCGTTACCTTGGCAGATGGCAGTCCTTTGACGATTCCCTATACCCTTTCCGGCGATGACGTCATTCTGGACGGAGGCAGCTACCTGACCCCCGATGACATTGTTTCCGGTCTACAGGGCTTTTGGACTCTGGACGACAATATCACCTTTGGTCATTCCATCTATTATGTTTGCATCATCGGCGACACTATCACTTCCGAGAGTGCGTCAGCCGCTCTGAACGCAGCGCCCGGAAGTTATTACTGGTACGGCGGTGATGGATATTCCGCCAGCTTCCAGTTAAACTTCGGGGGCTTTGACACAAGCATGATGCACGGCGACGACTGGTTCTTTAATGTAATTGATAGCAACGCCGTACTGCTTCACTTTGACCGCGTGTGTTCCCGCACTGACATCACAAAACTCCCCGGCAAAAACGGGTACTCTTTCGATTAAAGCTTGCAGCCGGGCGGCAATTCGCGCCCGGCTGTTTCTGCAATAAGGAGAAGTTATGAAAAAAAGAATGATTCTATCAGTCGTACTCCCGCTTGTGCTGCTGACCTCCTGTGGGACACAAGTCACTGAACCGTCCCCCACCGAAATATCATTTCCAGAAACAACATCCGAAATTCCAGTTCCCGCCGCAGATGGATTTGAAACTTTGGGAGGCTCTTGGGAGGTAGGGGCAGTTTATTATAACAACAGAATTGTCGATATAAAGGACGTTTCCGCGCTTGCTGATATGTATGACACCGTTCTTCTGTATTTCAACGAGGATGGAACCTATACTCACATTAACCTGTGGATTTTTAGTGGAGAATACACTCGCAGCAAAAACCAGAACAGCGCTTTTCTTTTGACAAGGAAAACAGTAACATCTTTCAAAGATGGGAAATTAATCACCGAGCCTTATGACGGAAAAGTGAAAGAAATCGTAAAAGTCATCGACGACAATACCATCCAACTGGCAGACTACGACCCTATCACCGGAGATACCAAGATCGGTTCCACTCCTCTGTTTTTCGTGCGAAAAAAATGTGACAGTGATTTTATCCGTGAGAATAAAGTCCAAATTTCGGGCAAATCCACAAATCCAACTCCCACGGAATCTTTCCCGGCAAATACATCCTATGAAAGAATATTGAATGATTATACCCAAAAAATGAGGGATGCCCTTCCTGAACTTATCTCCGCCTTCCGCTCCGAATCTGCTGGAATAAACGACATTGAACAGTTGGCACTAATATGCAACAGCAAAGTTGAAGATTTGGCAAAAATCTGTAATAAAGGCGTTGGGCAGATGGCGGAGCAAATGTTCTCCAACGGGGATGCCTATAGCGCGTATGAAGAATGGGCAGGGAAACTCATGGATGTTTACGCTGTTTTTGCAATGGAAATCCAAGATGCTTATCTGGAAGCTGCCCTGAATTAAAGAAACCGCAGGTTCAAGCCATCGCCTGAACCTGCGGTCATTTCATTCTTCCTCAATCCTCGTCCCAGTTGTGCCAGACGTTCTGGACGTCGTCGTCGTCGTCCATGATGTCCAGCAGCTTCTCCATCAGGGAGATCTGCTCCGGGTCGGTGAGCTTCTGGTAGTTCTGGGGTACCATTTCGATCTGGGCGGATACGAAGCTGTAGCCCTTCTGCGTCATGGCGTCGGCCACGGCGTTGAAATCGTCGGGGTCTGTGTACACGGTGAACACGTCGTCCTCGGCCTCGAAATCATCCGCGCCGCAGTCCATGGCGTCCATCATGACCTGGTCTTCCTCGTAGTCGCCGTCCTCGTTGTCGATCACCAGCACGCCCTTCTTGTCGAAGGACCAGCTGACGCAGCCCGTCGCGCCCAGATTGCCGCCGAACTTGTCGAAGTGGTGGCGCATGGAACCGGCAGTGCGGTTGCGGTTGTCGGTCATGGTCTCCACGATCACCGCCACGCCGCCGGGGCCGTAGCCTTCGTAGGTAATGGTCTCGTAGTTGTCGCCGCCCGCGCCTGCCGCCTTTTCCAGGCAGCGCTTGATGTTGTCGTTGGGCATGTTGGCGGCCTTGGCCTTGGTGATGACGGTGGCCAGGCGGGAGTTATAGGCGGGGTCTGCACTGCCGCCCTCCTTCACCGCGACGATCAGCTCTTTGGCGATCTTGGTGAAGGCTGCCGCGCGCTTGGCGTCCTGCGCGCCCTTGGTTTTCTGGATGTTATGCCATTTGGAATGTCCGGACATAGGTATATCTTCCCTTCAGCGAGTATATTCAAAAATCTTATCTATTTTATCAGAATCCGTGACAAAAATCAACACTTTCTCAATAGAATTTCATGCAGTCCCGGTGGGTTTCGGAAATTTTCACCTGAACCTCCGGGAACGCGGCGGCGATTTTCTCCGCCAGCACGGCCACAACGGGGTTCTCCGTGGCAAAATGCCCCGCGTCGATCAGATTCATCCCCAGCGCCTGCGCGTCCCAGAAGTCATTGTACTTGATGTCCGCGGTGACGAAGGTGTCGCACCCGGCCTCGAAGGCGCTCATCAACTCGTCGGAGCAATGCCCGCCGCCCACCGCCACCAGGCGAACCGGCTTGCCGCCGTCCACGTAGCGCAGTCCCTCGGCGTTCAGGCTGCTCTTAACGATTTCCAGAAATTGGGAAAGGGGCTGCTCCTCTACCCTGCCCCGGCGCAGAAGGCCCCACTGCCGCCCCTGATCGTCCCGGAAAAAGGGCGGGATGGTCTCCACGTCGTTCAGTCCCAGCGTAGCCGCCAGCACGTCGTTGACGCCCCCCGGGGCGCAGTCCAGATTGGTGTGGGCATTGACGGCGCTGATGCCGTGGCGGCAAAGGGTCATGATGCTCCGGCCGACGGTCGTTTCCTCCGTCACGGATTTGAGCGGGTCAAAAATGATCGGGTGGTGGGTGACGATCAGCTCCGCGCCCCACTCCGCCGCCTCCCGGCACACCCCCTCGAAGGGGTCGAGCGCCACGAGAACCTTGGTAACGGGGGTCTCGCGGCTGCCGCAGAGCAGCCCCACATTGTCCCAGTCCATTTTCATGTAGGGCGGGGCAAGGGTTTCTACGTACTTAAGGATGTCAGCTACAGTCGTCATCGGTCAGTTCCTCCAAAATTGCTTTGTAGTGCCTGTATTTTTCCCCGTCCCCGCCGGACAGCCCCGCCACGGTCTTGCGAAGGCCGGAAAGGACGCTCTCCCGGAAGGCCGGGAGCAGCTCGCTGCCGCTTCGGCGCAGTGCCGGGGTGATGTAATATTCGCCCTCGGTCAGCGCCTCCCCGGGGGCGTAGACCACCTCCATGACGGGGTAGATGAATTTTCCGTCCTTCGCCAGCGTCTCCCGGCGGATGGCGTAGCCCTGACGGTACAGATATCGGCGCAGCTCCGGCCGCTTGCTCTGGCACTGCAAAATCAGCCGGTAGCGTTCGCTTTTCAGCCAGGGCGCGGCGTCCAGAATGGATATCATGGTGTCCGCCCCCATCCCCGCGCAGACCATGCAGTCAAATTCCCGGGGGACATCGCGGATGCCGTCGGACAGGTAGAAGGACATGCGCTCTTTCACGCCGAATTTTTCCGCGTTGCGGACGGCGCTTTGCAGGGGCATTTCCCGGACGTCGGAGGCAATGACCGCGCTGGCGATGCCGTTTTTCAGAAGGTAAATGCCGAGATATCCGTGGTCACAGCCCACGTCCGCCACCCGGTCGCCGGGATTGACATAGCCGCAGCAGGCCAGCAGGCGGTTGGAAAGGGGAATTTTCACGGGCGTCCCTCCTTCTATACGAAAAAAGCCATCCCGGCAATTGTCCGGGATGGCGCTGCCGGTATTTTATCCGTTCTGCTTCGCGGCTTCGTTGGCCTCGTAGGCTTCCAGGAAATTGTTCAGCTGGGCGAGGAACGGCTCGCAGTCCACACCGTGGACCATGCAAGCTTCCTCAACGGTCTCGCCCCGGGAAGAGGGACAGCCCAGGCAGTGCATACCGATGGCGAAGAACAGGGGTGCGGACTGGGGCGCGACGTCCAGAATGTCCCCGATGATGGTATCCTTTTCAATTTTTACAGCCATTATAATGACCTCCTTGTTTTTATCTTTGACTATTATAACCGCACATGTGGAAAAAAACAAGAGGAAAGTCGCAAAAGATACGCAGCCGCCCCGCAGATTTTTCGTGGAAGGGTTGTCGATGATCAGAGCATCCGCAGATCGTCCGCCCAGATTGACCCTATGAAATCAACTTCTTTTTCCTTAGTATTGGCAGGAAAGATGGAAATAATTTCAAAATGACCGCAGGTTCAGGCGATGGCTTGAACCTGCGGTTTTCGGTATGCGGAAAAACCCGGAAGAAGGATTTGTGACCGGCTCAATCTGCCTTCGGAGAGGACACGAGAATCTCGCGGTCTGCCTTCGTGCCTGAGCACATATTTACAGTCGTTTTAACCGACCAATACGCATAATCCTGAATCCAGTCATCAAAAAACTCTACCCAGGTGTCGGCGACCTCCTGGATCTGAGCCGTAGTGGCTTCATCCAGAATAATATGCCCGGAGTTTCCGTTGGAATCTCCGAAAATATCAACAATAAGCTGATAGTTTTTTGCATCGTAATGTATCTCGAAAAATGGCTGGTTCTCCGTCTCGAAGCTCTTGATGTCCGCATATAGGCTGCTTTCGGTGAACTCCTTTGCATGCTTGGCGGCATCTATCAAAGATTGGCTGTCAAGAAAATCTCCCATTTTTTCCAGAATATCAATGGCACCGTCATATTCGCCATTTTCCATTTTGCCGCAGGCTTCGTCGTATTTGGCTGTGATTTTCTCAAGCTGAGCGCCGCTGTCCTTATAGTCTCCCAGTTCCTGGAAAAGAGCAGAAGCCTGCCCATATTCCTCTTGCTCCATAAGCGAAACAGCGCTGTTATACGCGTTATTCTTCTTAACTGCGCTGCTTGCAAAATAAATGGCGACGCAGAGAACAGCAATGGCCACGAGAACAATAGGCGCTGTTTTTGCAATGCGGAGATTGCGCTGCTTTTCTTCCGAACGTCTCTTTTCGGCAGCGGCCGCTTCCAGTGCCAGCCTTTCGTCTTTCCGCTTACGCAGATTCTCAATGTTGAAAGCCCGAAGACTATCCAGGGTTTGGCGGCACCGGTGACAGCAGGTTTCCCCGCTGCGGTTGATTGACCCGCAAACGCAAATCCAGAGGTCATCGTCCTCCAAAAGCATGTTATTGCTGTGTTCACCATAATCACAATGGAATTGCTTTACCAGTTCAGGGTCGCCCCAGCCGATTGATGCCGGCTTTTTTAGGGGACGCCATTCTTTTCCGTCTGCAATCCATTTTGTGTTGTCCAAGAAAATGACTTCGGTAACGACCACAGAGAAAGAACGGGTAACGGCATTGGGCAGGGGAATTGCCGCTTTTTGCCCAAAGAATGTGTCACGTCCTGCGTTCAGGTCGAGATACTGATAGGTTATACTTTCATCGATTGCGTCACCTGCGGTATCCATGGGGAAAATCTGAACCGTGGCTGCTTTTATTGTCTGACTGTTAATATTTTGCAGCTTCAATTGCGCAAGTACGTTTCCAGACTGATTGTCTTTCAGCAATGCACCCGCCGCAATGACAACGGGTGCTCCGGTAGTATAAAGATTTTCGGGCAGAGAAAAGAGTTTGCTATATCGTTCACTCATGTCGAAATCTCCTTAAAGTTCAGGAAGTTCGTCGGGGCGCACCTGCGGGGTGTTCCCGCGATCGGGCAATGCGCACACCAAAACCCAGCCTACCCAGCCAAGCCAAAAACAAATCCAGAAATACTTTTTGTCGTGGTAGCCTTTTTCTTCGGCGGCTTCAAAGAACCATTTGGCAATGAAATAGTCGAGGACGATGAAAGCCGCTGCAATTAGAAGATACAGAAAAACCAGAAATGCCATGTGTTTTACCCCTTTTTTTAATCTAAAATTAAAAGTGCGCCTACCGAAGCAGACGCACAAAAAACGCAAACTCCGATAGTCGCCAAACTAATCAATATAAAGCATCACAGCATTCATACCGAGGGAATTTGCATTTTTTATCAAATTCATGGTACGAACACAAAAGGGTACAGTACCCCCTTGTGATGCTTTTCATAATTTGATTAGTTTGGCAACTTCATAGTACCATATCTGCATGGAAGATTCAAGGCTTTTTGTAAAATATTATCCTTTCCATAGGAATAAAGAAGCACATCCAACCCGATTTCTCGGGCTGGATGTGCTTCTTTGCTTGTTATTCAGGAAAGAAAAGCGTTCCCTTATTTCGTCTCGTCGGTGCCGTAGTAGGCGTTGAGGTACATCTGCTTGATCTCGCTCATGAGGGGATACCGGGGGTTCGCGCCGGTGCACTGGTCGTCGAATGCCTGCTCCACCATGCTGTCCAGCCGGGTCAGGAAGTCGGTTTCGTCAATGCCGTAGTCCCGGATGGTCTTTTTGATGCCGATCTTGACCTTCAGCTCATCAATGGCCGCGATCAGGTTCTCCAGCTTCTCCTCGCCCGTGGTGCCGCCCAGCTTCAGATAGTCAGCGACCTCGGCGTAGCGCGCCAGCGTGTGAGGATGGTCGTACTGGGAGAAGGTGCCCATCTTTACCGGAACCTCGGCGGCGTTGAAGCGCAGGACTTCGTCGATCATCAGGGCGTTGGCAACGCCGTGGGGCAGATGGTGGAACGCGCCCAGCTTGTGCGCCATGGAGTGGCACACGCCCAAAAATGCGTTGGCAAAAGCCATACCGGCCATGCAGGCGGCGTTCGCCATGTTCTCGCGGGCTTTGGGGTCCTTCGCGCCGTTTTCATAGGCAGAGGGCAGGTTCTCGAAAATCAGTTTCAGGCTCCGCAGCGCCAGACCGTCGGTGTAGTCCGTGGCCATCATGGATGCGTAGGCTTCCAGCGCGTGGGTCACGGCGTCGATGCCGGAGGCCGCAGTCAGACCCTTGGGGGCGTTCATCATCATGTCGGCGTCCACGATGGACATTTTCGGCAGCAGCTCGTAGTCCGCCAGCGGATACTTGACGCCGGTGGTTTCATCGGTGATGACAGCGAAGGGGGTCACCTCGGAGCCGGTACCGGCGGTGGTGGGAATGGCGACGAAATACGCCTTTTCGCCCATCTTGGGGAAGGTGTAGACACGCTTGCGGATATCCACAAAGCGCATGGCCATGTCCTGGAAATCCGCCTCGGGATGCTCGTACAGAACCCACATGATCTTGCCCGCGTCCATGGCGGAGCCACCGCCGATGGCAAGAATCAGGTCGGGCTTGAAGGCTGCCATCTGCGCCGCGCCCTCTCTGGCACAGGCGAGGGTGGGATCGGGAGCTACATTGTAGAAGGTGGTGTGGGTGATCCCCATAGCGTCCAGCTTCTCCTCCACCGGCTTCGTGTAGCCGTTCTGGTACAGGAAGGCGTCGGTGACGATGAATGCCTTCTTGTAATTTTTCAGCTCGGCCAAAGCCACCGGCAGGCAGCCCTTCTTGAAATAAACCTTTTCAGGCGCACGGAACCAGAGCATGTTCTCCCTCCTAATTGCCACAGTCTTGATGTTCAGCAGGTGCTTGATGCCCACGTTCTCGGAAACGGAGTTGCCGCCCCAGGAGCCGCAGCCCAGCGTCAGGGAGGGAGCCAGCTTGAAGTTGTACAGGTCGCCGATGCCGCCGTGGGAGGACGGAGTATTCACCAGAATGCGGCAGGCTTTCATTTTCTCCGCAAAGGCGTCCAGCTTCTCCTTCCCGCTCACCGTGTCCAGATAGACGGAAGCGGTGTGGCCGTAGCCGCCATCCTTGACAAGGGTGTCCGCTTTGTTCATGGCGTCGGCGAAGTCGGACGCCCGGTACATGGCAAGCACGGGGGACAGCTTCTCGTGGGCAAAGGCTTCGGAGAGATCGGTGGAGGTCACTTCACCGATGAGGATTTTGGTGCTTTCGGGGACGTCAACGCCCGCCAGCGCCGCGATGGTATGGGCGGACTGCCCCACGATCTTGGCGTTCAATGCGCCGTTAATCAGGATGGTTTCGCGAACCTTGTCGATTTCTTCCGCGTTCAGGACGTAGCAGCCGCGCTTGATGAATTCCGCCTTGACCCGGTCGTAGACGCTGTCCAGCACCACCACGCTCTGCTCGGAAGCGCAGATCATGCCGTTGTCAAAGGTCTTGGAGTGGATGACGGAGGAAACCGCCAGCAAAATGTCGGCGCTGTCGTCGATCACGGCGGGGGTATTGCCGGGGCCGACACCCAGGGCGGGCTTGCCGGAGGAGTAAGCCGCCTTCACCATGCCGGGGCCGCCGGTGGCGAGGATCAGGTCTGCCTCCCGCATTACCTGATTGGTCAGCTCCAGAGAAGGCTGGTCGATCCACGCGATGATGCCTTCCGGCGCGCCGGCGGCCACCGCCGCTTCCAGCACCACCCGTGCGGCGGCGATGGTGCAGCCCTTCGCTCTCGGGTGGGGGCTGATGATGATGCCGTTACGGGTTTTCAGGGAGATCAGGGTCTTGAAAATGGCGGTAGAAGTGGGGTTCGTGGTGGGAATGACCGCCGCGATGACGCCGATAGGCTCGGCAATGCGCTGAATACCGTAGGCCGTGTCTTCCTCAATGACACCGCAGGTCTTGGAATCCTTGTAGGCGTTGTAAATATATTCAGCGGCATAGTGGTTCTTGATGACCTTATCCTCCACTACGCCCATACCGGTTTCGGCTACGGCCTGCTTGGCCAGAGGAATGCGCATCTGATTGGCTGCGGTAGCGGCAGCCAGAAAAATTTTATCCACCTGCTCCTGCGTATAAGTGGCAAATTTCTCCTGTGCCGCGCGGCACTTTGCCAATGCTTCGGTCAGTTCCTGGGCAGTGGTTACGGGTGCATATGTTTTATCCATAAAAATCGACCTTTCCGAACATTAATTATCAGTATTTTGTTACCGATATATTACTATCGATATAATAGCACATATCTCTGAAAAGTCAATCCCCATTATGAAATTTATTCGTAGGCAGAAATAGCCGGGCCTTCGGAGCGTATCGCTCTGAAAGCCCGGCTGCATTCTTCACTTATCACGTGCCAAGATAGGCCGCCTTCACCGCTTCATTTGCCAGCAGCTCTTCGCCGCTGCCGTGGAGGGTGATCCGCCCGGTCTCCATGACGTAGCCGAGATTGGCGGTTTTCAGCGCCATGTTGGCGTTCTGCTCAATACGCAACTTTTCCCGTGGCAGTGAGGAAAAAAAGTCATTATTCCCCGCTACCACTTCCACAGGACATCCTGCCTGCTCTGCAATATAATCCTCATACCCCTCAGCATCACCAAGATGGATCAAAAGATCAACCGGGCACTCCCGCTCTAACACTTTTAAAAGATTGTCATGTTTTCTATGGGTATCACTGATGATCAATATTTTCATAGGTTTTCCTTTGCAAGTTTCTCTTTCATGGCGCGCAGTGCTTTTCCCCGGTGGCTGATCTCATTTTTCTGTTCTTCTGAAAGTTCTGCCGTAGTACATCCGTATTTTTCCACGCAAAAAATTGGATCATAACCAATTCCATTCTCTCCTGCAATTTTATCCCCGATATAGCCTTCCATGGTCTCTCTTGTCACAAGTTCCCTTCCGTCCGGCAGCACCGCTGCAATGGAACAGACGAAACGGGCTGTTCGTTCCTCCTTTGGAACACCTGCCAGAAGGTCTAAAATTGCCTGATTTTTGATCGTATAAGAGGTATCTTCCCCCATATAGCGGGCAGAATATACGCCTGGTTCCTTATTCAGATAATCCACCTCAAGTCCGGAATCATCTGCAAGGACAATATCTTTTGTAAATTGTGCCACTGCCTTTGCTTTTATTCTGGCATTTTCCTCAAATGTCGTCCCGTTTTCCACGATATCCGTCTGGATCCCTGCTTCTTTCATAGACAGGATCTCTGCATCCATATCCCCTAAAATTTCTCTGATTTCTTTCATTTTACCGGCATTTCCGGTCGCAAAAATAATTCTGTTCATTCCGCTTCTCCATTTCCCTGTATGCCATTGGTTTTCACACTAATATCCTTCTTCAAATGCACGCAATATCGCATGATAGATACCAAGTGCTGCTTCTTTCTGATAATCCTCCGACCGCAGCAGATCAAGCTCCTGCTGATTGGTCATAAATCCAACCTCGATCAGCGCAACCGGAACCTTGCTTGTCCTTATAATATAGATACTGTCTCCCTCAACCAGACCACGGTTTCTGCTCTGTAACTGTCCCGTTACTTCCTCTAAACAGATCTGTGCCAGCCGCTTACTTCCAAGTTCGCTCTCATCCGACTCGTT
>ENA-UESI01001477-UESI01001477.1-human-gut-metagenome-genome-assembly--contig:-NODE-1477-length-14785-cov-55.421199_pt1 | contig 14785 bp, 12 predicted proteins | sample MGYA00243005_ERZ508006 | MGnify/ENA primary metagenome ERZ508006 (study PRJEB26167, sample SAMN06115436) | human gut metagenome | host: Homo sapiens | place: China:Shandong | collected 2015-06-10... | reverse complement strand
CAAAACCCACTTGCGTGACCTGTTCGATAAGACTAATTTCAATGATGTCAAAGATCTAAATAATCCCCTTATTCCGGGGCTATTTGATTAATTGTTTAACTCGTCCCATTTTAACGGGACACTAATGAAGGGTAAAATAAAATTGACCCCCAACACCAGGACTTTAAAGGGGCAATCATATTGTAGCCAAAGGTGGGCAAATCCTGCGTGGCCAAAAGGGTCAAAGTCGCGTGGCTTTTCCATTTTACATTGTTCTTTATTGGGCACGCTTCAAAGTGCTATTATACATAGATTGACCGCTGTGGTGGCAGTCAATTCGTAAGCAAAGTTACAGTGTATATGTTGAAGGATAATGATATGCTAAGCGTTATCGTTCTTGTTTTAGATAACGTTATGATAGAAGTATGATTTCTTCTCGATTTTCATACTATAAGCATAAATAAAGTTAGGGAATAAGCCCTTCATACAATGTTTTGTTTATATGAATATCAGTCTGACTATCTTTGCATCATGAAAACGAAAAGCATACTCATTTCTATACTCTCACTCTTTGTGTCTTGTTCTGTTTCACGAGCTCAGTTCAACACTATTGGACAGGTGCAGAGTAAGCGCATACACAAAAAGAACTATCCACAGGAAGCAAGACAACTTGTTCCTGTGGACAGCATTGCGTCAGTGGATTCACTAACGAGTGTATCTGATAAGGATAGCATGGTTGGAGGTGTTACTGACAGTAGCAACTTCTCAGATTGTCTGTTGCCGTTCCTTCGTGCTTCAATGCCATTGAAACGCATTCATATAACATCTCTGTTCGGTATGCGCCATCATCCTATCTTGCATAGGTATTGTATGCACAATGGGGTGGACTTGAAAGCGCATTATGAAAAAGTGTTTTCCATGTTACCAGGCAAGGTAGTGAGCATTGGACAAAACAAGCGTTCTGGCAAATATGCCATTATACAAACGGCTGGTTATTCTATCAGCTATTGCCATCTGTCTTCAATTCTTGTCTCTAAAGGGCAATACGTCAATGCAGGAGAAGTTGTAGCTGTCTCTGGAAATACAGGCATGTCCACGGGACCGCATCTTCACCTAACGGCAAAAAAAGATGGTAAAGTGATTGACCCTACCATCCTGTTAGACTACATTAGGAAATGTCGTAACATAACGCTTTAAATTTCCTTCGTACTTTTATCCTGCTTCTTGCTTTTCTTGATGTATTCCTGAAATTCTGTCCCTGTATAATACTTGGCCCTTAGCAGGTCATAAACGACTCTATCGGAGAACTCCAAAGTGAGCCTTGCCCTCGATGGGTATTTTGCATTGGAACTCCAAAACGTGAAGTTATACTTTTCTTCTGGGTTTAGAGTCTTGCTGACACTACCATCGTCTTCTGCCATGTAATTGTGTTGCCGGTCATAATACGTTACTTGATACTTGATTCCAGAAACGGAATATGGCAGTTTGTTCTTGATACGAGCCTCACCATGTGCGGTGCCGTCGTAACTTGTTTCCCACGACCAGTCAAGAATCTCTACCTGAGTCTTTAGTTCAATATATTGTTCCCAATATTTTTCTCTCATCAGACTGTATAGCTTGCCCAGCACCTCTGCAAGTTGTAAGTCATTCATCGGCTTCTTACCTAATGCTCCTGTCTTTTTCCCAAACCATTCGATGTCTTTATCTATGGTTATGAGTCCCTGACTATTGTAGATATACCATTCAGAATCCTTGTCTTTGGTGATGAATATTACTACACTGTCCTGTTTGAAAGTTCCTTTCGCATCGGTATAGTTGTTCATGCAGCGAACAATGATAGAATCGTTCTTCTCTGTGATGTCTGATTCTTCTATGTCCACGACATCTGATTTTGCTTCAATCTGTAAACTGTCATACTGCGGATAGAAGTCCGTTGGACTTCCGTATGTAGAGTCAGATAAAGATGTGAAGAAGCTACGAGTAAGTTCTATCGCCTCATTCTTGTGAGAACAAGACGATAGAACTATTGTTGTTAATAGGGTGAAAACAAAATACCTCATTTCTTTTGTTCTGATTTCTTTTCGGGCTTCTTCGCTTCTTCCGTTCCATCAGAGATTCTCTTGAACACGAAGTTCACCACCACGGTTCTTGTGTTTGTACGGAGTCCCGTGACATATTCAGAATTGCCAAAGTTTGGGAAACTTGTTCCTGTTTCCGTATAAGTGCTTACCAGTTCCCAACCTTCTTTGCCCATTTTGTTTAACATGGAGGTCTGATCTGCAAAGACAAGTGTACCGAAGTCTGCCATCACCTCGGCATCTGTTCCTGCCACCTTGACGACCTTGTATTCCCATTGTTCATTTTTACTTCCACATGAAACGAGTGTAGCAATCATGCAGAAAAGTAATAATACCTTTTTCATAGTGCCAAATTGTTAAAGGATGAATAATTACCAGTCTTCATTTTCATTACCAGATAAGCCGTTCTTGATGCACTCCTCAATCTTGTCCATTACGACATTCGAATAGGCATGTGCCATGACGAGGGCTTTACTGGATGTCTTCTTGTGAGAATCCTTCTTGGCAAAGGGGAAGCATTGGTCTAATGTCCAGTTCTGGTCGGATCGAGTCGGAATTGTGCCGCCCATAGCACCCATCCAACCGCCTCCTACTGCTACAACAACAGAATAGAATGGAACGGTGTAGGTGACACGAACTTTGTTGTCCTTGATGTCGCATTTGATGACAGGTCTTAGATTTACGTCGTAGGAGTTAGTTCCACCTGCATGTTGTGCAATGCTTTCAACATAGCCCTGAGCGATGATAGTCCCCAATTCCTTATCATTCAATTTAATGACGGAGTTGGCATCATTGAAGGTTGCGGTGAACCAGTAGTTCAACAACACATAGAGTTGCTCCTTGGTCTTTCCCTCTGCCGGTATCACCTGTGTATAGGTGATGGCATTGTTCTTGTCCAAGGTCAGTTGCGAGCCAAGATTGGCGGCTGCATCTACCCATTTCTCACCATACTTTTCCTTTGCGTAGTTCTCCAATTCGTCTGCCCTGAGAATTTGAGCATTCGTTGTTGTGCAGGCAAGCAATGCCAAGAGCACGGCTGATAATAATTTCTTCATTGCTGTAAGATGTTTAAGGGTGAAATACTAAAATTCAAAACCTACTTTCAAAGTGATAGCCTCGGTGTCAAGTTTCCTTGGACTACGGGTATAGTGCATACTGGTGTGGCTTGTAAACCTGTCAAAGGTCTCGAACTCCAGTTTTTCTGAAGCGTAGCCAACAGCAAAACTAACTGCCTGTTTCTCATTGATGGCAAACCTGCAACCTGCTGAAGCATTGACATACAACCCTCCGTTATTTGTGACGTATGTTCCACCTTTCACATCCACAAACGGAGATACCTTCTTTTTGCTGAAATTGCATCTGATATTAGCGAAAACTGGAATGTCAACCTGGCTATCTCTAACATCGAGAGGAATATCCATATCCTTGGTTTCGTATGAAGACATGAAGTGCAGACCAACTCCAGCACCAAGGAAAAGGTATGGATTGAACTGATAGCCATGAGAGGTGTTAACCTCAAAACGGCCAAACTCATAATCACCAACACCGATGGAATAACCGGCATCAATAAATCCACGATAACACCCAATAGATCTACTCTGTGCATTGCAATTGAGTACGATTGCCATAATAACGGCAAGAATAAAGGATCTTTTACTCATAACGATATATGTATTAAAGTTTTGTTATTACCTTTACTAATATCTAAAAATCAGTGTACTACCACTCACAATCATTTTCACAATCATTGTCGCAGCTATCACAATCGTATGAATCTTGGCAGTCGTAATCATCGTGGTAGCCGTGGTCATAACAACCATCATCGTAACCTTCTTCATACCCATGATCGTAGTCTGTAGCACGTCCATGTGTAGGTTGCGAACTATTATGCCTTGCCTTCTTAACGCTATTGATTACTGCGCCTGCAAATAAAAAATCTAAAATTCCCATACGTTTTACTATATTTTGTTCAACTTATGGGTGCAAAGTAAAACGTAACCTGTGCAGCCTTTCTGCACAACATTGATAAGTTTATGAAATAGCATAAAAAAACAGGAAGAATTTACTCTTCCTGTCTCCTGTACGTGTTGTTAATATAAAACTATTGTTGCTAAATAATTGAGAAATAGTGCCAACTAAGCATTAATACTATAGAATGTCATGTCTGATTTTATAGGTGGATTTATTGTTTGACATTATGTCACATCTTTAGAAATGCATATCGATATATGAATCTTAAACCATAACAAATTATTCTTCTGATACGTTGCATGGATTAGTTGTTATCCATTCTAATTTTCTCATAAGTTCTTTCATAATACTTTCATATTCAAAACGAATAGTTTTATAAGAATTATGAGATTTTATTCGTTTATCAACTTCTAAAACTGGAGTCATGCAGTAATCGATGTACTCCTTTACTGTTTTCATATAAAACACATGTTGTGGACTATTGATATAAGATACTCCTTCTTTTGTTGTCATACAACCATACAGTCCGAAGGAACGTCCACATAGTGTATCAACAAAAGTGCGTAGATTCGAAAAGATGTCATTAATGTATTCACTTTCGCTATTCAGAGCATACCATAAGGCTAAATGCATTGATACAAATGCCCTAAATGAATCATTTTCATCTTTGTATGAAAAAATTGAGTAAAGCATGTTCTTGCTTTCCTCTAATCTTGATTGGTATTTGTTTATTGCATCTTGCTGTTCGGCTAATTTGTTCTGGAGAATAGTGTTTTTTTCTATAATATTGTCATTTGCTTGTTTTTGGACTTTTAACTCTTCGCGAAATTCAATAATGTTGAATATCTGATAACCAATTATTAGAGTAACTGCAATTCCAATATATGTACCAACAATCCCGATAAATGATTCTGCGTGGAAAGAATAGTCTATAACACTACATATTGATAATGTTAGGGATAATAGACATATTAGGGTAATGATAGTAAGCCAATATACTTGATATTTCTTCATAAGCGTGAATTTATATTGTTATACCATATTTCAGTAAGAAATGTTTTAATACACACGGAACTTCAACTCTTTAAGTAGAGATTCATACTTCTTCCAGAATAAACAGGTAGTGTCATTCTTGAAGATTCCAATGTTTTGGTAATTCATGATCTCGTTGAAAAACGCAGCATCAGCAATTGCAGAGGTCATGGCATCTACACTGATTTCATAACCGCTCACAAGTCTTGCACCGCACTCTTCTTTGAACTTCATAGCTTCATTCGGGTTTGCCAATGTTTTACATGACCCGAAATGAACGACTCGGTTTTCAAAGAAACCATTTGCCATCGTATTTAACTCGCAGAGGTCGATATGGCCATCTTCACCTTCCAATGAAATCGCGTGGTGCCAACCATGACATGCAATATAGACTATATCGTATTTCTTGAACTCCCTTTTATGAGAAGCGAAATATTCGAGATAATACTGCAAGTCTTGCTTGTTAAGAATGTGACGATACACTATGTCGCAGCCATGAAATGTCCTAAGCCAGTTAAGTAGCGGCTCTGTGTTGAGACTAAACTTGTTACGGTTGTCTTTTCGATATTCCCATTCTGCTTCCAAGCAGATGATGTTATGCTGTCCATTTGCCATACTGTTTCACTCTTGTTTATTCTTTCATAAATGTAACCATGAAATCCTTGCACTTGCGCATGTCCTGTCTGGAAGATGCTATGGAGAAGGTGTTGTATTTCTCAAACATATCCAGACCACGTCCTAACGTTATAGACCATCCTGTATCAGTCTTTATGCAACGGTCATGAAAATCCCGAAGTTTATACTCGAAGTCAATACCGTATGAAGCAAGGTCGTCTTTGATGTCATCGAGTTTGTCTATCAATTCGGGGATCTTCTCTTCCTCCTCGTTGGTGACAAGGTTCAGTTTCAGATCATCCACAGGACGGGTATTGATGAGCATCAAGGCGAACTCCATGAAGTTCTTGATCTGCCATGAGGCACGGATATAAGGGTCTTCTACCGTGATTACTTTAGCATCTTTCATGTAGGGAGCAAATAGTTTTTCGTAACTAACACCTGTTTGTCCCATTCTGAATGTCATGCTCTTCTCCTGTAAGAGAGGAATGCGTGGACGTTTAGTCGTTTGCACATCAGCCGTTCCATTATTATCGGAAGGCACTTCTGTCTCATTGCATTCGTTGCTCTCAGGTTCGTTGGATGATGCCGTTGATGTGGCACTTACAATGTTGCCATTGCTTATTCTTTCCAATGTTTCAACCTGGATTTCCAACCCGTTCTTTAGATTGATGTACTTGAAATGAGCTGGTTCAGCCTTAAAGGTCTCGTCAATCACATACAACTGATCCTTGACACGTTTTCTGCTTTCTGCAGCAAAGTCTATCAGCTCGTATGCCTCCTGGTCGGTCATTCTTCCATCGGGATAGAGCAGCTTCATCATGCCGGAGAAGGTCTTACGGATAGCGAGATGGTCACGCTCAGAGAGTGAACCATCGAACTTTGCATACTCATTGAGTACAGCTGTTCTGTCATCGTTACGCATAGCATGAAGAACTGCGGCAATGTAGTCAGTGATAAGTCCATATCCTTTGGAGAAACTGTTTTTCTTTAGCATCTTGATTTCCCAACCAGGATTATACAAGTGGATTCGGTCGAGGAAAGCTCCCTTTATGAAAGAGGTAGGTATGCTCTCAAACAGGTGGCTGTTTCTCAGCATGAATGGCACGGTATGCTTGGTATTGCCCACAAAACTCATGGATGCACTGGCTTCGTGCGTGCCTTTTCCTCGGTTGAACGACTTGTTGGCAAGGTAGTTTTGCATCGTGTCGATAAGTACGGCATCCACATTTCGTCCCTTTTGTTGCTCGAACTCATCCCATGCCACCACGTCCCAGTAACCTACAAGACCCAGAATCTCTTTGTTGCCCTGTATTTTCACAAACAATCTGGCACTGGTCACATCACCGCCAGATACAAGCACACCGTATGGCGAAAGTTCCTGGAAGACATGCGACTTACCTGTACCCTTCGGACCCAGTTCTACGAAATTGAAGTTGTTCTCTACATGAGGGAGTAGGCGAGCAAGAGTGATAAACTTCTCACGGCGGTTCATCACCTCTGGATTGAGTCCCACGGTGTGCATCAGGAAGTCTATCCACTCGTCAGTAGTGAAGTTGTGACGCTGGTCGATGTATTCTTGTAAATCAATATTCGAGACCTGAATAGGCTTCAGGTTCTGTATTTCCCAGCGCACCTTGATGCTTTCCCCTGAGATGTAGCCGATAGTGACTATACACCACACACCGTTACCACTCAACAGTTTGGGATTCTTACGTACATACTCTGTACCTATGGGGACTCCTGACAGTCCCAGATTGGCAAAGGTCGCTTGATACTCATCGTTCTTCTCGTTGAGTACAACAGTCACCTTGTCAATGATGCGGTGCTTTCCGTTTTCACGGATTATGCCTTTTACAGATTCCGCTTCTGCTCGATGGACATAGTTGTTTTTGATGACTTGTTTCACCTTCTCCAGTCCTTCATTGATTACCTCTTCATCATCACTGGCACAATACTGGCCAAGGAGATATTCCAGGACGTATGTTGGCACAGGCAGCCCTCCCTTTACAAGAAAAGCCAAATCCTTGCGTACCACTTTACCGATAAAAGCATTCATTACTTTTTGTTGTAAATCCATATTTTTAGAAGTCAAAATCGTTTTCAATTAATGTGTTATTGGTAACGTTCTCCTTGATCAGAGGATTCAACTCGTCATTAGCATCGAATATCTTCAGCTGTAGTACCTTGGCATCCACATTTCTGTTGAGTGTCAAGTCTATCAGATACTTTCTGTTGTCCAACGATGCATCTGTCTTGTCCAAAAGGATGTCCTTAATTGGGGTGACAGGTGTGTCGTTATAATATAATGCCACCTTGATAAGTCTTTCTTTCATATCCATAGATACCGCCTCTGTCTGTAGGAGTTTAAAGCGAAGTCGTGAAGCTTGCATGGACAGTTTCCGGTCAAGCACCATCACACCCACAGGCTGCTTGCTGTCAGTACGCTCCTGACGGCTGACTATGACAGGAATGATTATTTCTTGCAGGGCAGCACCTCCATGAGTGAACATATATCCTCCAGATGGGGCGGAAAATCGGTTTGTCCCTTCAGGAACTGCCACCATCACATTACTGGCATTGAGCATACCTGACACGGTGTCAAGCCTGAATTTGATTACTCCCGGTTCTTCCTTTTCTGAATTGGTCAGATAGTAGCGCGTACTCCGTTCCAGACAATCTTCGTTTATCTTATGCTTATCTTTTTCGGAAAACTGAATATCATTGAACAGAAAACCATGGTCACTTGTCACATACACCTCCGTAACATTATAAGAAGCATGAATCTTGGGAATCATAGTTGCCAATTCCCTGATGGCATTTCTACAATTGCTTACAATCTCTTTGGATGTGCCATTATGACCATTTTTGTCAATCACGTCATGGAAGATATAAACCAGTGAATGCTTGAATATTTCACGGTTTTTATCCTGGTTGTATTCTGCTACCGTCTCGAAGTTCACGCAAATGGCTCCATCCCTGTATTTCTGCAGGTGTTCACAACGCTTGGCGGTATCTGACAGTATTCTATCATCCACAGCCATGTCTTGTTCATCTCCCTGGCCATACAACTTCAATTCATGATGAGGAAGAATGGCTGGTTTGCAATACTTCGTCTCTGTGGGCAGCATAGCCAATGCAGGTTTCAATGAGGCAATATGTCGTGACTTGGCCAGTTCTCCAATGAGTTCCTGCGCAATCTCATACCTGAGGGCATCGCTGACGATGACTGCCACTTTTTTCTGTATAGGCTTAATCTTTTCATCATAAAAGTTTTCTTGGCGAAGCAGATGGACATTGTCCATGCCGCCAGTATCTTTCAGACAGCGTGTCCATTCCAGATTGATGCGATTGCTGAGCTTGCTGTAGTTCTGGTCAAGTGATAGCTTAACCTTCTGTATGGTGTCAAACAGTTCACTTGTAGGATCTATTTTGAAATACAGCTCCGTAGCTTGGCGATAATATTGGTCAGTCAGATAGTAATCCGTCTGGTAGCGATGGATATACTCATCTGCCGTGTTCAGAGTCAATGAGCCAAGGCCTAATGCCGTTTCGTAAAATCTTGCCACAAGGATGGCATAGTCCATAATCATTGATATAGTACCGTTGTCACTATGCTTTACCATCAATTCCTCAATACGGCTAATGACTGCTTCTGGTTCTGTTTCAATATCCTTTTCAAGAAGGGTACGAATGATGGGAAGGCACAGACCTTCGGAAACAAAGTAATAGTTTGCTCCTGTTCCGTACCACCGGATGATGTCGGCATCACGAATATCAGAGCCCAGTTCATTGAACAGTACCATAAGTGCCTTAGCTGATTTTTCCTGACTCAAGGCCAATTCTAAGATACGGTTGATGTGTTGCAACGCATAACTGTCTGTCACACGGTTTTGCTTGTAGTTGTCTGCATCTACAGGAGCCAGGTTCTGGACGATGGCATTGTATTTCAATACCTTTACTATGTCCTCTACCTTACTCTCTGCATTATCATTAAAGGAGACACCGAAAACGTCAATCAAGTGTTGGTTAAGAGCATCTGTCACATCCTTACATGTCCGCAACTTGACATAAAATTCAAGTTGCTTTTGGCTTTCTGACTTCCGGCCGTAGAGCAGAAGCCTGACAATGATGCTGTCCCAGTCCATGATGCGCTGCAAACCCATAAAGCTACTGAGAAAACCTCGAACCATCATATCGTAGTTGATGCTGCCATCTTGATAGTAGGAACCAAAAAGTTTCTGCATCTTGTCTGATTGCAGTTGCATGATGTTTCGTTCCACAAAGCGCACCAACTGTTTGTCAGAGTCCGGCAATCCATTCTGCTGAATGAAGGCAGCGTAATCCTGACTGTGGTATTCCATATTTGCTGCAAGTATATCCATCAAGGGGAATGATGCTTGTAGCGACTTCACTTCTAAGGGAGAGGGTTGGTGGAACAACAAGATGACCTTGTCGTTCTGCCACTCATTATCAAGTTTGTACTTCATCGTGAACCAGTCACCCTTGAAATCGATATAGCGGTAGCCTGTTCGCCATTCTAATCCTTCAAGCTCCATGGCAAGAAACTCATTGTTGAAGATGAAGAGCACCTTCAACTCCGGGTCACGCTCAAAGTACTGATATATTTTGTCTTGTACCATATATATACTATAACATTTTTATAATCACTTTATTTTTTCCAGAATATCACCGAACTTGGCATAGTTGACCACCACGCCGTCGTCGAGGTCGAAGGCTATTTGCTCATCGGCAACGACATGGAGACGGTCGTGGTACTCACGGCATTCAGCTATCTGCTTGTGGATGCTATCCAGCTTCCTGCGTTCTGCGGTTGTGAGGTTGGCTGCGTTTTCCTCCATCTCACTTTGCTTTTGCAGAAGCCATTCGATGTGAGGCAGCAGATACTTGGTGCGTATGCGCTCGGCGGTGTAAGCATTCATGCGGTGCATGTAGGCGATGCACTGGAAGGCTCCCTTCTTCGAGCTAAAGAGCCAGTAGATGGGGCGGTTCTGATACATCTTCTTGTGGTCTTTCCAGAAGTCCCTTGCGAAATAGTCATCAAGGCTCTTGCCCAATGCTCCTTCAATGAAGTTCAGGTTCTCAACAAGATGGGTGTCACCAAATGCAACAGTGAGCCATTGCTTAAATCGGAGGGTGGCATTGTCGGAGAAGTCTGTATCTGAAGCCATCAGAGGAATGATGCCATCATCGTCCACCTCAAAGCGTGAGTTAGGGACTTTGTCGTTATATTCATTGACACCATCGCCTTGGTTGGCAAGGATAAGTCCAGACTTGTCAATGGAGTAGCGACCCATCATGCAACCTACGGAATAGCTGATAAAGTGCTTGATTATAACATCGTCATGCCATTTGATTTGGTCATTCTCGATGCTTATTTCTCCTTGCTGAAGTATGGTTATCTCATCAAGTGGAACGTCTGGAGTAAGTTCATCTTGCAATCCGTAGATGTTGATGAACTGGCGGTTGAGATTTTCCTCGTTCTTATGCAAATGCATGAAGTTCACTTCCCATTTGTCCTTATAGTTGTATATACAAGTAGTCAATGGGTGCATAGCTTCAGGAACTGCATACTTACTCAATTCTTCTAATGGTGTTCCAGAAGGTATGACATTCTGCAAGTCATCCTCCATACACTCCAAGAACTGCTCGTATAGCGGGTTGCGTTCAAAATCCCATGAGGTCTCGTGAGCATCCCAGTCTGATTTGCTTATATCAACACAGTCCTGGGCAAGATTCATAACCATTTGTTTTAATTCTATATCACAATTGGCTAATGGGATATTTAGAACATCATTAATTTGTTTTGATAAAGTTGGGTTCAAAACATTTGCTATGCTATTACATACTATTGTATTTAAGAAGGCCAGAATATAAATTAAATCTGCACCACCTTCTATAGTATAAATCATGGGACCCTTATTTGAATCAAATAAGCATCCGTTAGGCAGAAAGCGGAAGGAAATGTTGTCAGAAGCCATACCTGTCCATGTGATTCCTTCTCGAAATTTGTATTCGTCTGGATAATTTTGGCAATTTCTTTTTTCTTGCTTGCTTAGCTCAAAAATTTCATAACCGCCATTTTGATAATTAACTACCAGATCTAAATTTCCATACCATTTCTTATAACCTCCTCCTTTATTATAGCCGAACCATTTTCTTTCGCATTCAATTGACGAACGATTGTTTAAGGTATGACATGAAAGTTTTGCTGATGAAATTTCCCACCATTCTCTTAGGAATCTGTTGTTATCACCAGTGAACATTCCTACTCTTGCATAGGCTAATGAGTTCAAATCTTTATTCTTTTTGAATGCATCAATCAATTTGGGTGATGCCCAATATGCTAAAGGATTCCCTGGAATATCCTTTAGGCTATTCTGGTCTATTATATATTTTTTGGTTTTATGTGACAAAAATAGACATTCCTTTTCTGACGTTGAAATGCCATCGATAAGTCGATAACATATAGAGTATGAAGAAGGGGTACAATTCGTAATAGTAAATGCTACACTCTGCACAACTTCACCACTCAATTCATCAAAAGTTCGTGACCCAAGATGTAACAAACTATCAATTGATACTTCCGTTAAAAAATCTCTTCGCAAATTAAAGAAAGATGTGAGGAACATCCAACTCTGCATATTTATCATACTATATTTGCCATTCTCATCTAACAATCTTTGTGCAACTCTCATGAAGGATGCACATAGGTCGGTTCTGCCATTATCATAATTCTTGTTCACGTATTCAAGTAGTGTTTTGGGCATATTACTACTATACATGTAAGGTGGATTCATGCAGATGGCAGCATACTTATCCGTCAACGCAAGGACGATATGCATGTAAGGGATAAACAACTGGTTGACTTCGGGTACAAACTCCCCGTTAGCCAGCTGCTGCTCATACTCCTGTGTACGAATCATGATGGCATTGCGAGTAGCTTCTGAGAGGTCGAACTTCATGATGCTGCCCAATGTGTCCGCATGATTCATCAACAGGATAGCATCCGTGATTTCCTTGGTCATCTTGTCGTTGCTCCCCAACATGTAGTGAGGAATAGTGCCTTGAAGGAACTCCTTGGCATCCTTGGTTGACCAATCTGACGGTATCACCTCTGTTATAGGTCGAGGCATATTATATACCCTTGGCATCACCTTCGCATCAAGGAAGGACGAGTCCTTCTGACATGCCTTCATCAACAAGGCAAACGTAGCCAGTTGCTTGGCACGTGTGTCGAGGTCAATACCCAGGAGGTTCTTGCTAAGTATGTCCACAATGGCCTTGCGACGGCTGTAGCCTTCCTCCACATAAATCTTGAAGAGCAAGTCAAAGCATTCGTTGAGGATATGACCTGAACCACAGGCAAGGTCTGCCACCTTTAGGTCTGCAAGGTCATCCACTTTAAGTATTTCAGCACTTGGCTTCTCGCCGACAAGATATTTGAGGCTGTCCTTCAGTTCGCAGTAAGGGTTGTTGTCTATGTAGATGCGCCCTACAGTATTCTCCACCATATATTTCACAATCCAGTTGGGGGTGAATATCTGAGTGGCAGGAGCTATCTCGTCAGCATCGTATTTGCCTTTCTTAGCAAAGGCTTCATCCTTACGGTCAGAGATATAGAACTGGTAGAGCCAACCAATAAGTTCAGCACTGGCATATTGCTCGTCTGTGATAAACTCCGTATGGTTGATCATATCCACAAAGCCACCGTCCAAAAGAATGTTTTGCGGTAGCAGTAACTCAGTATAGTCTGCAATCGCACCGAAACACTTGTTGATGATGGGATTCTCATGGCAGTAAGCCACAATGAGCAAAGTAAATTGCTCACTCGTTTTGCTGTCATCATCAAGAAGTTCCATAAGCTGAGAACGGACAGATTCCTTCATCTGTGGCATACGTCCTTGACGTGCTTCGCTGACAATAGCAGGAACACGCACTTCCTCACTTTCATACTCCAGAACAGGAGCAATGAAATCCTGTTTCGCCATGATATGGATTGCCATAAAGCGATTGAACCAAGTGTATGCAGCCTCCTCAGCCACTTCCTTGATATTTCGGCTTTGCACGTTATTGTACAATGACATCCATCTCACGTAGAAGCCAGTAGAGACTGTGTCATTCATAAACACGGCTCCACCCTCCACGGGTACTGGCATTTCAACAGCTTGACCTGTTTTGAGGTCAAAGCCTAAAGATTGAAGGCGATGCTTCACGCCTTTCATCAATATATTTCGAGCTTCGGTAGCGAAGCGTTTTATTTTTCCTGTGTCCATATATACGTTGTTTACAATAAACTAACAATATAATTCCTTATTTTATAGTTAATATATCTATCATTCATAAGGTATTGCCTAAGAGCCTCCTTACAAGAAGGTATTTGTGATAGTTCTTTGGCTCTCTCCTTATCTGTGTTAAGAATCCACTCTGCGTCGATTGTTCCTTTGAATGCGTGAGGATTCATGTAAAACTGAAGACAATCACTATTTTTTGCAAAGTCATCTATTATGTCATGGACATTCTCATATCTTTCGTCTATTTTCATCATATACAATGCAAAGCAACAAATGTTATTGTACCATTTGGGGTTGTTGTCTATTTGATTCACCAAAGAATTAAACCTTTCCACAGACTGTACTTCAAGTTTGTTGTTGACAATAAATTCTAAGTAGTCTCTCGTGTCGGAAAGATTCTCTTGGCAATAGCGTGAGAAGTCTTCCTTCAAGGATGGTGTGAGTATTTTATATAATGGATATAATTGTCTTGCATACCTTCCATCTTTGAATTTAGCCATACATAATTCATAGGTTTCATTCTGAACTGACAAATAATGAGCGAATTTGTAGAGGCAACCATTAAAATGATTATACTTATCCTCATTATTCAGTATTATATCCAGCATTTTTTTTATCTGATCCTTTTCTGGAGAATAACGTGATAAGAGAAGTTGGAGTGAATGCTCCTCTACCTCAAAATTTGTTATGATGCCCCAATATTTAAGTACAACAGTATATATCATAGATGAATTTACACCATCATTCTTGATTTTGGCTGTCACATATATAAGATTTTGAATAATGTTGGCAAGT
>ENA-UESI01001472-UESI01001472.1-human-gut-metagenome-genome-assembly--contig:-NODE-1472-length-14836-cov-4.709872_pt1 | contig 14836 bp, 9 predicted proteins | sample MGYA00243005_ERZ508006 | MGnify/ENA primary metagenome ERZ508006 (study PRJEB26167, sample SAMN06115436) | human gut metagenome | host: Homo sapiens | place: China:Shandong | collected 2015-06-10... | reverse complement strand
CCGCCGTACAGAGCGCCATCAATATGGCTGAACACCACGGATGGGGCGAAAGGAAAAATATCAGCAGCAGCACAATGTCCTCCATATACTCCGAATCCAGTGGGTTGTCCAGCGCCGCCCGAGCCTCGTACTGCTCCAGCATCCGCCGGGACTTCTCCGGCGGCTGAACCGTACCGGCGCCGGCGATGCAGCCGCCAGGGCAGGCCATGCCCTCCAGCAGATAGCCGTCGTATTTGCCGGACCGGGCCACCCGCAGCATCTGGCGGCAGGCCCGCAAGCCCGCAGCGTACACCGTCTTGACCTCCCGATCCGGATTCTTGGTCTGGATCACCTTCTCCACGGCCTTAGCCACGCCGCCGGAGGCAGCAAAGCCCACGCCGGGAGCCGACGCCTTATAGTGAGCCTCCGTATCAGGGATTTGGGAGAAGTCGATATCCTTGGCGGCGAACATTCCCCGCAGCTCCTCAAAGGTCAGCACGAAGTCCACCTCGCTGCGGACGCTGCGGCGGCTGGCCTCCAGCTTCTTGGCGGCGCAGGGGCCAATAAAGGCGATCTTGCAGTCGGGGTGCTTCCGCTTCTGGAGTCGGGCCGTCAGCACCATGGGGGTCATGGTCATGGAGATGTACGGTGCAAAGCCGGGGAACTCCTTCTTGGCCATGACGGACCATGCCGGGCAGCAGGAGGTTGCCATAAAGGGCTGTCTGGCGGGGACGTGCTCCATGAACTCCTCCGCCTCCTCCACGGCGCAGAGGTCGGCGCCCACCGCCACCTCCTCCAGTCCTTCGAAGCCCAGCTGCTTCATGGCGGTGAGGATCTGTCCGGGAGTGACCTTTTCACCAAACTGGCCCCAGAAGGCCGGGGCGATGATGGCGATGACCTTCTCCCCCTTCTTGATGGCGTGGATCAGCTGGAAGATCTGGCCCTTGTCCACAATGGCGCCGAAGGGGCAGTTCACCAGACACTGGCCGCAGTTGACGCATTTTTCATGGTCGATGTCCGCCCGGCCATACTGGTCCTTGCCGATGGCGTTCATGCCGCAGGCCTCCTGACAGGGCCGCAGGAATTTGATGATGGCCTGATAGGAGCAGGCCTCCTTGCAGCGGCCGCACTTGATGCATTTGGTCTGATCGATGCGGGCCCGGCCATGCTCCAGCTCGATGGCGCCCTTGGGGCAGGACTGATAGCAGTGCTTGGCCAAGCACCCCTGACAGGCCTGCGTCACCTCGTAGTGGGTGTCCGGGCAGGCGTGACAGGCGTACTTGATGATGTTGATCAGCGGTGGATCGTAGTACTTTTCGGAGATGGCGCTAGCCTCCACGCCGTCGGAGATCATGTTCTCCTCCGTCACGTCCCGCAGCGGCAGACCCATGGCCAGCCGGATGCGCTCACCAACGATGGCCCGCTCCAGAAAAATGGATTCCCGATAGGTCCCCACCTCACCGGGGATGATCTCATAGGGCAGCTTCTCCATGCGGGAGCAGTAGTCCCCACCCTCATAAGCCAGCTTTGCCACAGCGGCAAAGACCTGCTTACGCAGTGCCTCCACGTTGCAGTACAAATTTCTCATGTGTTCCCTCGCTAAGTTCCCGTTAAGTTCCAAATGCATCATGCTCTGCCGACAGCCCGGCACTTTTCACGCATATTATAGCAGATGTCCTCCATTCTTGGCAATAGAAGCTTCTGTTTTATTATTAAAATAATAAATAATCATTACAGCCTGAATATCCCCTCTTGACGGCCCTGCTGCCAGCGTGGTAAGCTAATCCATACCATGGATACAGAAAAATTCTCCCCTATGGAGGTGCCGCTATGGACATTCGGGAATATACCTCCCCCACCCTGCCGGTGGCTCAATTCGTGGAGCGGTATGTGGACACCGCCCACTATGACACCGGGTGCCGGGGGTGTGATAACTACGGGCAGGTGTGGGTATGTCCCCCCTATGATTTCTCCGTGCCCGACTACTGGGGCGGGTTCCGGGAGGTCTGCCTGCGGGGCGTGCAGCTCCGGTTCTCCCCGGAGGAGCAGGCCCGCAGCTATGATCCGGAGGAGCTGGCGGAGCGACTACGGCAGCTGTTCTCCCGGACGGCCCGGCAGATGATCCTCCGGCTGCGGGAGGAGTATCCCCGGTCGGATATCCTCACCGTGGGCGGGTGCCATCTGTGCGAGCAATGCACCCGGCCGGAGGGCCGGCCCTGCCGGTATCCGGAGGGCATCGGCTATACGCTGGAGTCTTTGGGCTGCGACGTGTCCACTGCGGCGGAGCAGCTGCTGGGCTGGCCGCTTCTGTGGAGCCGGAAGGGATGCCTGCCGGAGTATATGGCGCTGGTCTGCGGCGTGCTGATACGGTGAGAGACGGTCTTGCCATGATCGCCGCCGAGGGTAAAAATAAAGTCCGGAAACGGCTGGTTTCCGGACTTTATTTATTATAATACAGAAGAAACTCAAACCAGGAACTTCGCCAGTCCCAGCACCAGCGGCATAGTGATCATGGACAGCAGCGTCTGCACCGCCACCAGCGACGGTGCCAGAGACACATCCTTGTCGAACTTGGCGGCGAACATCCCCAGCAGCGCCGCCGGAGGTGTGCTGGCCGCAATGACCACCGCCAGCGTCACGCCGGAGTCCAGCCGCATCAGCATACACACCCCCAGTGCCAGCAGCGGCAAAATCACCAGCCGCAGTGCCGCCGACACCCAGAAGCTGGCCCCGTGCAGCGCCCGGCGGAAATCCGCCTGAGACAGCTGGTAGCCAATGACCACCATGGGCAGGGGCGTATTCATGTCGGAGAGATATGTAATGGGGGATAGAATGATCTCCGGCAGAGTGATCTGCAGCAGGTACAGCACCATGGCGATGACCACTCCGACCACACCGGGATTCATCAGCAGTGTGCGCCATGAGAACGCCATCTTGCCGCCCTTCACCAGCTGGATGCCCAGCGTCCAAGTCAGGACGGTGAACACCAGCAGATAGGCCGAGCCGTAGAACACACCCAGCGAACCCAGGATAGCCGTCTGCAGCGGCACTGCCATGAAGCCGCAGTTGGAGAAAATGGCGGAAAACCGGAAGAAGCTCTTTCGCATGGGATCCCGGTCCCGGATGACCAGTTCACTGACCAGAATATTGATGCCGTGGATCACCAGCGCCGCCAGCAGCGCTACCCAAAAATTGTGGAAGGTCTCCGTCTCCAGCGGCCGCTGGAACACCACGATGAGGATACAGGGGGACACCACATACATCAGCAGATTGGACATGGACACCGCACCCTTGTGGGTGATGAGGTGCAGCTTCCCCAGCACGAAGCCCGTGCCGATCATGAGGAACAGGATCAGCACCTGTGTGCCTACCGAGAGAAATGATTCGATCATACCGGATTCCTTCCCGCCCACAGGGGGCTGCGTACACACACAGCCGGGACAGACGGCTTGCGCCGTCTGTCCCGGTGGGTCACGCTGTGATTTTTTCTATCTGTATTTTAGTCCTTGTTGTAGCTGTGCGCCAGCGCCACATAGGTCTCATAGCGGGCATCCGCCTCCACCTGAGCCTCGGCAAAGAGCTTGGCCGCCGTCTCCGGATACTTGATCTTCAGGCCGGCATAGCGGACCTCGCCGTTGAAGAACTCCTCCACAGGCACAGAGGGCTTCTTATAGTCCAGAGAGAAGGGCTTTTCGGTCTTGTTGGGATCGTAGCGGTACAGGGGCCACAGGCCGCAGTCCACAGCCTTCTTCATTTCGGCCTGCACGTTGTTCATGCCGGCCTTGATGCCGTGGTTGATGCAGGGGGCGTAGGCGATGACGATGGAGGGACCCTTGTGGGCCACAGCCTCGGTGACGGCCTTCATCAGCTGAGCGGGATTGGCGCCCATGGCTACGGATGCCACATACACGTTGGGATAGGTCATCATCAGACGGCCCAGATCCTTCTTGGCGGTCTTTTTGCCGCCGTCAGCGAACTTGGCGGAGGCGCCCACAGGCGTGGCCTTGGAGGACTGGCCGCCGGTGTTGGAGTACACCTCGGTATCCACCACAAAGACATTGATGTCCTCGCCGGAGGCCATGACGTGATCCAGACCACCGTAGCCGATGTCGTAGGCCCAGCCGTCGCCGCCGAAAAGCCATACCACCTTCTTGCCCAGCTGATCCTTGTTCTTCAGCAGCTTCTCGGCCAGCTCGGCAGCCTCACCGGTGAGGGAGGCGGACTCCAGAGCCGCCGTCAGCTTGCGGGCATCGGCATCGTTGGCATCCAGATCGTCGAAGGAGGACAGCCAAGCGTGGATGGCACCCTCCAGCTCCGTGCCGGGGACCAGGGGCAGCAGCTGCTGAGCCACCTGCTTGACATAGGCCCGGCGCTGCTTGGTAGCCAGCACCACACCCAGACCGTTCTCGGCCTGATCCTCGAACAGGGTGCCATAGAAGGCAGGGCCACGGCCCTCCTTGTTCTTGGTATAGGGCAGGGACGGGAATGCACCGGCCCAAGCCAGAGAGCAGCCCACGCCGTTGACCCAGTAGGTCTTTTCGCCGTACAGCTGGGTGATGAGCTTGGCATAGGGGGTCTCGCCGCAGCCGGCGCAGGCGCCGGAGAACTCCACCAGCGGCTGGCTGAACTGGCTGCCCTTGAGGGTCTTGCGGTCGAACACACCGGGCTTGTCCTTCAGGGACAGGGCATAGTTCCAATTGGTTTCATCATACATAGTATCATCCACAGGCTGCATCGTCAAGGCCTTATCCTTGGCAAGGCAGGAAGCGGCGCAGCTGCCGCAGCCGGTGCAGTCCAGCGTGCTGACCTGCAGGCGGTACTGCAAGCCCTTGGCTCCCTTAGCGGGAACGGTGGTGAAGCCGGCGGGAGCCGCAGCGGCCTCCTCCTCGTCCACCAGATAGGCCCGGATGGCGGCATGGGGGCAGACAAAGGTACACTGGTTGCACTGCAGGCACTTGTTGCTGTCCCACTGGGGCAGGAAGGCGGCAATGCCACGCTTGTCGTACTTGGAGGTACCCAGCGGATAGGTGCCGTCCTGATAGGGCAGGAAGGCGGATACAGGCAGATCGTCGCCACGCTGACGGTTGCAGGGGACCACGATGTTCTTCACCACATCCGGCAGGCTCTCGTCCACGGTGCGGTCGTCGGCGGCATTCGCCCAGTCAGCGGGAACGTTGACCTTCACAGGGCTGTTGATACCGGCGTCCACGGCGGCCATGTTCATGTTGACCACCTTTTCGCCCTTCTTGGCGTAGGTCTTTTGCACAGCCTCCTTCATATGGCGCACGGCGTCCTCCACCGGCATCACACCGGAGAGCTTGAAGAAGGCGGCCTGCAGGATCATGTTGGCGTGGTTGCCCAAGCCCAGCTCACGGGCCAGACGGTTGGCGTCCACGATATAGAACTGCACGTTGTGGCGGGCGATGTACTGCTTGACGTCGCCGGGCAGCTTCTCCGCCAGCTCCTCCTCGGTCCAGGAGGTGTTCAGCAGGAAGGTGCCGCCGTCCTTGATCTCGTGGATCATGTCATAGCGGGTGATGTAGGACTGGGAGTGGCAGGCCAGGAAATCCGCCGCCTTGATGAGATAGGTGGAGCGGATGGGGTTCTTACTGAACCGCAGGTGGCTCTTGGTGATGCCGTAGGACTTCTTGGAGTCGTACTCGAAGTAGGCCTGCGTATACATACCGGCGTAGTCGCCGATGATCTTGGCGGAGTTCTTGTTAGCGCCCACCGTACCGTCGGAGCCCAGACCCCAGAACTTGCAGGACACGGTGTCGGCGGACTCGGTGATGAGAGGCTCATGGACATCCAGAGACAGATGGGTCACATCGTCGTTGACGCCGATGGTAAACAGATGCTTGCCACTCTCGTCCTTCATGTTGTCAAATACGGCCTTCAGCTGGGCGGGTGTCACGTCCTTGGAGGCCAGACCATAGCGGCCGCCGTAGATCTCCGGAGCATCGGCACGGTTGGCAAAGGCGGCGCACACATCCAGATACACAGCACCGGCAATGGCACCCGGCTCCTTGGAGCGGTCCATGGCGGCGATCTTCTTCACCGTCTTGGGCAGGGCGTTCAGGAAATACTCCATGTCGAAGGGGCGGAACAGATGGATCTGCATCAGGCCCACCTTCTCGCCCTTGGCACACAGATAGTCCACCACCTCACGGGCGCACTCGCAGGCGGAGCCCATCATCACCATGACACGGTCGGCATCCTCGGCACCATAGTAGTTGAAGATGTGGTAGTCCCGGCCGGTGATCTCGTTGATGCCCTGCATATACCCCTCCACCACAGCGGGGATGCTGTCATAGGCGCCGTTGTTGGCCTCCTGAGACTGGTAGTAGACGTCGGGGCCCTGCACGGTGGTACGCATCACCGGATGCTCCGGGTTCATGGCGATGGCATGATAGTCCTCCAGCGCCTGACGGTCCAGCAGCTTCTCCACCTTGTCCAGATCGATGACCTCGATCTTCTGGATCTCGTGGCTGGTGCGGAAGCCGTCGTGGAAGTGGATGAAGGGTACACGGGTCTTGATAGTGGTCAGGTGGGCCACGGCGGCCAGATCCATGACCTCCTGCACGCTGCCGGTGGACATCATGGTGACGCCGGTGGTACGGCAGCTCATGACATCCTGATGGTCACCGAAGATGTTGTTGGCGTGCTGGGCCACGGAACGGGCCGCCACGTGGAACACGGCGGGCATCCGGTGACCGGCCATGATGTACAGGTTGGGGATCATCAGCAGCAGACCCTGCGAGGAGGTGAAGGTGGTGGCCAGCGCACCGGCCTCCGCCACGCCGTGGAGGGCGCCGGCAGCGCCCGCCTCGGACTGCATCTCCACCAGCCGCACAGGCTGGCCGAACATATTCTTCTTACCGGCGGCAGACCACTCATCCACCTTCTCGCTCATGGGAGAGGAGGGGGTGATGGGGTAGATACCGGCTACATCGGTGAAATGGTAGGCAACGGTGGCACAGGCCTCGTTACCGTCCATGGTTTTCATGATTTTCTTATCGGACATTACATTGCCTCCTAACGTATCCGTCGCCCGGCAGCAACCGGTGCGGCATTTTTCTATCTGTCGGATGCTGAGTTACGCCTTGATGATAGCGCCCTCGTCGGCAGAGGCAGCCACCTTGGCATACAGCCGCAGATAGCCGTTGGGGATGTTCTTCTTGGGCAGCTTCAGCGTCTTGTAGCGCTCAGCGATCTCCTCGTCGGAGACGTGCAGCTCCAGAACGCCCTCATCCACGTCGATGAGGATCTCGTCGCCGTCGTGAACGATGGCCAGAGGACCGCCCTCGGCAGCCTCCGGAGAGATATGTCCCACGAAGCAGCCGTTGTTGGTGCCGGAGAACCGACCGTCGGTGATCAGGGCAGCGGACTTGCTCAGGCCCACGCCGTACATATACTTCATGGCCTTGAACATCTCACGCATACCGGGGCCGCCCTTGGGGCCCTCGTAGCGGATGACCACCACGTCGCCGGCCTGGATCTTGCCGCCCAGGATGGCCTCCTCGGCCTCCTCCTCGCTGTTGTAGCACTTGGCCTTACCCACAAAGCGGTGCATGGAGGGATCGATGGCACCGGGCTTGGACACGGCGGTACGGGGGCAGAGGTTGCCATGCAGCACGGCCACGCCGCCGGTCTTGGAGAAGGGCTCCTCCACCGTCTTGATGATGGTGGGATCCTCCGGGTACTCGTAGACGTAGCCGGCCAGATTCTCGGCCAGCGTCTTGCCGCTGACGGTCATGACGGAGGTATCCAGCAGGCCGCCCAGATGCTGCATGACACGGGGGATACCGCCGGCCCGGTAGAAGGCCTCCATCTCCGGCTTGGCAGCGGGATTGACCTTGGCGATCTGGGGCGTGGTCTTGGTGAGGGCCTCGAACTCCTCCAGCACGTTCATATCCAGCTCCGCCTCGTTGGCAATGGCGGGCAGATGCAGCACGGCGTTGGTGGAGCCGCAGATGGCCATGGTCACCTTGATGGCGTTGCGGATGGCCTCCTTGGTGAGGATCTGGCGGGCGGTGATGCCCTTCTTGCACAGCTCCACAATGGCACGGCCGGACTCGAAGGAGTGGCGCAGACGGCCGGCGTAAGCAGCGGGGATCAGAGCGCCGCCGGGCAGGGTCATGCCCAGTGCCTCGGACACGCAGCACATGGTGTTGGCGGTGCCAAGGAAGGAACAGGAGCCGCAGCCGGGACAGGCGGTGTTCTCCAGAGAGTTGTACTCGCACTCGGTGATCTTACCGGCCTTCAGCATACCCAGGGCCTCGGAGATGGAGGTCAGGTCGGACTTACGGCCGTCGAACTCGATGCCGCCCAGCATGGGACCGCCCACGCAGACAATGCAGGGGATATCCAGACGAGCCGCCGCCATCAGCATGGCAGGCACGATCTTATCGCAGGAGGCCAGCAGCACCAGACCGTCCAGCCGGTGGGCCTGTGCCATGATCTCCACGGAGTCGCAGATGATCTCACGGGAGGGCAGAATGTAGTGCATACCCTCATGGCCCTGTGCCACGCCATCGCAGGCAGCGATGGTGCCGAACTCCACAGCGGTGCCGCCGGCGGCATAGATGCCGTTTTTCACATACTCAGCCACCTTGTCCAGATTGTAGTGGCCGGGAACCAGCGTGTTCCAGGTGTTGGCAATGCCGATCAGGGGCTTGCCCTCCTTCAGTTCGCTGTCCGTGTAGCCCATGGACTTGAACAGGGAGCGGGCAAATGCGCTGTCCTCCATGCCAAGGATCGCCTTACTACGGTTTTCCATTGTGTTTCCTCCTTCAAATATGACATATCTCTTTTTCTTATGTTACTGGCCGCAGGCTGCGGCTTGGTTTGGCGATTATTCTATAATACCGTTTACCGTTCTGAAAATATTATAAAATCCATGGTGCCTTTTGTCAATAGGATATCTTCTGCTTTTCTAAAAAACTTGACTGTTTTCCGGTATTAGTTGACTTTATCTGTGAGAAGGTCTATAATGGTCTGGATTAGATTGGTTCGCAATGTTCTATGATACAGAACGAACAAGGAAGGAAAAGATATGGCAACCACAAAAACCATCCAGTCGGTGGAGCGGGCCTTCTCCATTCTGGAATACCTTCAACAGTGCGGCGGCGGAGAGCGCAGCGTCAAGGAGATCGCTGATGCACTGGAGCTGAACAAGAGTACCGCCTTCGGTCTCATCAACACCCTGACCACGCTGGGCTACCTGCAGCAGAACGCAGATAACCAGAAGTATGTGCTGAGCCTGAAGCTGCTGAGCTTCTCCAACACCATCAAGGTCCAGAACAGCATCATCCGCACCGTCCACCCCTATCTGGAGCAGATCAGCCTGAAATACGGTGAGATCGCCCACTGCGGCGTGGCTCAAGGGGACAGCGTCATCTATGTGGACAAGGTGGAGTCCAGCCGGTCGCTGTCTATCAACACCCAGATCGGCACCAAAAACTACCTCCACTGCACCGGCGTGGGCAAGTGTATTCTGGCCTATATGCCGGAGGATGAGCAGCAGCACATCCTCGCCGGACCCCTGAAGGCTCTGACCTTCAACACCATCGTGGACCCCCGTCAGCTTCAGGCGGAGCTGCGGCACATCCGGGCCGACGGCTACGCCATGGACAACGAGGAGGTGGAGGTGGGTCTGTCCTGCGTGGCAGTGCCGGTGTTCTCCGCACCGGGGCAAGTCTCCTGCTCCATCAGCATCTCCGGCATGACCCCCCGTGTCCGCACCGCCCTGCGGGGTGGACTGCTGGATGATCTGAGGCAGGCCTCCGCCGACATCTCCCGCAGTCTTTACGGCTATCAGCCCGCCGGTGACCTCCTGTAACGGGTCCTGCGATCCAACTGTATACCGATCGTCTCACAAAGCGGAGGGGAAACATGGTTTCCCCCTCCGCTTTCTTTTGCCTCAGTGCCGCACAGCAGACGGCAAATCTCACACGGAAGGATCCATTCACTCCTTCCGCAATTTTTTAATAGCACGTCACGCCGCCGTCGATGGGCAGGTTCACGCCGTTGAGGAAGGACGCCTCGTCGCTGGCCAGATACAGCACCGCATTGGCCACATCCTCCACGGAGGTCAGGCGGCCCAGCGGGATCTCGTTGAGCCGGGCCTGCTTCTTCACCGGGTCCGCCATCAGAGCCGCCACAAAGGGCGTGTCCACGGTGGCGGGATGGATGGAGTTGCAGCGGATGTTGTCCTTGCCATACCGGGCTGCCACAGACTTGGTCAGCAGGGTGATAGCGCCCTTGGTGGCCGTGTAGGCCTCCGGAGTGTTCATGTGGCCGATGAGGCCGCAGATGGAGGAGGTGTTGATGATGGCGCCGCCCCCCTGCTTCCGCATCACCGGCAGAACATACTTGGTGGCCAGAAAGACGCTGGCGGTATTGACCTCCATCATCTTCATCCACTCGTCCTTCACCATTTCCTCGATGGGCTTGCGGATGTTGATGCCGGCGTTGTTCACCACCACATCCAGCCGTCCGCTCTCGGAGACGATGCGCTCTACGATGGTCTTCCACTCCTCCTCGCTGGTGACATCCGCCACGGCGCCGTGGGCCTTGCCGCCCTGACGCTTCGGCTCCTCCACCAGCTGGTCGATCTTCTCCTGCACCAGATCCAGGATCCAGACCTCGGCCCCATTCTGGGCCAGCAGCTTCGCCTGTGCCGAGCCGATGCCGCCTGCACCGCCGGTGATAACGATGACCTTATTCTGTACGTTCGTGTTAAATCCCTCCCTTTCATGCGTTACGCTCTGGCTTCCTTATCCTTCCACGCCTTGGCGGGGTTCTGCACGCCCATCTTGCCGCCGCTGATCTCCAGCGTGGTGCCGGTGATATAGCGGGCATAGTCCGATGCCAGAAACGCCAGCGCCCACGCCACATCCATGGGCTCTCCGAAGGTCTGCATGGCGATGGCGCTCTTCATGGCCTCGCCGTTGCTGACGGTAAGTGCGTGGGTCATGTCCGTATCGATGACGCCGGGGATATACCCGTTGACTCGGATGCCGTAGGGGGCCAGCTCCGCTGCCAGCGTGTTCACCATGGACTTTACGGCGGACTTGGTGGCGGCATACACACCGCTGCCCACAGAGGGGAACACCGCCGCAAAGGAGGAGGCCAGCAGCATGACGCCGCCCTTATCCTTCATGGCCTCATACGCAATGCGTGCGCCCAGATACACCGACTTCATGTTGGTGTCCACCGTCTTGTCCCAGACGTTCTCCGGGGTGTCGATGATGCTGTACTGGGGATAGACACCGGCGTTGCTGACCCAGATGTCCAGCCCGCCCAGCGCTTCCTCGGCGTGGCGGGCAAAGCCCTTCAGGGACTCTCCGTCGGACACGTCGCAGGTCTCGCCGAAGGCGGTGATGCCCTGCGCCTTCAGCTCCTCCAGCGCAGCAGCCAGCTTCGCAGGATTGGTACCGCAGATGGCCACCTTGGCCCCCAACTGGCCGAACAGCTGGGCGCAGGCCAAGCCGATGCCGGCGGTACCGCCGGTGACGACGGCCACCTTGTTGTCAAAACGGATGTTCATACTCATGACAGGATTCTCCTTTCTGTGGTTCCGGTTCCCCGGAAAAAAGCGGCCGGGGACGCCCCGGTGAACGGAGCGTCCCCGGCTGGGAATGCACGTTTGATTCAGTTACGCAGAGATCAGCCAAAGACGCCTACGGCGTTAAGGATGACCACGGCGATCAGGCAGATCACGGAAGCCACGGCGCAGGGTACCGTGACGTACTTCACGGACTGCTTGGTATTCAGGTGGAAGAACTGACCCATGACCCAGAAGCCGGAGTTGTTGTAGTGGTTGCCCATCAGGGTACCACTGCCGATGGCCAGCACGGCGGCCAGAGAAGACAGGCCCAGGTCGGGCATCATGGGCAGCACGATGGCGGCTGCGGTCATACCGGCGGTGGTCATGGAACCCACGGAGGTCATCATAATAGCGGCAATGGCCCAAGGCACCAGAATGGCGGGGATGGGGCTGTCAGCGATGAGCTTGGACAGGGGCTCCAGAGCGGGGGAATTCTTCAGCACGTTACCGAAGGCGCCGCCCATAGCGGTGATCAGCAGAGGAGACAGGCAAACCACCAAGCCACGGGCCACCCACTTGTTGAGCATGACCTCGCCCAGCTTTGCCTTGGGCTCATTGTAGGTGTCGGCGTACACGCCCAGCACCATCTTGCGCTGCTTGTAGCCCAGATAGAAGGAGTACAGCAGGCCGATGGACAGAGCGATAACCTTGTTGCCGATGGTGGTGCAGATGGTGTAGATAGCGCTGCCCTCGGCGGCATACATCTGAGCGAAGGAGGACACGGAGATCAGCAGCACAGGCAGCAGCAGGGGCAGAAAGCCCTCACCGGTGTGGGGCAGGCCGGGATCCTTGATGAGGATGTCATCCACGCTGTCGGAACCGGTCTCCTCCATGCCACGAACGAACTCAGGATTGGGCTCGATCCACTCCTTCTCCGTCCACTTCCGCAGCAGGAAGTAGGTGCCGAAGAAGCCCACGAAGCTGATGACCAGACCCCAGACGATGGTCATACCCAGATCGCTGCCGAACATCAGCGCAATGGCCAGGATGCCGGGGGTGGGAGGCACCAGACCGTGGGTCAGGAACAGGCCCAGACCGGTGAAGGAAGCCATGGTGGACATGGAGATGTGCTTACGCTTGGAGAGCATAGAGGCAATGGGGGCCGTCAGCACCATGGTGATATCCCCGAAAACGGGGATAGACATGATGAAGGCCGTCAGGGCCGGAGCCAGCTCCATGCGCTTACCACGGAACAGCTTGATAAAGAAGTTTGCAATGACCTTGGCGGCGCCAGTATCCTCGATGGCCATGGAAATGATGGCGCCAAGGATGATGGTGATGCCCACGCTGCCCAGCGTGCCGCCAAAACCGTTGCTGATGTAATCCACGGAACCGGTGACGCCGTAACCCAGGGCGATACCGGTACCCAGCGCAGCAATAAACAGCGCCAGCACAGGATGCATCTTTGCTTTGACGATCATCAGCACCAAGGCTGCGATCGCCACTACTAGAATCAGAATGAATACTCCAGCAGACATAGTGTTTTCTCCTTTTCAGATTTTCTCTCTGACTTGCAGCGGACTCTCGGTGCTCTGCCCGCTTACTCATGCGACACCTTCTCCCTTGCGCCGCATCGGTAAGCGGATATTTCCGCTCGCCGTTCTACAATGTCGATGCCCGTATTTTATTCCCAAATGGGTCATTTGTCAATATCCTCTGCCGTATTTTGTCGTTATTTACATATTTCTTTTCTTGTTTTGTACATTTCAGAGAAAGTTCCTGTGGGCATACTATTTTGCATACAAAAGCGGTGTCATTGCTCTCATCCTTTTTTGTTTCTCGTTCTATTATGCAGAATGAAAAACGCATCTTATGCTAAACATCACACACCGAACTCTGCCCTCCGCACTTTATGCTTCCCCCCCAACCGGCCCGCCCTTTTCTCACTGCCCTAAAAGAATACACTCCTCTCCTTCACGCTCCATAGAATCTCGCCCCTATTAGAACGCCTTGCTGCACTTTCTTCTACCCCGCTCTCCCCCACGTCGCATTGCTCAGTTCTTCGCTTTGTAAGAAGATGCCGCCTCCGATTGGAATGTATCTCCCTAAACGGCATAAAAATAAGGCGCAAGCGGTTTCCGCTTGCGCCTTATCTCATACTATTTCACCCTTGGCTGCACCGATGGTGTGCCGTTGGGGTCACAGTTCTTCGTTCAATTAGTCCTGGTTGATGGCGATGACAACACCGGAACCGACGGTACGGCCGCCCTCACGGATAGCGAAACGCAGACCGGTCTCGATAGCGATGGGGGTGATCAGCTCCACGCCCATGCGCTCGATCTGATCGTCCGTTTTCCGGATGCCCGCCGTGTCGAGCAGCCGCAGCAGATGCCGCCCCAGCCGGACGGTCTGCTCCACGGCGTCGCGCGTCGTGCCCGGAATGTCGGTGACGATCACGCGGTCGAAGCCCGCGAGGCAGTTGAGTAAGCTCGACTTGCCCGCGTTCGGGCTGCCGAGGATGACGGCGGACAGGCCGTCCTTCACGATGCGTCCCCGGTGGCAGGTGGCGAGCAGGCGGTTGAGCGCCTTTGCGTCCTCGTCCAGCTGTCCCGCAAACTGCGCCAGCTCAAACGGGTCGATGTCCTCGTCCGGATAGTCCAGAACGGCGTGGAAATGCGCCAAAATATCCACTAAATTGTCATAAATCGGGTCAATTTTCCGTAAAATCGCGCCCGCAAGCTGCCCGGCGGCGTTCGCCGCCGCGTCGGCGGTCTCGGCGTCGATCAGGTCGATGACGGCCTCCGCCTGGGTCAGATCCATCTGCCCGTTCAAAAACGCGCGGCGCGTGAATTCGCCCGGACCGGCCTGCCGGAATCCGGCGGCAAACAGAGCCTCCAGTCCGGCGGTCAGCGCGGCGGGCGAACCGTGGCACTGAAATTCCACGGTGTCCTCGCCGGTATAGGAGTGCGGCGCATGAGAAACGAACGCCATGCAGTGGTCGACGGGCCGCCCCTCGGCGTCCGCCATCGTGCCGAGCACGAGCTTCCGATCCTCCGCAGCCTCCAGCGGCTTGCCGTCCGCACGGGTAAAGACCTTCGCGGCGCGTTCGATGCAGCCCTCGCCGGACATCCGCAGAATCCCGATGCCGCTCCGGCCGTGTCCGGTCGCGATTGCCGCGATCGGGTGTCCCATTGTTACCGCCATTCCACGTCCATTCCCTTCTGCATCAGCGGGTTGATCTCCACGCGCGCCGGATCGCCCAGCGAGCACTGGATGCCGCTGACGTCCGCCGCCGTGTGCAGCATC
>ENA-UESI01001465-UESI01001465.1-human-gut-metagenome-genome-assembly--contig:-NODE-1465-length-14859-cov-5.302936_pt1 | contig 14859 bp, 9 predicted proteins | sample MGYA00243005_ERZ508006 | MGnify/ENA primary metagenome ERZ508006 (study PRJEB26167, sample SAMN06115436) | human gut metagenome | host: Homo sapiens | place: China:Shandong | collected 2015-06-10... | reverse complement strand
GGGCTTCGTCCTGATGGCCGGCGGCGGCAGCGACTCGCCCGACGAGTTCAACTACGCCATGTTTTCCTGGCGCCGCACGTTTCATGGATTGTACGATACGCTGAAGATCTGCTAGAGGCAAGCCCTCTTCCAGTATAAACCCGGCGGTCAGATACAAAGGACGGGCACCGCAACAAGCCAGATCGTTAACGGTCCCGTTGATCGCCAGATCACCGATATCTCCTCCGGGGAAAAAGATCGGGTCTACCACGAAGGAGTCGGTAGAGTAGGCCAGTCGCCCTTCTTCCATAAGAAACACGCATCCGTCATGATCCTGCTCCAATAATGGGTTCCGGAAAGCCGGATAAAATACTTGGCTGATCAGTTGGTGTGTCATGCGTCCTCCCCCTCCGTGCGCCAGTAGCACACGGTCTGAGTCGGTAAAAGGAATCGGGCAATTCAAGTGTATATCCATATCTTTCTATTTATATCTATAATAAGCGGCACAAACCCCTTCCGAGGAGACCATCGGGGCTCCCAGCGGATGGGTGGGATGGCAGGCCTTCCCGAAATGGGGACAGTCCGAGGGGTGTCTCAAACCTCTCATAATCAGTCCGGCGATACATTCGGATGCGATCTGGTTTTCTTCCGGACACAATTGAAATCTCATTCGGGAGGAATATCTTTTATATTCGGATCGAAGTTGAAGCCCGCTGGAGGGGATGATTCCGATGCCCCGCCAGTCTTGGTCGCAAGGTTCCAGCATCTCGTCCATAAGTTGGCGGGCGGCGGCATTCCCTTGTTCGGGGACGGCCCGTTTGTAAGCGTTCTCTACCTCATAACTTCCGGCTTCCAACTGGGAGACACAGCGGTAGATACCATATAATAGATCTACCGGCTCGAATCCGGTGACGACCATCGGGATTTTATATCGGGCGGTTAATCGGTGATAGGCCCTGTTGCCTGTGATGGCGCAGACATGTCCGGCTGTCAGGAAACCGTCTACTTTACTTTCCGGATCGGATAAGATAGCCTCGATAGCGGGTGGTACCGTGAATAGGGAAGTCAATATGGAAAAGTTCGGAAGTCCTCGGCGTATGGCCTCTTTCAAAGCCATGAGGTGAACAGGTGCGGTCGTCTCAAAACCAATTGCGAAGAATACGATTTCCTTATCCGGGTTCTCCTCGGCCAGTGATAGGGCATCCAAGGGCGTATATAGCATACGGATATCCGCTCCTCTCGCTTTTACGCTCAATAAATCCTCCTTACTTCCCGGAACTCGCATCATATCCCCGAAAGAGGCTAAGATCACATTCGGCTGTGTCGCCAACTTCAAGGCGTAGTCGATTGTCTCGACCGGTGTTACACAGACCGGGCAACCCGGCCCATGGAGCAGTTGAAGATCCGGCGGCAACATCTCTTCCAGCCGATAACGGGCGATAGCATGTGTTTGCCCGCCACAAATCTCCATGATATACCAAGGTCGTGTCACCTTTTTGCGGATGGCCTCCAGAAGAGTTTGTACCTTCTCGTTGCTTCTATATTCGTCTACGAAACGCACTTTTGTAATTCTTTAAGGTCTTTCAGTGTTTCCTCCGCTTCTTTCTCATCTACAACAGATATAGCGATCCCTGCGTGAGTGAGGATATAATCCCCCTGTTTCACATCCACCCATTCAATACATATATTCTTTAGGATGCCTCCGAAATCAACTTTAGCCATGGTCATTTCGGGGATGCTTCGATCGATTGAGATAATCTTTCCGGGTACCGCTAAACACATATCGTTTCAATTTATTTAGTAACCTCAAAGATACTTAATATGTTTAAGAGGGAAAGATAAAATTGATAAATATTATTTATAAGATGATAGGTAATATCTCTTTAGTAAATACGATAGTCGATTCGTGTCTGATTAGACATTTATTCCTATATTTGTGCTATGGCGAAGAATAAAGTATATGCGTTGATTATTCAAGGCTTGGTTCAAGGGGTTGGTTTTCGCCCTTTTATCTACCGGATCGCTAAAGATCTGGGGATGAAAGGTTGTGTGGAGAATATGAATAATGGAGTACGTATATTGGTTGCCGCTACTCCGGATGATCGGGATTTGCTGATAAGTCGTATACGGACCGAGCATCCTCGTGTCGCTTATATCCATCGGATCTCCTATACATCTACGGAAATGGATGAAGATGATTTTGACGATTTTACGATTACGCCCAGCCATTCAGAATCGGATGAGGTCACGCAGGTCTCCCCGGATATCGCTGTTTGTGCGGATTGTATGCGAGACCGGACTACGCAACCCCATCGAATCGGATATCCTTTTATTAATTGTACGCATTGTGGCCCTCGTTTCTCTATTATCCGGGACCTTCCTTACGACCGTTCGCAGACAACGATGGGCGGTTTCCTTATGTGTCCCGATTGTGAGAAAGAATATACGAATGTTATCGATCGCCGTTTCCATGCCCAACCGGTCGCTTGCAATCATTGTGGCCCGACTTATTACGCGACTTATAACGAGGAGACTTATATCGATTATGAGACCTTATTGAAACTTACCTCTCGTCTATTGCTTGGTGGAGAGGTTATTGCGGCTAAAGGAATCGGAGGCTATCATTTGATTTGTGATGCCTCGAACGAGAGAGCGGTTGCCCGTCTGCGAGAGATAAAGCAGCGGGATACCAAACCATTCGCTGTTATGTTCCGTGATCTGGAACATTTGCAAGTCTATACGGCAACGGAGCCGATGGAGGAGCGATGCCTCGTCTCTTGGCGCCGTCCGATCGTGCTGCTGAGGCAACGGAGCCGGTTAGCTTCCGGAATCAATCCGGGCATGCATACGCTAGGATGTATGTTGTCTTATATGCCGATTCATTACGATTGGTTTGCTCGTACAGGGATACCTGCGTTGGTAATGACCAGCGGGAATCTAAGCGATTTGCCGATAGCGATCACCCCAGAGGATGCGGAGGCGCAATTAGCGGGAAAGGTAGCGATCCTCTTGCATCATAATCGCCCGATCCATAACCGGGTAGATGATTCTGTGTTGCAGGTCTGCGGAGGACAACCCTGCTTGATCCGTCGTTCCCGAGGCTATGTGCCGGAACCCTTTTTCACGGATACAAATGTGGAAGGGATCATGGCTTTCGGTGCGGAGAAAGTGAACACGTTCGCTTTGGGAAAAGGAGAGACGATCCTGCAAAGTCAATATATTGGCGACTTAAAGAACTGGGAGACTTTCCGGTTCTATACGGAATCTATGGAGCGGTTTCGTCATTTGTTTCGTTTCAATCTCCAGCGATTGGTTTGTGATCTGCATCCGGATTATCTTTCCAGCCAAGAGGCGGAACGTATCTCGAAATCTCTTTCCTTACCTTTATTAAAGGTACAACATCATCATGCTCATGCCGCTGCTTGTATGTTGGAGCATGGATTGAATGAGCCGGTTCTCGCTATCGTGATGGATGGGACAGGTCTGGGTGATGATGGTAAGGTTTGGGGAGGCGAGTTCTTCTTTTGTGACCGAGCGAAATACCGTCGCCTTTCCCATTTTGAGTATGTCCCGTTACCGGGAGGCGACAAGGCGGCTGAGGAGCCATGGCGAATGGTTGTCGCCTATTTGTGGCATTATTTCAAGGACGAACCGTCGGGTATTCCTTATCCGGCCGATTTCGTGGAACGCATAGGCACGGAAAGGATCGCTATGCTTGAACGAATGATGGAGAAAGGTGTGAATACACCCTATACATCCAGCGCTGGCCGGCTGTTTGATGCGGTAGCTTCTTTATTGGGGATTTGCGATGTCTCCAGCCACCAAGCGGAGGCTCCGGTCTTATTGGAGCAGGCGGCGATGGGAGAGAGGAACGCTTATGCGTATCCAGTCTCGGCGGAGGGAGAGGAAATCTCTTTTTATTCTTTGTTTGAGGCATTATTGCATGATAAGACGAACGAGGTCCCGGTGAGCTTGATATCCGCCCGTTTCCATACGACATTGGCTTCCTTGTTTGTGCAGAAAGCCCGCTTGTTGATTAAACGGACGAAAGCGACACAAGTGGTTATCTCGGGAGGATGTTTCCAGAATAAATTATTGACGGAGTCGATGAGGAGACAGTTCATCATGGCTGGGGTCCCCGTCTATATTCCGTCTCGTATACCTTGTAACGATGGGGGGATAGCCGTGGGGCAATTAACGATCGCCTCGGTGACTCCCTTTTAAAAGAGATCAGATATGCATGAGTTGTCTATAGCCCGTAGCATCGTGGAGCTGGTCGAGGAACAAGCGGATAACCGGGGAGCCTCGGTGGTCGAAGAGTTGGAGTTAGAGATAGGACATTTGTCCGGCGTAGAGATCCAAACCTTAGAGTTCGCATTGGATAGCGCCATAAAAGGTAGCAAGCTGGAAAAGGCCCGGATTATCCGTCATTATATTGAGGGGGAAGGACAGTGTAGCGACTGTGAGACCATTTTCCCAATGAACGCCTTGTTTTCCCCTTGTCCCCATTGTGGCTCCTATTTAGTTAAAATCCTTAAAGGGAAGGAACTTCGGGTGAAGTCGATTGTTATTAAAAAGGAATGATATATTAATGAAATAAAAACTTAAATACTATGTGCGGAACTTGCGGATGCGGAGAGCATCATCACCATCACGATCATATGCATGAGCATTCTCATGGCCATGAACATCATCACCATCCTGATGAAGGGATCGTAATCAATCTGGAACAAGATATACTTCAACGTAACAACTTATTGGCGGAGCGAAACCGGGGATATTTCGAGGCTAAGAACCTGTTCTGCCTGAACTTGATGAGTTCGCCCGGATCCGGTAAGACAACCTTGCTGGAAGAGACGATCCGCCGTTTGAAAGCGAAGCGATCGATCTATGTGATAGAAGGCGATCAACAAACCTCAAACGATGCCGACCGTATAGCGGCGTTGGAGATTCCCGTGTTTCAGGTAAATACCGGTACCGGCTGTCATTTGGAAGCCGACATGGTCAATCATGCCGTTAAGCATCTGAATCCGAAGGAGGGAGCGATCCTTTTTATAGAGAATGTCGGCAATCTGGTCTGTCCGGCCATGTTCGATCTCGGAGAGTCCAAGAAAGTCGTTATCGTGAGTACGACGGAGGGAGATGATAAACCGTTGAAATACCCACATATCTTTCAGGAGGCAGATATCTGCGTAATCAACAAGATTGATCTGGCTCCTTATCTGAATACAAAAGTGGAAGTGCTTCGGGAAAACGCCTTGAAGGTAAATCACCGTCTCCAGATATTCGAGGTATCCGCCACGAAAGGAGACGAGATGGATGCATGGTGTGACTGGTTGCAGACAGAGAGTGCAAAGTGTAAATAAATACCCCGGGTTTTAATGAATAAATGGAGAAAAAAACTATATTTGCTCCCATTCATTGAATCTAACTAATCAAAATGTTATGATTAACCGAGAATTGATTAATCCTCAAAGCATCGTAGTGGTGGGAGGTTCCAACAACGTACATAAACCGGGCGGTCGTATCGTGCGAAACCTGTTGGATGGAAAATATAAAGGAGAATTATGTGTGGTAAACGCCAAGGAGACAGACGTGCAAGGCGTCAAGTCTTATCCTTCTGTACATGATATCCCGGAGACGGAGTTGGCGATCATCTCGATTCCGAGTAAATCGTGCCCCGAGGTGATGGAAGTGCTGGCCCGGCAAAAGGGGGTAAAAGCTTTTATCGTGATCTCAGCCGGTTTCGGCGAGGAGACACACGAAGGCGGTATCTTGGAACAACAGATGCTGGATGTCGTGAATGAGGCGGGAGCTTCCTTGATCGGCCCGAACTGTATCGGGTTGATGAATATGAATTATCATGGCGTGTTTACGCAACCGATACCGGAATTCCATCCCGATGGCGTGGATTTCATCTCTAGCTCCGGCGGTACGGCCTTGTTCATTATCGAGTCGGCGCTGACAAAAGGGCTGCGTTTCTCTTCTGTTTGGTCGGTTGGAAACTCCAAGCAGAATGGAGTAGAGGATATCCTTGAATATATGGATCGGAACTTTGATCCGGTATTGGATTCCAAGATCAAGATGTTGTATATCGAGCAAATCAAGCAACCGGATAAATTGTTGTATCATGCGTCTTCCTTGATACGTAAGGGATGCAAGATCGCCGCTATCAAGGCGGGAAGTACGGAGTCGGGAAAGCGAGCTGCCTCTTCGCATACGGGCGCTATCGCTAGTTCGGACTCTGCCGTGGAGGCTTTGTTCCGTAAGGCGGGTATCGTGCGTTGTTTTAGCCGTGAGGAATTGACTACCGTGGCGAGTATCTTTACCTTGAAAGACGTGAAAGGGAAGAATTGTGCGATCGTGACACATGCCGGAGGGCCTGCGGTAATGCTGGCGGACGCCTTATCCAAGGGGCGTTTGAATGTCCCTAGTTTGGAAGGCCCTATCGCTGATGAGTTGAAATCCAAACTGTATCCGGGTGCCGCTGTCGGTAATCCGATTGATATTATCGGTACGGGGACACCGGAACATCTGGCTACAGCCATCGATTTCTGTGAGAATCGTTTCGATAATGTGGATTTGATGATGGTCATCTTCGGTAGTCCCGGTTTGGTAAAACTTTATGATACCTACGAGGTACTTCATAAAAAGATGGAAGAGTGCAAGAAGCCGATCTTCCCGATATTACCGTCTATCGTAACGGCCGGACCGGAGGTGAAGAGCTTTGTCAAGAAAGGCCATGTGAACTTCTCGGACGAGGTGACATTGGGTACTGCCCTTTCACGGGTGATCAATACGCCGAAACCGATGAGCACGGATATCCAGCTATATGGCGTGGATGTACCGGAAGTTCGTCGTATCATAGATCGGTTGCCGGGTAGCGGTTATTTAAATCCGGAGGAAGTGCGTACATTGTTGCGTGCCGCTAATATCCCGTTAGTGGAGGAATATGCTTCGGATGATAGGGATGCGTTGCTGGCTTTTGCCAAGAAGGTGAAATATCCGGTGGTAGCCAAGGTTGTAGGGCCTGTGCATAAGAGCGATATCGGTGGTGTGGCCTTGAATATCCGTGGAGAAGAGCATTTATTGTTCGAGTATGAACGTATGATGCGTCTGCCGGGTGTTACGGGCATCATGGTACAACCGATGTTGAAAGGACAGGAATTATTCTTGGGAGCTAAATATGAGGATCGTTTCGGCCATGTGGTACTTTGCGGGTTGGGTGGAATCTTCGTGGAGGTATTGAAAGATGTGTCTTATGGTTTGGCTCCGTTGTCATACGATGAGACTTATTCAATGATTCGTTCTTTGAGAGGGTATCCGATCATTAAAGGTACACGTGGGCAAAAGGGTATCGACGAGCAACAATATGCGGACATTATCGTTCGCCTCTCTACCTTATTGCGTTTTGCCAGCGAGATAAAGGAAATGGATATAAATCCGTTGGTGGCTACGGATAGAGGCTTGTTCGCTGTAGACGCCCGTATCCGTATAGAGAAATAAAAAAACAAGCTCCTTTCACTACTGAATGCTAATATACTTAGCAGAGGTGAAAGGAGCTTTTCTTATTTTTTAGTCTTCTTCTTTTTCTTATCGGGAAGATACTCTTTCAGAAAGCGTTTGAAGCTACTTAACGATACATTGTATTTCTCCGCTATCTGAGCGTAAGTCAAGCTCGGGTCTTTCAAGTCTTTCTCGATTTGTTCCTTATAAGGCTCCAAGCGTCCCATTTGTTGACTACCTTTCGGACGGCCCAGCACCACACCTTTACTTCTGATCAAGGCAAGGGCTTCCTTCGTACGGATAGAGACCAGCTTTCGCTCGATCTCAGAGACCAGACCGAAGGTAAAGGCCAAAGTCTTACTGTCGATATTATCCTCGAACACATATCCGTCGCTTACGCTACGGAGCGTTACCTTTCGCTCTATACAAAGCAAAATGATATGGATGATCTCGATCATCTTACGGCTCACACGGGATATATCGGACACAAGTATCTCATCCCCGGGACTTAAAGATTTGACAATACTTTCCAGTCTGCGGTTCGCACGAGGACTATTTCCCACCTCTTTAGCCCACTTCCCGATCTCTATCTTCTGAGATTCTGCAAATTCCCGGATCACAGCTTCTTGGACCTCGGAGTTTTGCTTATTGTTATATGTTCGGATAAAAGCAATTGTCATAATGTATATATTTAATTATCTCCTTTTAATAACAGATCGACTTACGATAAGTTCAAATATGACAAATATATGAAACACTTTAATTCGGTTGGCTTAAAAACAAAAAAACCAACTAATAAATTTATTAGTTGGCTCTTTGCGGAAGCGGGGGGATTCGAACCCCCGGTACCCTAACGAGTACGTCAGTTTAGCAAACTGGTGGTTTCAGCCACTCACCCACACTTCCTTGTGTGTTCTGTGCTTCTTCCTTAGAATTGCGATGCAAAGGTAGAACTATAATTTTAAATAAACAAGGCTTTGCACATCATTTTTTTCGAAAAAAGATACTACTTTTGTGCCTTATTCTGATATTCAATAGATTATTCATGGATTTGAACAAACAAATTTTATCGAGGCGTCCGATAATTATCGCCTTGATAGCGATTCTCGTTGTTTTGATAGGCGGTGGAGGCTTTTGGGTGTACCGTTTGGCTTGGGCTCCGAATTTTAAGCCGGATAAGACGGTCTATGTCTATATAGATGATAAAAAGGATTTTGATGATCTTTGCCGGCAGTTGAGTGATTCGGCGAACTGTCTCCGTATCGGTAGCTTTAAGCAATTGAGTGGATTGTTGAAGTATCCTGCGTCCATGCGTACCGGTCGATACGCCGTGAAACCCGGCATGAGTAATTTAACCTTATTGAATGACTTGCGGAGAGGACATCAAGTAGCGACCCGGGTTACTTTTAATAATATCCGTTTCAAGGAAGATTTGGCGGAACGTATAAGTGATCAATTGATGTTCGGGAAGGAAAATCTCCTGCGTCTATTGAATGATTCCGTGTATTGCGACTCTTTAGGTTTTACCCCGGAAACGATCCATGCCCTTTTCATTCCTAATACCTATGAGATTTATTGGAATATATCCGCGGATAAATTTATACGTCGCATGAAGCGTGAATATGACGCTTTCTGGACACCGGAACGATTGAAAAAGGCAGAGGAGATCGGGCTTACTCCAGTTGAGGTATCTATCTTGGCTTCTATCGTAGAAGAGGAGACGGCGGCATCGGACGAATATCCAATCGTGGCGGGTCTTTATATCAACCGCCTTCGTGCCGGTATTCCTTTACAGGCGGACCCTACCGTAAAGTTTGCGGTGGGGGATTTTTCTTTGCAACGTATCTTATTTGAGCATTTGGAAATAGATTCTCCCTATAATACCTATAAATATGCGGGCCTACCTCCCGGTCCTCTACGGATTCCTACTATCAAGGGCTTGAATAGCGTATTGAATCATACGAAACATAAATACTTATACATGTGCGCTAAGGAGGATTTCTCGGGACGGCATAATTTCGCCGTGACGTTGGCGGAGCATAACCGCAATGCCAACCGGTATCGGGCGGAGTTGAATAGGCGCCGGATACGGTAATGGATCTAGTATAAATCATAAGTCTCTCATTCTAAATTGAACATTTTTCATTACCTTTGGCAGCTAAATAGTGTGAATAGTCAATATTAAGAAAACAGATACACATGGAAAAACATTTATTTTTGGGGGACGAGGCCATAGCGCAAGCCGCTATAGACGCTGGAATCTCCGGGGTGTACGCATACCCGGGAACCCCTTCTACTGAAATCACAGAATATATCCAAGGTTCTCCGGTAACGAAGGAAAGAGGTATCCATTGTCGCTGGAGCACAAATGAGAAAACCGCCATGGAAGCCGCTTTGGGTATGTGCTATGCCGGTAAACGTGCGCTTTGCTGCATGAAGCACGTGGGTTTGAATGTAGCCGCCGATTGCTTTATGAACGCCGCTATGAGCGGTATCAACGGAGGTATGATCATCCTTACGGCCGACGACCCATCCATGCACTCTTCCCAGAATGAGCAAGACAACCGTGTTTATGGCAATTTCGCCATGATCCCGATGTTTGAGCCATCCAGCCAGCAAGAGGCTTATGATATGGTATATCATGGATTCGAGTTATCCGAGAAATTAGGGTATCCTATCTTGCTGCGTGTAACGACCCGTATGGCGCATTCTCGTGCCGGTGTCGTAACCAGCCCGTTGAAGCCGGAGAACCGGATGAATTGTCCGGAAGACGGTCGTCAACGTTTTATCTTACTCCCGGCATTGGCCCGTAAACGTTTCAAGAGTTTGCTGGCGTCTCAAGAGGCTTTCACGGAAGCTTCCGAGAATTCCGCATATAATAAGTATTTCGATGCCCCGAATAAAGACTTGGGTATCATCACGACGGGTATCGCTTTCAATTATCTTTCCGAGAATTATCCGGACGGTTTCGAGCATCCCGTATTGAAGATCTCCCAGTATCCGCTTCCGAGAAAGCAAGTGGAGAAGATCGTTGGCGAGTGTAAGGAGATCTTGGTGTTGGAAGAGGGATATCCGGTCGTTGAAGAGCAATTAAAAGGTTTCTTGGCGAAAGGCGTGACGGTTCATGGCCGTCTGGACGGTACGCTTCAGCGTGACGGCGAGCTTACGCCAGACGCGGTAGGCAAAGCCTTGGGTAAGGAGATCCAGAGCTATTATGCGATCCCCGAGGTGGTTGAGCAACGTCCGCCCGCATTGTGCCAAGGTTGTGGACACCGGGATATGTATGAGGCCTTGAACGAGGTGATCGCCGAGTATAACGGTACGGCTAAGGTGTTTGGCGATATCGGCTGTTATACCTTGGGAGCTTTGCCTCCTTTCCGTGCGATCGATTCTTGTATCGATATGGGGGCCTCTATCACGATGGCGAAGGGTGCTTCCGACGCGGGTGTATTCCCGGCTATCTCCGTGATTGGCGATTCTACGTTTACCCATTCCGGTATGACTGGTTTGCTGGATTGCGTGAACGAGAACACGAATATCACCATCGTTATCTCCGATAATGAGACAACGGCCATGACCGGAGGGCAGGATTCCGCCGGAACGGGACGTCTGGAATCTATCTGCGCCGGTATCGGTGTGGACCCGGCTCACATCCGTGTGATGGTTCCTTTAAAAAAGAACTTCGAGGAGATGAAGTCTATCATCCGTGAGGAAATCGAGTACAAGGGCGTATCCGTATTGATCCCTCGCCGTGAGTGTATCCAGACATTAACCAGAAAGAAAAAAGCAAGCAAGAAATGAAAACAGATATTATACTATCAGGCGTAGGAGGACAGGGTATCCTTTCTATCGCCGCCGTTATTGGAGAAGCTGCCTTAAAAGAAGGTCTGTATATGAAGCAAGCGGAAGTACACGGTATGAGTCAACGGGGGGGAGACGTGCAGTCTAACCTGCGTCTTTCCGACGAGCCGATCGCCTCGGACTTGATCCCGAAGGGCCACGCCGATTTGATCATCTCTTTGGAACCGATGGAGAGCTTGCGTTATCTGCCTTACCTGAAGAAAGAGGGTTGGCTGGTGACGAACTCCCGTCCGTTCGTGAACATCCCGAACTATCCGGAGATCGAGAAAGTGAACGCCGAGTTGGACAGGCTCCCTCACAAGGTCGTATTGGACGTGGAGGAGATCGCCAAGGAAGCGGGTTCTGTCCGTGCCGCCAATATCGTGATGTTGGGTGCAGCTGCCCCATTTATCGGGATCGAGTATGATAAGATCGAGGCGGGAATCCGTCAGATATTCGGTCGTAAGGGCGAGGATATAGTTAATATGAACCTAAAGGCGTTGAAAGCCGGTTATGACTTAGCGCAAAGTCTGCGGTAAATCTTTCTCCGGGTTTGCATGATATCAGCGTACGTGACATCTCCGGGTTTCACGTACGTTTTTTTTAACATCTAACCCCCTAGAACTTTTAGAAGAGCTGTCGAGGGGTAGGTACGGCACCGTAGAACTTTCGTAAGCCTTAGAATTATGCGGTTTGATGAGAATTTTAATGTAATTCTGGAAGATTTTTATAACCACTTTATTAGCAAGCAGTTCTGAGGATAAGGTAAAAATGAGGTAATGATTTGGCAACCCTGTCTATTTCTACGTTCTGCTGTGAGTTGCTGTCAATGTCTCTCGTCTTGGTACAAAAGTAGCAATAAAAATCGGATACACATCAAAATGTCCCATGATTTTTATCACAGGACGTTTTTTATCTTCGCTGAATAATCCGGTTTAACCGTTACTTCTATTTTCGGCAAGTTGCGGGCTATGATTGCTGAAATTTATACTTTAATCCATACTCTTCCAACTTGCTATACAGCGTTGTACGTCCGATTCCGAGCAATTCGGCGGCAACCTTGCGGTTTCCGTTTGCCTGCTTCAACGCGCGTAAGATGCGTTCCTTGTCCTCCGCATCGTTTCGCAAGGCGAAGCTGACAGGTGAGTTCGCGCTGGAAAGTATCATTGGTGATGGTAACGGGGTGGATCGTAATCTTTTCCGGAATGTCGATTCGGACGGTATCACCCTGAATGATTCGCAGGGTGTATGTTCCGGCATCTTTTGGAAGCTCATTGAATTCTTCTTCGTTTGAGGTGCCTGCGTTCCTGACATATCTTACAATGTAATCTGTGATGCGTGTATCCTTGGGCTCGATCCTGATATCGATATTGTCCCCATAGGAATAGTCCGCTAGACCGCTGATGGTGAAATCACCGGTGTCATAATTTGTGTGTTCAACAGTGGCCAGAGTTACGGCTGTATCATCCTGACCTGCAACAAAAGTATAGGTGGTGTTGTCTGCACTCACAGTGCCGCTGCCCCCTGCCCAGGTATAACGATCTCTGTACTGGGGATCGCTGACGGTCAATTCCACTGTTTTACCGATCGTGACAATGAATTTGCCATCGTTGATGGGAACGCTGCTGCCATCAACTTTGGCGGTAACGGTACGGATGTCGCTGGTTACCGTAACATCAATAGAACCAGGTGCTACAGGGACATTTTGTAGGCCAGAATTCGTGAAAATAGCGTTCCATTGAGAACGAGAGCCTGAATACTCCACAGTTTTCAAATTTTCACAAGAGGAAAATGCCGACTCGGGAATTTTGGTTACACTGCTGGGAATCGCGATCCGTTCGAGCTGCTCGCAGCCAGCAAAAGCATCATCGAGGATCTGTGTGATACCCTCCGGGATATCGATGCTCTTTAAACTTATACAACCTGCAAAAACTGATTCCGAAAGTTCTGTGATCCTGCATGAGAGTTCAATGTCTTGCAGAGTGGAACAATTCATAAAGGCACCGGTTCCAATAGAAATCACAGAGTCTGGCATCTTCACAGAGGTCAGATACAAACAACAATCAAAAGCATGAGTTCCAATTCTTGCCACAGCATTGGGTGTTTTGAAGGCAAGATCTTCCCTTCGAGAAGGATAACGAACTAAGGTGTAATCACCATTTGCTGATTTTTCGTACAACACATTGTCTATTGCCGGATAGCTTTCGCTGTCTGATGTGATTGCTGAGAGAGCGAAACATTCGGAAAATGCATCGGTTCCGATCTGTGCCACATTGGCAGGAATATGAATTTGAGTCAATGCAGTTCCGGTAAAAGCCCGCTCTTCAATGGCAGTTATGCTGTCTGGAAGAGTAACGGTGTGCAAGCTGTAACAATAACTGAACATGCCGTCTGCAACGGATGTTACACCCTCTGGAATGGTGACAGTATCTAATTCTTCGCAATGATGAAAAGCCTCAGAGCCGATCTCTGTTACAGAATCGAGAATGGAAATATATGTTAATTCGCTGCAAAACATAAAGGCCTGGCGGCCAATCTTTTTCACGCAGGATGGTTTATTGTCCTGGATAGTAACGCTTTTCAGTGAGGTGCAATTATAAAAAGCATTGCTGCCAATTTCTGTTACAGTGTCGGGAATCTGGACACTTGTCAGGGTGTATATGTAATTGTTGAACACCCGGTCTCCGATTTTTGATACAGGATATGTTTGAGCATCTTGTGTTACCTGAGCAGGGATCGTGATCCTACATTCATTGCCCGTATACTTTGTTATTGTTGCAGTATTGTCAGCATTGAGGATAAACTGATAAGAACCATCTGTATATGCCATAGGGGAATCGCTTGCAAAAACAGTGACAGTGCTCACAGGGAAAAAGGTCAGCAGCATACTGAATGTCAGAAATAAGCTGAGTAGACGCTTTTTCATAAGAAAATCCTCCTTTGCATTTGCATTTCGTAAAAGACTTGTCCGATGCGCGTCATAATGCGAATGAATATGACGCTTTACGCAAAATATTTTACAGTAGATGAAAATACAAAGTCAATATAATGAGACATGCTTTGTGAGAGAACACAAAAACTGAGAATTTTTTTATACGGAAGATACAAAAAGAACCGAGTCCTGTGATATATATGGGCTTTTGCGCACTTCCCAATCAGGGATTCATGGGCATTGGGGGAGTGATTGGTACGTACAGAGCTTTCCTGGAGCCTGTTGCAGCAGGTTCATTGAAGGCTCAGCATACAATAAAAAATGAGATAGGCAACCCCTTTCGGGGAAGTCTATCTCATTTTTTTGTTGAGGCTGTTTTTATACGCCGCTGTGTTCCCGTTCATCCTTCAGGATGGCCGTCACGCTCTGCATGGTGCTTACTGCACGATGCAGTTCTTCGTCGCCAAGCTCTGCACGCAGGCGGGCGTAACAGCGCTGCATGAACGCGCGCTCCTCCGCCATCAGCTCCACAGCCAACAATGACTATGGGATAAGTGCTGAGAAGATTCTGGATAAACTGTGCCCCATTGTTGTCCAGAATA
>ENA-UESI01001450-UESI01001450.1-human-gut-metagenome-genome-assembly--contig:-NODE-1450-length-14956-cov-8.210498_pt1 | contig 14956 bp, 8 predicted proteins | sample MGYA00243005_ERZ508006 | MGnify/ENA primary metagenome ERZ508006 (study PRJEB26167, sample SAMN06115436) | human gut metagenome | host: Homo sapiens | place: China:Shandong | collected 2015-06-10... | reverse complement strand
GTCGGCTGATAATTCCGATACAACCAAACTCGCATAAATGATGAACTTTCCGAAGATTTTCCGCAGCCTCGCGCTGCTGTCGCTGTTGCTGGCGTCGAATATCGCCGGCGCGCAGGCGAAGGCTCCGATCCGTTATGTCGACGCTTCGACGCTGACCGTTATCGGCAAGACCATGCCTACGCCCAAACTCTACCAGCGGGTTGATACCGCACGCTACGAGTTGTGGCAGCCCGTAAAGAATTATTCGGCCTTCTCTACGGGGCTGGCCGTCGTCTTTAAAACCGACAGCAAAAACATCCGGGCCCGATGGAAAACCGGCGGCTACGGACTGGGCCACAACATGACCGCCATTGCCCGCAAGGGCCTCGACCTCTACATCGAGCGCGACGGGAAGTGGGTCTACGCCGGTTTCGGATGGCCCAAGGGAGACAACCACGACAGTGCGCTGGTCGAATATATGGACGAGGGCGAGAAAACCTGCCTGCTGTACCTGCCCCTGTGGGACGAGGTGTTGTCGCTGGAGGTGGGAGTCGACGAAGGCAGCCGCATCGAGGCTGTTCCCAACCCGTTCCGCCACCGGATCGTGGTGCTCGGGTCGAGCATTACCCACGGAGCTTCGGCCGGCCGCCCCGGCATGACCTGGACAGCGCGGCTGGCCCGCGAAATGGGGCTCGATTTCCTGAACCTCGGTTACAGCGGACAGTGTAAGCTGCAACCCGAGTTTGCGCGGATGCTGGCCGAAATGGAGGCCGATGCCTTCGTTTTCGACGCTTTCTCCAACCCGAGCGCCAAGGAGATCGACGAACGGCTCGACTCGTTCGTAGCGACCGTCCGCAAGGCGCATCCCGCCACGCCGCTGATCTTTATCCAGACCGAGGTCCGCGAGACCGGGAATTTCAATCTCCGGGCCCGGAAGTTCGAAGAGGACAAGCGTGCTGCGGCTGAAGCCGGCATCCGGCGGCTGATGAAGACCGATAAGAACATCTACTTCATCGACTCCGAGGGGATGATCGGCTCCGATCATCTCGGAACGGTCGATGGTTCGCACCCTTCCGACCAGGGTTTCATGTACATGACGCGCCACCTCGAACCGCAGCTCCGTAAAATTTTCCAGAAATACGGAATCCGCTGACCATAGGCTGAAAAGGCCGCAACTTCCGGGTTGCGGCCTTTTTGTTTTATGGGCCGAAAGTTGTAAAATTGAAATTAATGTTATCTTTGCCGAAAAGATAACCTTTTGCCTGGACCGGCGGCTCTCCGCGTTCCGATACCTGCCGCTGCACTTGGCCTGTGCTGTCTATGCCATAATTATGACTGAAAATTTCATCCCGGAAAACCAAGATCAGGAGCTGTTCCGACAGATCAAACAGGGAAGCGAAGAGGCTTTCCGGGAGGTCTACGTGAAGTACCACCGGATACTCTATGCCGTGGCCCTGAAGATGCTGAAGGATAACTCCGCCGCGGAGAATGCCGTACAGCACGTTTTCGTGAAACTGTGGACCGGGCGGCAGGACATGACCGTGATGCTCAGCCTGAGGAACTACCTCTACACGATGACCCGCAACTACATTCTCAATTACCTGCGCAGCCGCAATACCGAACTGGTGCACAGCTACCGCCTGGCGCAGCTTATACCCGTAGCTTCCGATCCGCTCGATGCGCAGATCGAACGCGAAAATCTTTCGGAGGTGCTCGATACGGTGATCGCCGGACTCCCGACCCAGAAGCGGCAGGTCATGTATCTGCGCAAGGCGGGCTATTCGAATCCCGAAATTGCCGAGATGCTCAACCTTTCGGTCAACACCGTCCGTTCGCACTACCAGGAGGGTGTCAAACTCCTGAAAAGCCGGCTCGGCCATATTATCCTGTTAATCGTTACTTTGCAAACCCTATTTTTATGAACAGACCTTCGGAAGAACTATTGCATAAGACGCTCGAAAACAGCGCTACCCCTGCGGAGGCTGCTTTGGTTGCCGAATGGCTCGCCACCGATTCGGGCCAGGCGTGGGCCAGCCGCTACATCGGCCGCGACTTCGACCGGCAGGAGGAGTGCGGCGATTACGAACGGGCCGAGGTCGCTTCGGACCGCATCTTCGCACGGATCAAATCGGCCCTCACGCGCGGCCGCCGCCGGCGCATCCTTTTCCGGGTTGCCGCCGTTGTGATTCCCGTCGCGCTGATCCTGGCCGTTGCCTTGCGCCTCGACCGGCAGGTAGGGGGCATCTTCTCGGGCGCGGAGTACAGCGAATTCGTCGTCGACCGGGGCCGGCGTACGCAGTGCCTGTTCCAGGACGGCACGGTCGCCTACCTCAATTCCGAGTCGAAAATCCACTATCCCGTGAAGTTCGGGTTGTTCGAACGCCGCATCCGCCTCGAAGGCGAAGCCTATTTCGAGGTGAAGCACAACTCCCGGAGGCCGTTCGTCGTGGAGTTCGAAGGCGGGGAAATACAGGTCCTCGGCACGTCGTTCAATGTCAAGGCCTACCACGGCGACGACATCGTCGCCGTAACGCTCGACGAGGGCCGTGTGGTGCTCGACAACCGTCACGGCGGGCGTTTCGAACTGGCGCCTTCGGAACAGTTGCTTTACGACCGTCGCTCGGGCGAGGGACGGATCGTTCGCGGCGCCGACGCCATGCGTTATTCGATCTGGAAAGACGACGTGATCTCGTTCCGCGACACGCCCCTTGCAGAGGTGCTCGAAATCCTGTCGCGGTGGTACGACGTGCGGTTCGAAATAGACGGACAGCCCGATCGCCCCATATCCTATACGTTTACGACTGACAATACGCTGCTGGATAACGTATTGCGCGAAATGGAACTGATCTCCCCGGTACGCTTTGAACGCTCTAAATCCGAAATAAAGGTTAGCTTCAGATAAAAAAAAAGAGTTCCGGCTCATCGTTTTTTCCCGTTTGCGTGTCTATTATACGAAAAGCGCGCAAACGGGCTTTTTAGTAAACAACTACCTAAACTAATCTGTATGAAACGAATCAGACTACTATTTCTGATGCTGCTTTGTGTTGCCGGGACCGCTTTGACGGCCCGGGCGCAGAAAGTGACGTTGAATTTCCGGAATGCCAAGCTCGAACAGGTATTCGGGCGGATTACCGAGCAGACGGGCTATACGTTCTACTATGCGCGTCCGACGGTCAATCCCGACAAGGTCGTCAGCATCGCCGTCGAGGATGTCGACGTGCGGGCGGCCCTGAAACAACTGTTGGCAGCCGACAAGGTCGAGATTGAAATTCGCGACGGCAAGATTTACCTCTCCCCACCGCAGCGGAAAGCCTCTTCGTCGCAACCCGTTAAAGGCGTCGTCAAGGATGCCGCGGGGCAACCTGTGATCGGCGCTGCGGTGATTGTCAAAGGCACGACCCGCGGTGTGAGTTCGGGAGCCGACGGCTCGTTTTCGTTCGACGACCTGGCGGGCAATGCCGTGCTGCAGGTCTCGGCGTTGGGTTACGCCGCCGCCGAAATCCCGGTCGGCAACCGCTCGTTCGTCGCGGTGGAACTGAAAGAGGATGCCACGCTCGTCGACGAAGTGGTGGTCGTGGGCTACGGCACGCAGAAGAAGGCCAATCTGACGGGCGCCGTCGACCAGGTCTCTTCGGAACTCCTGGAAAACCGCCCCGTAGCCAACGTCACGCAGTTGTTGCAGGGCGCTGTTCCCAACCTCAATATCTCGTTGGCCGACGGTAAACCCAACCGTTCGGCGTCGTACAACATCCGCGGTAAAACGTCGATTGGCGCAGGCGGCTCGGCGCTGGTTCTGATCGACGGCGTCGAGGGCGATCCCGCGATGCTCAACCCCAACGACATCGAGTCGGTGTCGGTCCTGAAAGACGCCGCTTCGGCAGCCATCTACGGCTCGCGCGCTCCTTACGGCGTAGTGCTCATCACCACCAAGGACCCGGGCAAACTCACCGACAAATTCACCGTCAATTACACGGGCAACGTGGCTATCCAGCAGCCGACGGCCGTTCCTGATGTCGTGGACGACGGCTATGTCTATTCGCGCCTCTTCTACGACGCGTGGTATAATTACCGTTTCAACGAACCGACGGGTTTCAACAACTCGCAGGACTTTTCGCGTGCGTGGCTCGATACCTTCCGCCAGCGCAAACTCGCGGGCAACAAACTCGAAACGACCGTCGATCCCGACGGCAAATACGTTTACTACGGTAACACGAACTACTACGACGCGCTCTACAAGGATACGGTGATCGCCCAGACGCACAACGTCTCGATCAGCGGTTCGAACGGCAAAATCAGCCACTATCTTTCGGGGCGTCTCTACGACTACAACGGCCTGTTCAATTTCACGCCCGACACCTACCGTACGATGAACCTCCGTTCGAAGGTCTCTTCGCAGGTATTCAAGTGGCTGAAAATCTCCAACAACTTCGATTATACGCACGACAAGTACCGCCAGCCGATGGGCTACTCGAAGGAGGGCGGCGGCGTGCTGTGGCGCTCGGTCAACGACCAGGGACACCCCTCGTCGCCGATCTTCAACCCCGACGGTACGCTCACCAAGTCGGGAGCTTACGCCGTCGGCGGCCTGGTCACGGGCAACAACTGGCTCGACCGCACGACCAAGACGCTGAAAAATACGACGACGCTCAACGTCACGATGCTCCAGAACCGCCTGCGCCTGACGGGCGACTTCTCGTTCCGTACCAAGGACTACACCGAGACCAAGAAGACCACGGCTATCCCTTACAGCGCTTACGAGGGTGAAACCATCTACCTCGGTACGCCCGAGACCGACGACGTGATGAAAGAATCGTTGCAGTTGACGACCTATATCGCCACCAACGCCTATGCGGAGTTCGAGGATACTTTTGCTGAAAAGCACTATTTCAAGGCATTGGCCGGCTACAACTACGAGCAGCAGGACTACAAGTCGACCTATTCCGAGCGCAACGGCCTGCTGATGCCCGATGCCGGCAACATCAATTTCGCCCTGGGCGACGTGATGTCGATTACCGGCGGCGGCAGCCGTTGGCGTTACGTGGGCGCTTTCTTCCGCCTCAATTATGCCTATGACGACCGCTATCTTCTGGAAGTCAACGGCCGTTACGACGGCTCGTCGAAGTTTCCCAACAATTCGCAGTGGGGCTTCTTCCCCTCGGCGTCGGCCGCCTGGCGCGTTTCGCAGGAGAAGTTCTGGGACGTAAGCCCCAAGGCCGTTTCGAACCTCAAGCTGCGCGCCTCCTACGGTGCGCTGGGCAACAGCAACGTCGATCCCTACACCTACCTCGAAACCTTCGGCCTGTCGACCTTCGGAACCGGTTCGGGCGATGCCGCACGCTACCTCTTCGGGCAGGCCAAACTGCGTTACACGAGCCTTCCGGGGCAGATTCCCGACAACATCGGCTGGGAGACCTCGAAGACCTTCGACGTGGGCCTCGACGCAGGTTTCCTGAACGGACGCATCAACCTCACGGCCGACTATTACATTCGCAAGACGGTCGACATGTACACCGTGGGCCCGACGCTTCCCGACACCTTCGGCGCTTCGGCTCCCAAGGGCAACTACGCAGACATGAGCACCTACGGCTATGAAATCTCGCTGAGTTACAACGATTCGTTCAAGCTGGCGGGCAAGCCTTTCGATTTCGGTATCAAAGCCACGCTGGCCGACTATTATTCCGTCATCGACAAATACAACAACGCGGCCCGCAAGCTGGGAACCGGCGCCTACCAGTATTACGAAGGTATGCGCGTCGGCGAAATCTGGGGCTTCGTCTGCAACGGGCTGTTCCAGAACCAGGCCGAGATCGACGCGGCATTCGGCGGCAAGGGCTACACGAACAGCATCATGCAGACCTCCGAGAAGTATATCACCTATCCGGGCGACATGCGTTTCGAGGATTTGAACGGTAACGACGCCATCGACCGCGGCAGCGATACGGTCGACGACCCGGGTGACCGGAAGATCATCGGCAACTCCGATCCGCGCTATCTCTATACGATCTCGCTGAATGCTTCCTGGAACGGGTTCTTCCTTTCGGCGCTGTTCGACGGCGTGGGCAAGCAGCAGTGGTTCCCCAGCGACGAGAGTCTTTTCTGGGGCATGTACAACCGTCCCTACAACCAGGTTCCGACGTGGCATCTGCAAAACTACTGGACCGCAGAGCGCCCGAACGCCTACCTGCCGCGTTACGTGGGCTACTACGGCCCGATGAACGCCGGTACGGCCAACATCAATACGCGCTACCTGCAGGACGTGTCGTATATCCGCCTGAAGAACTTCCAGTTCGGCTACGAACTGCCCAAACGGTGGATTTCGAAGATCGGCCTTTCGAAGGTCTCGGTCTACTTCTCGGGCGAGAACCTCTGGAGCTGGTCGCCGCTCTACCGCTACACGAAGGACTTCGACGTGACGGTGGCCAACAAGAAGTCCGACACCGACCTCCAGACCTCTTCCTCCGACAACAAGGGCGACGGACATAACTATCCCGTGATGCGCAGCTTCAGCTTCGGCATCTCGATCACCTATTAAACTGTTTCGTGCTATGAAAAGATCAACCTATATATGGAGTCTGCTCGTGGGCTGCGTTGCGTTCGCCACTTCGTGCGACCTGACGGAGAACGTGCAGGTGAAGGCCGACAAGTCGATGATCTTCGGATCGAAATCGGGCCTCGAACTCTATTCCAACTCCTTCTACAAAGCCCTGCCGACGCTCAAGAACGGTTTTATGCAGGACAAAATGTGCGATGTAGGGGCTGTCAGCAACACCGACACCTTCATCAAGCAGGGAGCCTACAACACCGAGACTGCGACCAGTTGGAGCTGGGGGACACTCAAGAACGTGAATTATTTCATCGACGGCTGCAACGATCCGAAATACTGCACCGTCGACGCCGAGACGCGCGACAACTACCTCGGCATCGCCCGCTGGTTCCGCGCGTGGTTCTACTACGACAAACTGACCACCTACGGCGAAGTGCCCTGGTTCCCCAACGACATCCAGTCCTACCAGAACGACGTGATGTACAAGGAGCGCGACAGCCGCGACGTGATCATCCGCAACCTGATCGCCGACCTCGATTTCGCCTACGAGCACATCCAGGCCACCTCGTCGACCGGAAGTTCGACGCTCACCCGCTGGGCCGCCGCAGCGCTCAAGTCGCGCGTCTGCCTCTTCGAAGCGGCTTACCGCCGTTACCACAACCTCACGGGGCTCGAAATGACTCCCGAGGAGTTGTATCGGGAGGCCGCCAAAGCCGCAAAACTGGTGATCGACAACAGCGGGTGCTCGCTCAATACCGCCGCCGGGAAGAAGGGCGCCTACCGCGACCTGTTTTACAGCGAAACGCCGCTGACGCAGGAGGTGATCCTCGCCGTCTGCGCCAACGAGAAGTCGGGCATCTTCGGCGAGCAGAACTGGTGGTTCAACGCCCGCTCCTACGGGCTCTGCTGGAGCCTTGTACGCTCGTTCGTCCATACCTACCTCAAACAGGACGGCACGCCTTTCACCGCCGTGCCCGGCTACGGGGCCAAGTCCTTTGCCGAGGAGATGGAGGGGCGCGACCTGCGCCTCGAACAGACCGTCCGCGGGCGCAGTTTCCTGTGGGACGGCAAGGCCGCCGTCGCCGACATCAAAAACCTTTCGCTCACGGGTTACCAGGTGATCAAGTACACGCTCGACGAGTCGAAGTACGACGGCGGTGCGAAGAACATCAACAGCATTCCGCTGATCCGCTATGCCGAGGTGCTTTTGAACTATGCCGAGGCGCAGGCCGAACTAGGTGTGCTGACCGATGCCGAATGGGCGTTTACGATCGGTGCGCTGCGCAAGCGCGCCGGCATCACGGGCGGCACGGAGTCGCTGCCTACGGCTGTCGACAGCTATCTGCAAAGTACGTTCTATCCCGACGTGACCGATCCCGTGCTGCTCGAAATCCGCCGCGAACGGGCCATCGAACTCGTTGCCGAGGGCATGCGCTTCGACGACCTGCGCCGCTGGAAATGCGGTTCGCTGATGGAAACCCTGCCGTGGACGGGCATCCACATCCCCGGGCTGGAACAGCCCGTCGATGTCAACGGCGACGGGGTGAACGACTATTATTTCACCGAAGGTGAGGTCGCGTCGGCCCCCGCGTCCTATAAGAATATCGCCATCCGCGTCAACCAGGACAACGTGGGCCTCTATGCCGAGCCGAATGCCGCAGGAGGCTGCGACCTGGTCTACAAGACCGGTGCGGGCGACCGTTACTGGTATCCCGACGGCCGCCAGTACCTCTATCCGATTCCCGCCAAGGTGATCCGGGATTACCGAAATGCCGGTTATACGATCTCGCAGAATCCCGAGTGGAACAACGAATAAATAAAAAGCCAGACCATGAAGATATTCCGTTATTTACTGACGTTTTCGCTGAGTTTCGCCTTCGTTTTCGCCGCCGGGTGCAGCGATCCGAAGCCCGATTACTCGGAGTTCTATAAGCCTCAGCCCGGCGACGGGCCGGAGGAGCCGATCAATCCCGGCCTTGAGGACAATCAGTTGAAGGTCATGTCGTTCAATGTCCGTTACAGCGCGGGCGACGACGGCGCGAACAGTTGGGACAACCGCAAGAAGGCCGTTCCGGCGATGTTCGCCGACCAGCAGCCGACGGTGCTCGGCGTACAGGAAGCGCGCCTCGACCAGAAGACCTACATGGACGAGAACTGTGCGGGTTACAAGAGCGTCGGCGTGGGCCGTACCGACGGCAAGAATGCCGGCGAGTTCATGGCCATCTACTACCTCGGCGATGCCGTGAAACTCGAAAAATGGGGGACTTTCTGGCTCTCCGAGACACCCGACACGCCGTCCGTAGGCTGGGATGCCTCGACCTACCGTACGGCAACTTGGGCCTTGTTCACCCACTACAAGTCGGGCCGCAAGTTTTTCTACGTCAACAGCCATATCGACCACGTCGGTCAGGTGGCGGCCCAGAAGTCGATGGAGTTGATCGAGGCCAAGATGAAATCGCTCAATCCGAACAACTACCCGACGCTGCTGACCGCCGACTTTAACAAGATGCTGGACAGCCCGATCTTCGACGGTGTGAAGAAATTCATGCTCGACGCGCGCACGAACGCTCCCGTTTCCGACAACAAGGCGTCGTTCAACAATTTCGGAGGTACGACCAACTATCCGCGCATCGACCACATCTTCAGTTCGAGTTCGGGATTCACGCCCCTGCGCTTCGCCACTATCGACCAGCGTTACGAGAAGGTTCCCTACATTTCGGACCACTATCCCATCGTGGCCGTGCTGGAGTTCAAGTAAACAGATAGCTAAAACTCAAAACCGATTGAAATGAAACGATTTATCTATATGCTGGCCGCTTTCGCCCTTTTTGGGGCGACCTCCTGCCAACCGGATGCGGAGGTAGCGGTCCATGCCGGTTTTACCACCGACAAAGAGTCCTACGACGTGGGCGATCCGGTCGTGATCACCAACACGTCGACGGCTGAGAATGCCCTGATCGCCATTTACAAATGGGAACTGGGCAAAGGCGTCGTCTCCTATGAAACCACTCCGGAGAATATCTCCTACGACCAGGCCGGGGAGTATGTCATCAAACTGACTGTCACCTCCGATCGTGGGGTGAAGAAATCGTCGTTCGAAAAGACGATCGTCGTCGTGGACAACAACATCCGGCCCGTGGCCGACTTCAGTTGGTCGCCCGAGAAGGTCGTGGCCGGGGAACCCGTGCAGTTCACCGATCTCTCGACCGACGAGGACGGCGAAGTGGTGGCCTGGGAGTGGAAATTCGGAACAACGACTTCCGACAAGCAGAACCCCGAGTTCACCTTTGCGGCGCAGGGTTCCACGGAGGTTTCGCTCACTGTGACCGACAACAAGAAGGGGCGCAATACCAAGACGGTGACCATCGAGGTGGGCCGCGGCGCCATCAACCTCGACCTGCTTTGGTCCTATCCCTACGACGATACGAAGGACGCCTACGTCTATGGTACGTCGCCCGCGGTCAGCCCCGACGGCGAGTACGTCTATGTAACCTCGACGGGGTATTCGCTGGTCTGCTTCACCAAGGCGGGCGAACGCCTCTGGGCCTTCGACATCGGCAAGGACGGCGCTTCGGCTGAGAACAACAGCGGTTCGATCAAGGTCCAGTCGCCGACGCCTTCGGTCGACGCCGACGGTACGGTCTATGCGCTCGCAGGCTTCAACGAGCCGAACAAGGGCCAGGGCGGCAGTGCATTCTACGCCGTCAGCGGCGGCGCTTCGGGCGGCTCGCAGTTGTGGTATACGAATACGGGCGTGAACACCTCTTTCCGCTTCCTCTCGCCGGTCATTACGGAAAAATACGTGATAACGCTCGACCGCAACGCGCCGTCTAACCAGCTTCACGTCTATGATAAACGGTCGGGTGCACTGGTTGTCAACCTGCACTGCAACAGCGGTTCCTACGGCGGTCTTCTCGCCCTGAAGAGCGGGATCATCGTTGCCGGAACGGGCGGTAAATACGGCTCGCGCGTGCTGCTGCCCAATGGTGAGGGCGCCTGGAAATACCTGTCGCCCGACGGAACCAATGCCGGATACGGCTACAACTATGGCTGGAAAGACGAGTCGAACGGAAGCCAGCCGGCGGCCGACGTTTCGGGGAAGGTCTACATCCTGTATAAAAATAGCAGCGGGGTCCAGATTCCCACCACGACCAAAGCCATTGTCTATTGCTACGACACGAAGAAGGCCGCAGTCGGGGTTCAACCGGCTCCCGAATGGGTGTGCGGCCTCAAGGGCGACTGCGGACAGTCGGGCATGGGCGTCGTGCTGGGCGAGGACGGCACGGTCTACGCCTCGACGCAGAAAACGGGCGATGTCGCCGCCCACGTCACGGCCATCTCCCCGATGGGTTCCGTCGTTTGGGAACATGCCGCCGACGGAGATATCAACGGCGTTCCGGCCGTCGACGACCAGGGCTATGTTTATTACAATGACAAGACCACGGGCAAGCTGGTGAAGTTGCGTCCGACGGACGGTTCGCGCGTGGCGGAGATCAAACTGGCCGACGAACTGCGTTCGTCCCCGGCGATCTCCTCCGACGGTACGATCTACGTCAGCGGCATGAAGGATGACAAACCCACCGTCTTCGCGGTGAAGGGCTCGGCCGAAGGCTGTGCCGCGTCGTGGTCGCAGTTGGGAGGCAACCCATCCAAAACCGAGTATATGTACTGATCCGCTGAGAATCAGGGATGAGCGGGCCGTGTCGTAAGACGCGGCCCATTTTTTTCGGTCGTCGTGTATGTCGTTTCCGGGCAAATCCCCTCTTTATTATAGACCGGCCGCAAGACCGGGACGAAAGAACCTCGAACACAATTCTAAATTTCAGCAGATGATCCGAAAACTATTGGTGCTGTTGCTCTGCTTCACGGCTGTGACGGCAACGGCTAAAAAGCCCAAATCCTCCGCTTCGAAGAAGACGGAGAGTTCGGCCGAGAAACCGAAGGAAAGCGACTATGACAAACTTTTCAAAGAGAAACACACCGTTGCCGACGGCATGTTCCGCCTGCACGATGTCAAGGGGAAGCTCTATTTCGAAATTCCCGATTCGCTTTTCGGCCGTGAGATGCTGCTGGGATCGACCATTTCGGAGGTCTCGGACAACGCTGCCGCGACGACCGGTTCCAAGTCGGACTACCCGCTGCACGTGGTCTTCACGCGTAACGACCGCTCGGTCCAACTGCGGACGGTCAACTGCGAGAACATCACCGACGAGGTGGGGGCCTCCCGCGCACTGGCCGAGGCCGTGAAACGGAACACCGCCGACCCCATCCTGCGCAACTACAAGATCGAAGCCTGGAACAAGGACAGCACGGCCGTAGTGGTCAATGCTACGGACCTGTTCGTGGCCGACGTGGCGGAGATGTCCCCGTTCTCGGCCTACGGGCTTTATACGGCTTTCGAACTCAAGAAAACCTTCCAGAAGGAACGTTCGATGCTGGGCGAAATCAAGGCTTTCAGCGACAATGTGGTGATACGCAGTACGCTGAGCTACATCTTTTCGCTCAACCGCGGCCGCACGACGCTCGTCAAGGACCAGCCGCTGACGGCGGTGATGACCCGTTCGCTGGTGTTGCTGCCGCGCGAAGCCTACCGTCCGCGCATCACCGACAGCCGCATGTCGGTTTTCCCGACCGGCAAGGTGCTTTTCAGCGAGCGAGAGCAGCGCGCCAAGGTGATCTACTACGCCCACCGCTGGCGGCTGGAGCCGTCGGACATGGCGGCGTGGAAGCGCGGCGAGAAGGTCGAGCCGAAGAAGCCGATTGTCTTCTACGTCGACAACGGATTTCCGGAGATGTGGAAAAAGCACATTTTCGAGGCCGTCGACCAATGGAACGAGCCTTTCGAACGTATCGGATTCAAAAATGCCATCACCGCGAAACCCTATCCGGCGGACGATCCCGAATTCGACCCCGACAACATCAAATACTCCTGCATCCGCTATGCCCCGATCGCCATTGCCAACGCCATGGGTCCCTCGTGGGTCGATCCGCGCAGCGGCGAGATACTCAACGCCTCGGTTTACGTCTACCACGACGTGATGAAGCTGCTGAACAACTGGCTCTTCGTTCAGACCGCGCAGGCCGACGAGCGGGTGCGCGCCGTGACCATCCCCGAAGAGGTGATCGGCGACGGGCTGCGCTATGTGCTGGCCCACGAGGTCGGGCACTGCCTGGGTTACATGCACAACATGAGCGCTTCGGCGGTGATTCCGGTCGATTCGCTGCGCTCGCCGTCGTTCACGCAGAAGTACGGCACGACCACTTCGATCATGGACTATGCCCGTTTCAACTACGTGGCCCAGCCCGGAGACCGGGAGCGCGGCGTACGGCTCACCCCGCCGCGCTTCGGCCTTTACGATTATTATGCCGTGAAATGGCTCTACACGCCGCTGCCCGACACGGCGACGGCGGCCGACGAATATGCCGTCACCTCGAAATGGATGACCGAGGCGGCTGTCGATTCGGTCTACCGTTTCGGGAAGCAGCAGTTCAGCCGCTCGATCGATCCCCGCTCACAGTCGGAGGACCTGGGAGACGACGCCGTGAAGGCCTCGACCTACGGCATCGCCAATCTGAAATACATTCTGGGCAACATGAATGCCTGGATCGGGGACCAGGACCCCGATTTCTCCCAGCGGCGAACCCTTTACGATGAGCTCCTCACCCAGTATATCCGCTACCTAAACCACGTTCTGGCTAATGTCGGCGGCATCTACTTCGCCGAGAAGATGGAGGGCGATCCGGTGGAGGCCTACCGTAGCGTGCCGCGCGAACGCCAGCGTGAGTCGCTGTTGTTCTGCCTCGCCCAGCTCAAGGATCTGAAATGGCTGGATAATGCCGAACTGATGCGCAACATGCCGCTGATGGTTTCGCCTGCCGAGTCGATTGCCGCCTCGCTGGTGGCCGTGGCGGTAGCCGCTCCGGCGCGCGTGGCCCTGAGTGCCGCACTGGCCGAAAAGGATGCCTACACGCCCGGGGAGTGCCGTAAGGATGTTTACGATTTCGTATGGGCCCCGACGCTGAAAGGCCGCACGCCCGACCCGGTCGAGATGATGCTCCAGCGCGAATACGTCCGCAGCCTGAGCCTCTCGGCCGGGCTGAAATACACCGGAACGGGAGCCCGCGAGGAGAAGAAAATCGTCTCCGACGGAGGATTGATCCCCGTTCCCGCCTTCCTGGAGGAGCATGCGGCCCGCACGGCGGGGCTTACTGCCTGCGGGGGATGTTGCTGTCACGATCCCTTCGAGGCGTTCTCCGCGGCGCACCGGGTCGATACTGCGCCGCTGCTGGGTTACAGTTCCCCGCGCCTGAACTACTACGATCCCCGCAATACCGAGGCCGGGGATTATGCCGCCTTGCTGAAACTGCGCGCGATGCTCCGCTCGAAGAGCACGTCGTCGACCGGCGAAGCCCGCCTGCACTACGAACTGTTGTTGCGCAACATCGAGAAAGCGTTGAAAAAATAACTTCTCCGGATTATGATGAAACTGTTTAAAATAGCTTTTCTTTCGCTGCTGGCGGGGATGCTGCTGCCCGTAGCGGCCCTGCCGGTCCGGGCGGCCGGTGCGGCCGTCGCGGAAGCCAAGGCGAAGGAACCGAAACGCGGCAAGAAAAAGAAGCATGAGGCGGATACCGTCCGCAAGACGACTCCCTACGAAAAACTGTTCAAGGATAAAAAGGTCCGAACCGTCCGCGGCGGCGGGCTGACCCTGCACCTGGTCGAGGACAAACTCTACCTCGAACTGCCCGATTCGCTGCTCGACAGGGGACTGATGATTACGACGATGATCGAACGCACGGGCGATCCCGGCGACGGACTGGCCCTCCAACAGCCTGTGCCGCCTTATATGGTCGAATTCAGCCGTAGTGCGAGCGACACGCTCCTCTACATGCGGGAGTTCGCTCCCGTGGTGATCGTCGACGGCAGCGCCGCGATGCGCGAGGCTGTCGACCGGAGCAACATCGGCCCGATCGTGGCTTCGTATGCCGTGAAAGCCCGCACGCCGGACAAGCAGGCGGCGGTCGTCGACCTGACGGCGCTTTTTGTCGGCGACACCAAACGCCTGCGGCCCATCGACCCCGACGGCGGCAATACCTACGGCGGCTGGATGACGGCCAAGGCCGAATACAAGAAGGACTGCTCGATGCTGACCGGTGTGACGGGCGGGAACGGGTGCGTGTCGGTGGTGGGGGAACTTTCCTACGGCACGACGGTCAGTTTCCTCGGGTTGCTCGACCTGTGGACCGACAAACCCCAGTCGATTGTCGCCCGCCGCACGCTCCGCCCGCTGGGTGATCCCGAACGGCGGATGCGCCTCTGCGACCAGCGGTTAGGCCTTGCGGCCAAGGCGGTCAAACGCTTCTCGGACAAGGAGCAGGAGGCCAAGACCGATTATTACACCTGCCGCCGTTCGATTCTCGACAGCGCCGGGA
>ENA-UESI01001440-UESI01001440.1-human-gut-metagenome-genome-assembly--contig:-NODE-1440-length-15040-cov-4.441155_pt1 | contig 15040 bp, 16 predicted proteins | sample MGYA00243005_ERZ508006 | MGnify/ENA primary metagenome ERZ508006 (study PRJEB26167, sample SAMN06115436) | human gut metagenome | host: Homo sapiens | place: China:Shandong | collected 2015-06-10... | reverse complement strand
GAGTGTCTGGAGGCCGGGCGGTATTATCTCAGAGAGTTAGAGAATGAGGGCTATGTTCCTGACACGGAGAAAAAGACCGTCTATGTGGAGTCTGGGGAGACCACCGAGGTGGAGTGGGAGAACACCCCCATCACTGGACAGATCCAGATAACAAAGACCTCCGCGGACTACAACAGTGTCAACGGCTGGCCCGCCGGCACCCCCATCCCCGGCACAGAGTTTGAGATCTACAACGCCCGGACCGGCAACTTAGTCGATACGGTTGAGACGGACAAGAACGGCGTTGCATCCTCCCGGCCTCTCCCCCTGGGCCGCTACAAAATCGTGGAATCCAAGGCCGCAGACTTTTACGGCCTGGACAAGACCCCCATCGAGGTGGAGATTGAGTTTGAAGGGCAGATCGTAAAGGCAGCCATGACCAACAAGGGCCTCTACACCAATGTAAGCATCCAAAAAACCGGCTATGTGGAGGTCATGCCCGGCCAACAGATCCGCTACGATTTCGGAGGCATCGGCAACAACTCCACCACCAGCCTTACATCGTTCTATTGGCGAGACACTCTGCCCGGCCAGGCGGTGCGGCTGGACAAGATTGTCACTGGCACCTACAACGTGCTGGGCAATTATAAGGTGGTCTACAAGACCAACCTGAGTGGCGGCACTTGGCGCACCTTGGCGGACAACCTGAGCACCCAGCAGAACTATGTATTGGACGCCTCCAGGGCCGCCCTGGGCCTGGCCTCCAACGAGTACGTCACCGAATTCATGGTGTCCTTCGGCGTGGTGCCCGCCAACTTCCGGCAGGTGGAGGCGCCCCAGGTCTATGCCACCGTCTACGCCTGGCTTACCGGTGGCAGCCAATTCGTCAACCAGGCGGATGTGGGCGGCGTGTACAACGGCCAGTGGATTATGGCCACCTCCCGGTGGGTGACCAGGGTCTACAAGCCCGCCGAGCCCCTGCCCCGCACCGGCTATTGATTCCAGCAAACTATCGTTAGAAGGGCCGCCCCAGTCGGGCGACCCTCCAATTTTATGGAGGTGTCAGAATGAGTATCAGAAAAAAGGGAATCCAGGTGCTGCTCCTGGCCCTGACGGTGGCCGCCCTGTGCATGGTCCCAGCCTTCGCCTCCTCCGCCGGCAACGTGGCGGACGCCGTGGAGCAGACCTGGACGGATGCCGCCGGCCAGATCAAGACCGTGGTCAACACCGTGGTGTTCCCCGCCCTCACCATGGTGCTGGGGATTGCATTCTTTGTCAAGGTGGCACTGTGCTTCTTCGACTATCGCAAGCACGGCCAGTTTGAGTGGACGGGGGCGGCCATCCTGTTCGTCTGCCTGATCTTCGTGCTGCTGGCCCCCAATTACATCTGGAATATCGTAGGCATCTGAGGCGGTGAAGGCGAGTGTTTATTTGGGACTTTGTGGCCAATCCGGTGATGGAGTCCATCCTGGACTGGTTTTACAGCCAGATGGTGGGCTTCCTGGGCGCCTTCTTCGCCCAGATGGGAAACATGGGGGTGGAGCTGTTTGACCTCTCCTGGGTGCGGTCAGTGGTGCGCTTCTTCTCCCAACTGGGTTTGGCTCTCTTTGCCGTCAGCGTGGTGGTGTCCGCCTTTGAGTGCGGCATTGAGTACGCCTCCGGCCGGGGGAACCTCCAGCAGCCCGCCCTCAACGCCCTCAAGGGCTTCTTCGCCGTCAGCCTGTTCACCACCGTGCCCGTCCGGCTGTACGCCCTCTCCGTCTCCCTCCAGGGTACCTTCGCCATGGAAATCACAGGGGCGGGAAAGAGCATCGGGGAGTTGGGCAATGAAATCCTCACAGATCTGGAGGGCGCCGGCCTGATGGACATCGCGGCCCAGGCCAAATGGGGCCTGGGCACTAACCCCATCATGCTCCTCTTTGCCATGATCCTCATGGCTTATGCGGTGATCAAGGTGTTCTTCTCAAACTTGAAACGGGGCGGCATCCTGCTCATCCAGATTGCCGTGGGCTCCCTGTACATGTTCTCCATCCCCCGGGGCTATACGGACGGCTTCACCCAGTGGTGCAAGCAGGTCATCGGCCTGTGCCTCACCGCCTTCCTCCAGGCCACCATCCTGGTGGCGGGGCTCATGGTGTTCAGCGACAAAGCCCTCCTGGGCCTTGGCCTCATGCTGGCCGCCGGAGAGGTGCCCCGCATCGCCGGGGCCTTCGGCCTGGACACCACCACCAGAGCCAATATCATGAGCGCCGTCTACACCGCCCAGGCTGCCGTCAATACCACCCGCACCATTGTCCAGGCGGTAAAATGACCCTTACCCTCGGAAGCTTGTTTGACGGCATCGGCGGCTTTCCGCTGGCCGCCATACGGCAGGGGATCACCCCACTGTGGGCCAGCGAGATTGAGTCCTTCCCCATTCAAGTCACGAAACATCATTTCCCGGAGACGCTCCATATGGGGGATATCACCAGGCTGGACGGGGCGAAGCTGGCGCCGGTGGACATTATCTGCGGCGGCTCACCCTGTCAGGACTTATCCGTGGCATCCTGTACCCGCGCCGGACTGGCCGGCGCACGGTCCGGGCTGTTCCTGGAGCAGATCCGGGTGACAAAGGAGATGCGGGATGCGGATATACGACGAGGGCGGACAGGCAAGTCTGTTCGCCCCAGATGGTTCTGCTGGGAGAATGTCCCCGGCGTGTTCAGCAGCGGCTTCCCTAAAGGGGAGGACTTCCGGTTCGTCCTGGAACAGATCGCCGGAATTGCAGGCAATTCCATACCTTTCACTCGACCTCACCCCTGGGGCTGGCAACCTGCTGGGAAATTACGAGTGGGAGCTGCATTCTCCCTGGCGTGGAAGGTCTTCGACGCTCAATACTGGCCCGGCACCCCCCAGCGGAGACGCAGGGTGTTCCTTGTCGCTGATTTTGCAGGACAATCCGCCCCGAAAATACTATTTGACCAGGAGAGCCTGCCTGGGCATTCTGCGCAGGGCGAAGGAGCGGGGCAAGCCTCTCCCGCCCCAGCTCCATGCGGCCCTCCTGGTGCAGGCGGGGCTGGCCGCCTGGGATGAGTGCGGCCTGGCGGATACCCGGGATATTACAGCCGGGTTTTCCGCCGGGGCGGGGGCCAGCGCGGGCAGTATTGGATACTCGGAGCGTGCGGCGCCCACCCTGAAGGCCGGCCAGAGCGGCAACCGCATGCCCTCCGTGCTCTGCCTCAACGACCAGGGCGGCAGCGTCATGGACTGCACTGAAGATAAGACCGGAACCCTGCGGGCACAACAGCACGGGCATCAGCCCCTGGTTTTTGAGAACCACGGCATTGACAGCCGATACACTGGGCCGCATCCGATCGTGCCCACACTATCCGCCAGGGCTGGTACCGGAGGCAACAACCTGCCTCTGGCCCTCCAGCCGGAGCCGACTATGTGTATCTGCGGCAATGCCATTGACCGGCAGCCCCGCAATGGCGGCAACGGCATTGGCATCCAAAATGATGTGGCCTATACCCTGACCAGTGCGGACCGGCACGCCATTTTTCGCCGCCAGCGGGTGGACAAATTCAGAGAGGGCGATACCGCCTCCACCCAGAGTGCCCGTCAGGGGAAGGATGCCACCGATCTGATCTGCCAGCCAAGCCGTGATACACTGGCGGTTTTCCTGATCCGGCGTCTCACTCCACTGGAGTGTGAGCGGCTTCAGGGGTTCCCGGATGGGTGGACAGACCTGCCCGGCGCCTCGGACTCCGCCCGGTACAAGGCCTTGGGTAATAGTGTCCCAGTGCCATGCGTGGAGTATATCATGGCGGGCATCGCCCGGGCGGCGGAGGGGGGCTGACATTGTTGCTTATGCTTGCTTTCCGGCAAAATCTTTGTTGCTGTTGGTGATGGCTATTTACCGCCGGGATCGATATACTTGCGTTACCAAACAGAAGGGGGGCCAATCCATGGAAGAAAATGTGAAGAACCTCTGTGCACCCATCCCCGCCGGGCTTCACGCCCGGGTGCGGGAGGAGCAGGAGGTATCCGGAAAAACACTGGGCCAGTATATGGCCTGGTTGATCCAAACATTTTACGACAATCAGAAGGAGGAAACTACGATGAGCGGAGACAAGAGAACGGTGGCATTCCAGGTGCCCGGCGAGCTGTTCGAGCGATTTAAGGACTACCTGCAGGAGAAGGGCATCAAGCAGAACGCCTTCTTCCTGGACTGCATCCACAGGGCCCTGGCGGAGGCCCAGGAGGAATGTAAGGCTGCAGGGGATACCGCCAACGAGGGGCACGTGGAGCAGGAGGGCCGCCTCCCGGAGGAAGCCGTTGCAGAGACCGAGGGGGAAACAGATGGATGTGACGAGGATACGGAAGAAAGCAGTACAGAAGGATAAACTGCAGGAAGGGATCCGGCCGGACAGGCTGGGTCCCTTCCTGTTTTGGAGGTGTTTTCGTGTTCATCTACCCAGACAACCTGAAGGCCAAGGCCACCCTGCGGCTGTGGCAGCTGCGGGATGTGGCCATTATCGGGGTGGCCTTTCTGCTCTCTGTATTGGCGCTGGCCCAGACGGGGACCATGCTGCCCCTGGTGGGTACCGTGCTGTACGCCTTCCTCGCCATCCAGGTGGAGGGCTCCAGCGTCCTGGACTTCCTGCGGCGGGCGGCCTGCTTCCTGTTCCTGCAGCAGCAATACTATAAATGGGGGCAGAACAATGAATAGAAAGGAACAGCAGCTCCTGCGCCAGCGGCAGACCACCCGGCAGCTCATGGGTGTCACCCGCCTGACGGAGCACGGTTCGGTGTGCGGCAGGGATGAGCTGCTCTTCTACCTGCTCCGGCCGGACAATCTGTCCATCCTGTCCCCGGAGGGCATCCGGGGCCGGGTGCGGGCCCTCACCGGGCTTCTCCAGGGGATGGCATCCCTGGAGCTGCTGGCCCTGGACTCCAGGGAGTCATTTCTGAAAAACAAGCAGTATTACCAGAGAAGGCTGGAGGAGGAACCGTCTCCCGCCCTGCGGGAGCTGCTCCGGCAGGATATGGAGCACTTGGACGCACGCCAGTCCTCCACCGCCGCCTCCCGGGAGTTCGTCCTGGTCTGCCGGCTGGACAGCAAGGCCGCAGAGGATCGGGAGCTGCCCCGGCGATTGGAGAAGCAGATCCAGGATCACGGCTTCCACGTCCGCCTGGCCGGGGAACAGGACGTGAAGCGCATCCTGGCGGTGTATTACCAGCAGAACGTGGTCACCGAGCACTTTGACCAGGTGGACGGGGAGAGGTGGGTGACAGAGCATGGCTAAAGCACAGAAGAAGCGGAAAAAACCGGTGGAAAAACCAGCGCAGCTCTTCCAGCCCAAGGACTTTCTGGACCTGATTGCCCCAGCAGCCGTGAAGTTTAACACGGACTCCTATGTGCTGGGCGGGCTGTACCGCTGCGTCCTGGCCCTCCGGGGCTACCCCGCCGCCACCGAGGAGCTGGCCCTGCTCTCCCACATCTGTAACCGGGCCGGCGTCACCCTCCACCTCTACGCCCGCCAGGTGACAGCGGCGGAGGAGGAGGCCATCTACCATAAGGCCGTCAATAAGAACCGGCTGGATCGGAGCAATCAGGATAACCTGAAGCGGAGCGTCACGGCGGAGGCCAACCTACAGGACGTGGCCGTCATCATTGCCGGCGCCCGGAAGAACCGGGAGCCCCTCATACACTGCGCCGTGTTCCTGGAGCTGGCCGCCCAAACCCCCGAGGAGCTGCGGCTGCTGCGGGACGAGGTGGGCGCCGAGCTCACCCGGGCCAAGCTCAGTGCAGACCCCCTGCTGCTCCGCCAGCGGGAGGGCTTCCTCTCCGCCAACCCGGCGGGGCGGAACGCCCTGGGCGCCCAGTTTGAGCGGGTGCTGCCCGCCAGCTCCACCGCCAACCTGTACCCCATCAACTACTCCGGCCGCAGCGATCCTCACGGGTTTTACATCGGCAATGACCACTATGGTGCGGACATCCTGCTGGATCTGGACCGCCGCACACCGGACAAGACCAATTCCAGCGTGCTCATCCTGGGCAACTCCGGCGAGGGCAAGAGCTACCTGCTCAAGCTGCTCATCTGCAACCTGCTGGAGAGCGGCAAGACGGTGATTTGCCTGGACCCGGAGCAGGAGCTGGCCTGGCTCTGCGGCAGGCTGGGCGGCTGTTACGCGGACCTCATGGGCGGGCAGTTCCGTATCAACTTTTTGGAGGCCAAGCGGTGGGATATTGGCGACGACAGGGATGAAGATCCAACTGTGCCCAATGCCTTCCGCCAGCAATCCCCCCTATCCCAGCACATCTCCTTCCTCAAGGACTTTTTCCGGGCCTACAAGCCCTTCACCCACCAGCAGATCGATACCCTGGAGCTGATGCTGGAGCGGCTGTACCGGAAATGGGGCATTTCAGACAAGACAAACTTCTCGGCCATGGGGCCGGAGGACTGGCCCATTGCGGAGGATCTGTACGCCGTCCTGGAGGACGCCTATGAACACTATGACCGGGAGGACAGCCCTCTGTATCCCAGGGAGCTGCTGCGGGAACTCTTGCTGGGGCTCCACTCCATGTGCCGGGGGGCGGAGAGCGTCTACTTCAACGGCCGCACGAACATCACCAGCGCAAGGTTCCTGGTGTTTGGCGTCAAGGATCTGATTCATGCCAACTCCTCGGTCAAGGACGCCCTGCTGTTCAACCTGCTGTCCTACCTCAGCGACCAGCTCCTTACCAAAGGCAACACCGTGGCCGCCCTGGACGAGCTCTACCTCTGGCTGTCCAACCTGACCACCATTGAGTACATCCGTAACTGCCTCAAGCGGGTGCGCAAGCGCAATTCCGCCCTGATCCTGGCGTCGCAAAACCTGGAGGATTTCGATATCCAGGGCGTGCGGGAGCTGACCCGCCCCCTGTTTGCCATCCCCACCCACCAGTTTCTCTTCCATGGCGGCAAGGTGGACAAGAAGTTCTACATGGACAACCTGCAACTGGAAAGTGCCGAGTACGACCTGATCAGTTCCCCCAATAACGGTGTCTGCCTGTTCAAATCCGGTGCGGACCGCAACCTGCTGGACGTCCACGCCCCGCCCCACAAGCATGCACTGATCACAGGAGGCGGAGGATAATGGCCACTCCAGCCCTGGTGCTCAAGGCTGCTGCATCTATTCTCGCCAATGAAAAGAGCCGGAAGGCCGTGGGGTGGGTGCTGATAGCCGTACTCTCTCCCATCATTCTCCTTCTGGCCTTCTTCTGCACCACCTTCTCAGGAGGGGCGGAGCACAACCGCACTGTGGTGGATCTGTGCTTCCACGGCGGGGCCGTCCCGGAGGGAACCCCGGCGGAGTATCAGGCATACATCCAGGAGATGCGGGACAGCTTTGCCCTGCTGGATGCCGCCATGCAGACCGTAGAGGGGCAGATGGAGGACGGGGACGGCCTGGATGATGTCCGAGTCAAGGCGGTGTTCTTCGCTCTGTACTTCGGCGCGGATGACCCGGCGGCCCACGCCGGGCAGGCCTTTGTGGATTGCTTTGTCACCTATGAGGAGCGCACCCGCACGGTGACCACTGTGGATGAGGAGGGGAATGAGGTGGAGACCCAGGAGACCTATACCGTGGCCGTCTCAATCTCAGATTTCCAGCAGGTCTGGCAAAACATCCGGCATCTTACCGGAGCGGAAGCCACACCGGAACAGCAGGCCAACGCGGACAGCGTTTACAATGTCGTGAAGTACGGTGCATCTACTGGAACGGAGGGCTGGATCCCCGGCACCGACGTGCCCTTCATCGGGGCGGACGGCTTCTGCTCCCCCATTGGGGCGGGCTGGGAGAGCCGGGTCACCTCGGAGTTTGGCTACCGGAGGGACCCCTTCACCGGGGAGACCCGGGGTCATACCGGCATGGATTTGGCGGTACCCACCGGCACCCCCGTCCGGGCCGCCCTGCCCGGCACCGTCACCGCCGCCCAGTACCACAGCAGCTACGGCTACTATGTGATGATCGACCACGGCAGCGGCCTGTCCACTCTCTACGCCCACAACTCTCAACTGCTGGTGCGGGTGGGCCAAACGGTGGAGGCCGGCGACATCGTATCTCTGTCCGGCAGCACCGGCCGATCCACCGGCCCGCACCTCCACTTCGAGGTGCGGGTCAGCGGACAGAGAACAAACCCCAGATACTACCTGCCAACCACATCATACGAGGAGTGAGAGAATATGAACTCAATCCAGAATACGGCTTGCCTTATTGCCGCCTATGAAACGGCGGCGGGGCTGCCGGACAACGAACGGATCACCCGGACAGATGGTACATGGAGGCCGGGGGTGACGGAGCAGCAGGCGGCGTCACTTTACCGGCAGGCACAGGCCCTGCTGGCTCCGGAGACCAAGCTGCTCTCCACAAGCCGCGAGTCACTGATCGACCAGATGCGGGACGCTTTGCTGTCCAGGGAGCTGTCCGTGGGAGACACGGTGCTCTTTGCCGCCACAGAACCCTATGGCGGTCCTGGAGACTTTGCCCTCCGTGGCGGCGTCATCCAGTCCATTGACCCGGAGCGTGGAACCTGCACCATTCGGGGGGACTTCTTCCCCATGGACGACGTCCCTCTCCACTATGTGCTGGGGAGCTATGACCGCAGCGTTTCAGAGGAACACTACGGCTTCCCACACATCCGCCCTCTGCTGGGGGAACACCCTGAGCTGGCGGAGCGGTATCTGCGTGAAGCAGAGGCCCGGTGGAACACCCTATGCGGGCAGCCTGCAGTTTCATCCGAGGTTCCGAAAAACACAATGCAGGCGATGGGAGGCATGAGCTGACTATGGAAAAAACAGAACTGACGGTGAGCATGGAACCGGAGCGGCTGGACGCGCTCCGGTATTTTCTGGCCGCTAAGAACAAGCGCACACCCCAGAAGGAGCTCCAGCGGGCGCTGGAGGAGCTGTACGAAACCTACGTCCCGGCCGAAACCCGGGCCTATCTGGACGCCCGGTGCCGGCCGGACAGGCACCGGCCCCGGCGGCCGACGGCATCCAAGGTCACACAGATGCAGAAGGAGGAAGCGACAGATGGAGACCATTGAACTGAGCGGCCGCACTGGACAGGAGGTCTATGAGGAGCTGAAGCACCGGTTGGAGGGCATGGGCTATCTGCCGGACGAGTATTTTCTGCTGGACGCCGACTGGGAGGACAGAAGGGTGATCCCCAGGAATGCGGATCTCTTCTGCACTACGGACTACGGGGACAGCGAGGGGATTTACCTGGATGTGTACCTGAAGTGGTACGGGGAGGACGGCAAGCCTGTGATCAAAAGCTTCGCCACGGGCAAGACCCTGGGCGAGAGCGGCTCCGACATGGACCGGATGTTCCTCATCTCCTCCGCCATCACCAAGGCGTTTCACGGTGAGCAAGGTGCCTATGCCAGATACCGGCAATTCTGGTTTCCGGCGGTGCCGGTTATATTGGCAGCCATACCTGCATCGAGCTGCTGAACGCAGGCTACGATGTGGTGGTGGCAGACAACTACTACAATGCTTCCCCTGTGGTGCTCGACCGCGTCAAGCAGATCACCGGGAAGGACTTCCGCTTCTACAATGCGGATATGACCAGACACGAGGACGTGGAGAAGATCTTCACCGAGTGCCCGGACATCGACGCCGTCATCCAGTTCGCCGCCTACAAGGCCGTCGGCGAGAGCGTCTCCAAGCCCATCGAATACTACTACAACAACCTGAACTGCACACTGGTCATCCTGGACGTGATGCGCCGCCACAACTGCCACAACTTCGTGTTCAGCTCTTCGGCCACCGTCTACGGCGACCCCGCCTCTGTGCCCATCACCGAGGATTTCCCCGTTGGTGCCACCACAAACCCCTACGGCACCACCAAGGCCTTCACCGAGCGCATCCTGACCGATGTCTGCAAGGCTGACCCGGAGCTGAACGTGGCCCTGCTGCGGTACTTCAACCCCATCGGTGCCCACAAGTCCGGCCTCATCGGCGAGGACCCCAACGGCATCCCCAATAACCTGATGCCCTACATCGCCAAGGTCGCCATTGGCAAGCTGGAAAAAGTCCACGTCTTCGGCAACGACTACCCCACCCCCGACGGCACCGGTGTGCGCGACTACATCCACGTCGTGGACCTGGCCCGCGGCCATGTCTGCGCCATCCGGAAGCTGGAGACCAAGTGCGGTCTCTTCATCTGCAACCTGGGCACCGGCCACGGCTACAGCGTGCTGGATGTCATCCATGCCTTCGAGAAGGCCTGCGGCAAAAAGATCCCCTATGTCATCGACCCGCGCCGCCCCGGCGACATCGCCGAGTGCTATGCCGACCCCTCCAAGGCCAAGCGTGAGCTGGGCTGGGAGGCTGAGTATGGCATCGAGGAGATGTGCGCCGACAGCTGGAACTGGCAGCAGAAGAACCCCGACGGCTACCACACCGTGAAGTAAAAAACCAACGAAAACGCAAGGCCCGCTTCGTCCGCTCCACACCGGATGAGGCGGGCTTTTTTTTCGCTGTCTGCCTTGACAATGCCGGGCAGTTAGCATATATTAAAACTGTTTCCATAAGCTAACAATCTGTCGAAACAGAAAGGCATTGGCCATGACATTAAAAGAACTGAAGATCGGCGAAAGTGCCGTTATTGACGCAGTGGGCGGGGCGGGAGCCCTGCGGCAGCATTTTCTGGACATGGGGCTGATCCCCGGCGAAAAGGTCACGCTGGTGAAGTTTGCACCCATGGGCGACCCCATGGAGCTGCAGATCCACGGCTATGAACTGACCCTGCGCCTGGACGACGCAGCACAGATCGAGATCACCCCGTCAGCGGCCGCGCCAGCCGCTGCACCCGCCCGGCGGGAGAACAAGATGGTGGAGCATCCGGGCCTGGGCGAAGGCGGACGCTACCACACCAAACAGGGCGAGCATCCCCTGCCGGAGGGCAAGACCCTGACCTTTGCGCTGGCGGGCAACCAGAACTGCGGCAAGACGACCCTGTTCAACCAGCTCACCGGCTCCAACCAGCATGTGGGCAACTTCCCCGGCGTCACGGTGGACCGGAAGAGCGGTGCCATCAAGGAGCACCCGGAAACGGAAGTCACCGACCTGCCCGGCATCTATTCGATGTCGCCCTATTCCAGCGAGGAGATCGTCACCCGCCAGTTCATCATCGGCGAAAAGCCGACCGGCATCATCAACATCGTGGACGCGACCAACATCGAGCGCAACCTGTACCTGACGATGCAGCTTATGGAGCTGGATACCCCTATGGTGCTGGCCCTGAACATGATGGACGAGGTGCGCGGCAACGGCGGCACCATCCGCATCAACCAGATGGAAGCCATGCTGGGCATCCCGGTGGTGCCCATCTCGGCGGCTAAGAACGAGGGCGTGGACGAACTGGTGGACCATGCGATCCATGTGGCCAAGTACCAGGAGCGTCCGGGCCGGCTCGACTTCTGCGGCGAGGAGGACCACGGCGGCGCGGTGCATCGCTGCATCCACGGCATCATCCACCTCATCGAGGATCACGCCAGAGCGGCCGGCATCCCGGTGCGGTTCGCGGCCACCAAGCTGGTGGAGGGCGACGCCCGCATTGAGGAAGCCCTCAAGCTGGACCAGAACGAAAAAGAGATGATCGAGCACATCATCGTGCAGATGGAGCAGGAGCGCGGGCTGGACCGTGCCGCCGCCATTGCGGATATGCGGTTCCACTTTATCCACCAGCTGGTGGATCAGACCGTGGTGAAGCCGCATCAGAGCAAGGAGCAGGTGCGCAGCAGCCGGATCGACCAGTTCCTGACCGGCAAATACACGGCCATCCCGGCCTTTGTGGGCATCATGGCGCTGGTGTTCTACCTCACCTTCGGCGTCATCGGCGCAGGCCTGCAGAACCTGCTGGAGATCGGGATCGAGAACCTGACCGTCTTTGTGGACAATGCCCTGACCTACTGGAACGTCAACGAGGCGGTCCACTCGCTGGTCATCGACGGCATCTTCACGGGCGTGGGCAGTGTGCTGAGCTTCCTGCCCATCATCGTGACCCTGTTCTTCTTCCTCTCGCTGCTGGAAGATACCGGCTACATGGCCCGCGTGGCCTTTGTGATGGATAAGCTGCTGCGCCGCATCGGCCTTTCGGGCCGCAGCATCGTGCCGATGCTCATTGGCTTCGGGTGCACGGTGCCGGGCGTCATGGCCAGCCGCACCCTGCCCTCCGAGCGGGACCGCAAGATGACCATCCTGCTGACCCCCTTCATGAGCTGCTCGGCCAAGCTCCCCATTTACAGCCTGTTTGCCGTGACCTTCTTCCCGGATCATGCGGCACTGGTCATGGTGGGGCTGTATTTCCTGGGCATTGCGGTGGGCATCCTGGCGGCATTTGCCCTCAAGGGGACCCTGTTCCGCGGCGAGGCGGTGCCGTTCGTCATGGAGCTGCCCAACTATCGCCTGCCCGGCCTGAAAAATGTGATGCAGCTGCTCTGGGAAAAGGCGCGGGATTTTCTGGAGCGCGCCTTCACCGTCATCTTCATGGCGACCATCGTCATCTGGTTCTTGCAGAACTTTGATCTGCAGCTCAGCCTGACCGCAGACCCGCAGGAAAGCATCCTGGCCTTTGTGGCCAGCGGCATCGCGCCCCTGTTTGCCCCGCTGGGCTTTGCGGACTGGCGGGTCTCCACGGCCCTCATCACCGGCTTCATGGCAAAGGAGAGCGTCGTTTCGACCCTGACCATCCTGTTCGGCTCGTCCGCTGCGCTGGGTGCGGCGCTGTCCCCGGCGGCAGCGGCCCCGCTGCTGGTGTTCTGCCTGCTCTACACCCCCTGCATCGCGGCAGTGGCTTCCGTCAAGCGGGAGCTGGGCGGCCGCTGGGCAGCCGTCATGGTCCTGAACCAGTGCGTGGTGGCATGGGTGGCAGCCTTTATCGTCCGGATGCTCGCGCTGGCGCTCGTGTAAAACATCTGTTCTTTATAATAAGAGCCTGTACCCGAAGCGATTTGGGCACAGGCTCTTTGTTTGTGTGAGGCTCTTGACAAGGCACAAAAATCGTGCTAAAATACTTCAAAAGTGAACGATTCAAAAATGGAGCGATAAAATGAGAGAGAAAAACCCCAGCATGGAATTTGCAAACAAGACGGCGCTGGCCTACAGCGCCGTCTGCAAGCCGCTGTGCCAGGAACTCGGCCTGCCCCAGACGGCGTTTGATATCCTGCTGTTCCTGGCCAACAACCCCACCTACAAAACGGCCAGCGACATCGTGGAGGTGCGCCACATCAAAGCGAACCTCGTCTCGGTGAATGTGGACAAGCTCGTGCACGAGGGCCTGCTGACCCGCTGCCCGGTGCCGAACGACCGCCGCAAGACCGAGCTGCTCTGCACCGAAAAGGCTCAGCCCATCATCCAGCGGGGCCGGGCGCTGCAGGAAGCCTTCTTTGACCGACTGCTGAACGGCATCGACGAAGCCCGGCTGAATGTGTTTTATGGGACCCTGGAACAGATGGGCCGGAACCTGGATGAAATTCTGGAAGGAGAACTGTAAGATGAATGTATTGTTTACGATCGTTGTGACCTTTTTTGCGGGGATGGGCGCAGGCCTGGGCACCGGCTTTGCTGGTATGAGCGCCGCTGCGGTCATCAGCCCGATGCTCATCGCCTTCCTCGGCATGGACCCTTACATGGCCGTCGGCATCGCCCTCTCGTCGGACGTGCTGGCCAGTGCGGTGTCGGCCTATACCTACCATAAGAATAAGAATCTGGATATCAAGAATGGCCTCATCATGATGGCCAGCGTTCTGGTGTTCACGGTCGTGGGCAGCTACCTTGCCAGCCTGCTTCCGTCGGCCACCATGGGCAGTTTCTCGGTCTTCATGACCTTCCTGCTGGGCATCAAATTCATCGTTCGCCCCGTCATGACCACCAAGGAGGCCATGCAGGGCGTCTCCGCAAAGAAGCGCGCCATCCAGTCCGTCGTGTGCGGTGTCTGCATCGGCCTGATCTGCGGCTTCGTGGGCGCTGGCGGCGGTATGATGATGCTCCTCATCCTGACCAGTGTGCTGGGCTATGAGCTGAAGACTGCCGTCGGCACCAGCGTTTTCATCATGACCTTCACCGCCCTGACCGGTGCCGTTTCCCACTTCGCCATCGGCGGAATGCCCGATCTCTTCGTTCTGGCGCTCTGCGTGGTGTTCACCCTCCTGTGGGCCCGCATTGCAGCCGTGTTTGCCAACAAGGCAGAACCCAAGACCCTGAACCGTGCCACCGGCATCGTTCTGGTCGTGCTGGGCATCGTGGTCATGGGCTTCAACTTCCTGACCAAGTAACGCACAAGACCCCCTTCGGAGCGGCAACTCTGAAGGGGGTCTTTTTTGTATGAATGGGATGCGATTTTGAAAAAATCAGGCATCTTTTTCCTCAATGGTGGAGTGCTCAATGACCCAGTCGGCGGCGCGGCGGATGGCCTCATTGCGCTGAATCATCGGGATATTCATACCGGCCTTGACCTCTTCGAGGGTCTTCTTGGTGCGGTCTGCACGCTCCTGCAGGTTCTTGTTGATCTCCTCATCGGTGGGGACGAGGTTCTCGTTCTGGGCGACCTGCAGCAGGGCCATCCGGGCGCGGGTGTTCTTCTCGGCGGCAGCGTGCACGTTGGCCGTGAAGGTCTCGCGGGTCTGGTGGATCTGGCTCAGGTAGCGGTCCAGGCTCATCCGCTGCATCTGGAGCTGCTGCTGGATGTTCTCCATCTCGTGCTGGTAGGTGCTCTCTACCAGAACACTGGGCAGCTCACCCTCAGCGGCGTCAGCCAGCTGGGTCAGGATCTGGTCCTTGGCACGGTTCAGGGCACTGGCGTGTTTGCCGTCGTACAGCTGCTTGCGGACCTGTTCCCGGAAGGCTTCGATGGTGTCCACCTTGCCGATCTTCTTGGCGAAATCGCTGTTCAGGGCGGGCAGCTGGCGGACGCAGACGTCGAGCAGCTTGATCTTGAAGACGACCGGCTTACCTGCCAGATCCTTGGCGTGATAGCGTGCCGGGAAATGCTGGCGGCCGGTGAATGGAGAGAGCTCAAGCACGCCCAA
>ENA-UESI01001439-UESI01001439.1-human-gut-metagenome-genome-assembly--contig:-NODE-1439-length-15062-cov-4.371505_pt1 | contig 15062 bp, 9 predicted proteins | sample MGYA00243005_ERZ508006 | MGnify/ENA primary metagenome ERZ508006 (study PRJEB26167, sample SAMN06115436) | human gut metagenome | host: Homo sapiens | place: China:Shandong | collected 2015-06-10... | reverse complement strand
GCCTTCGGCAACATGGGCGACGACTGCGGCACCGGCGTGGCCTTCACCCGCAACCCCGCCACCGGCGAGAAGAAGCTCTTCGGCGAGTTTTTGACCAACGCCCAGGGCGAGGACGTGGTGGCCGGCGTGCGGACTCCCATGCCTATCAGCCAGATGGCCGAGAAGTTCCCCGCCGCTTTCGCCCAGTTCCAGGATGTGTGCAAAATTCTGGAGGATCACTATCACGATATGCAGGATATGGAGTTCACTGTGGAGAACAACAAGCTCTATATGCTCCAGACCCGCAACGGCAAGCGCACCCCCGCCGCCGCGCTGAAGATCGCCTGTGATCTGGTGGATGAGGGCCAGATCACGGAGAAGCAGGCCGTTGCCATGATCGAGCCCCGCTCTCTGGACACCCTGCTCCATCCCCAGTTCGACGCCGTGGCCCTGAAAAAGAGCGAGGCCATCGGCAAGGCGCTGGGCGCCTCCCCCGGCGCTGCCTCCGGCAAGATCGTCTTCACCGCTGAGGACGCCAAGGCCTGGGCTGAGCGGGGCGAGAAGGTGGTCCTGGTGCGTCTGGAGACCTCTCCCGAGGACATCGAGGGCATGAAGGCCGCCCAGGGCATCCTGACCGTTCGCGGCGGCATGACCTCCCACGCCGCCGTGGTGGCCCGGGGCATGGGCAAGTGCTGTGTCTCTGGCTGCGGCGACATCAAGATGGACGAGGAAAACAAGCAGTTCGTCCTCTCCGGCAAGACCTACAAAGAGGGCGACTGGATCTCCCTGGATGGCTCCACCGGCAGCATCTATGCCGGGGCCATCCCCACGGTGGACGCCTCCATCGGCGGCGAGTTCGGCCGGGTCATGGGCTGGGCCGACAAATATCGCCGTCTCCAGGTCCGCACCAATGCCGACACCCCCCACGACGCCGCCCAGGCCCGGAAGTTCGGCGCTCAGGGCATCGGCCTGTGCCGGACCGAGCACATGTTCTTTGACGAGGACCGCATCCCCGCCATCCGGGAGATGATCTGTTCTGACAATGTGGAGCAGCGGGAGAAAGCCCTCAGCAAGCTGGAGCCCATGCAGCAGTCCGACTTTGAGGGCATCTACGAGGCCATGGAGGGCTGCCCCGTCACCATCCGCTTCCTGGACCCCCCGCTGCACGAGTTCCTGCCCACCGACGAGGCTGACATCGAGCTGCTGGCCAAGGATATGGGCAAGACCGTTGCCGACATCAAGTCCATCATCGCCTCCCTCCACGAGTTCAACCCCATGATGGGCCACCGGGGTTGCCGCCTGGCCGTCACCTACCCGGAGATTGCCGCCATGCAGACCCGGGCCGTCATTAAGGCCGCGCTGAATGTCCAAGCCCGGCACCCCGAGTGGAACATGGTTCCCGAAATCATGATCCCCCTGGTGGGCGAGGTCAAGGAGCTCAAATATGTTAAGAGCGTGGTGGTCAAGACCGCTGACGAGATTATCGCCTCCGCTGGCTCCGATATGAAGTATCTGGTTGGTACCATGATTGAGATCCCCCGCGCGGCTCTCACCGCCGATGAGATTGCCAAGGAGGCCGACTTCTTCTCCTTCGGCACCAACGACCTCACTCAGATGACCTTTGGCTTCAGCCGTGACGACGCAGGCAAGTTCCTGGACGCCTACTATGACCGCAAGATCTACGAGAACGATCCCTTCGCCAAGCTGGACCAGGCGGGCGTGGGCCGGCTGGTGGAGATGGCCTGCAAGCTGGGCCGCTCCACGAACCCGGAGCTGCACCTGGGTATCTGCGGCGAGCACGGCGGCGATCCCTCCTCCGTGGAGTTCTGCCACCGCACGGGCCTGGACTATGTGTCCTGCTCTCCCTTCCGGGTGCCCATCGCACGCCTTGCCGCCGCGCAGGCAGCCATCAAGGAATCCAAATAATCAGCATCTTCCAAGTTCGGACGAAGCGATTTTTCGGAATCTGGCACGAGCCATCGGCCCTTCGTCATGGCAAAAAACACCTCACATCTTACGATGTGAGGTGTTTTTGCTGTGCCAACATATCACAGCTTAAACCGCCGCCTCGCCCTCCGCCAAGCGTTTCAACGCTCCCGCTCCTTCTAAACTAGGAAGGCCTTTTTACCAACCCTGGAAGCTGCTGAAGTCGCGGAAATGGCGGCTTTACCCCGGTCCAGCATAAGGGACGCAGACCAAACTAGAGCCCAGATTCTCCCCCACGTTACTTTGGTTCGCATGGATTTGAACTGCGCCTGGCTGCTGGCGGGCCGGCGCTTGCGCCCCAGGCTGGAAGCCGTGGCATGGCGCAGCTTCAGCGCGTCTTTTGTTTCCTTGACGCCCCTGCTCAATATGGCCGAACGATGAGAGGCGTCCCGCTTTGAGGTGGAGAGCATCCCTGACAGCTATGGAATTCGGCTTGGACACCTCTGTGGAATATCAAGTGATGAGACGCCTGCACGGTGGTCGGGAGCAGCTGGATATTTCCGCAGACAAACCCTGGTGTCGTGAGATTGCCATTGGTCCTGATACTCCCTGCTGCGGCCGCCCCCAAGAAGAGACAGATATTCCCGAAAGCAAGGACCGGACCCCATCCAGACAGATGAGGTCCGGTCCTTGCCTTAGCTTTTTTGATTGACAACGAGGGCGCCTGCGTCCTCACTCAGTTCTTCTGAACCGGCTGCCTTTTGACGAAGATTTCTGCAAAACCGCTCTGCGGCTCCAAAGGTAAATCCTCCTGGAAAAAGGCTGTTTACCATCAAAGCCGCCAGCACACCGATGCCCGTGTCAAACATGCGGCTGAGGGCATAGGTGATATAGCTGTCTGCCGGTGTATTGAAGAGGATGATGCACAGGACCACGCCGCCGGGCTGTACACCGCCCACCCAAAAGATTTGGCACAGCACAATCAGAATGACAGTGCCAAGAAAGATCAGCGGCACTAACAGCAGGGAGTGCCGTCCATCCGGGTAAAAAATCAAATAAATCCGAAACAGCGCAATTCCCAGCAATCCGCCGATAACCGTGCCGAAAAGCCGGTTTCCACCATTCAGCTTAGAATCAGAGAGGTCACTCCCCATTCCAAAAATCGCGCCGATGCAGGCGAAGGCCGGACTGCGGCCCCAGGCATAGTACACCACGGCACACAGTGCAGCTGCAATCGCCGTCTTGATATTGCGCATCCCCACCTTGGGAACACAGCGGGCAAGGGCTTTTTTGATGTCCATAACGAGCTCCGGGTTGTTTGGATTTCGTTAAGATTTTACCACAAATTTTCTGCGGTGGAAAGCCCTTTTTGATAAATTTCTGTCAAGTTCTCAATATTCCGCCTCACCGGTGTAGACCAGCTTGGCGTCTCCGGTCAGAGTGACCGTCTCATCCGTGTAATGGACCACCAGATCGCCGCCCTTGACCCGGACGGTGACATCACTTCCCTTGGAGCAAAATCCATTGGCCACTGCCGCTACCACTGCTGCGCAGGCGCCGGTACCGCAGGCCAGTGTCTCGCCGCTGCCCCGCTCCCACACCCGCATCTTGATGGTATTGGGGTTCACCACCCGGATGAACTCTGTGTTGGTTCTCTCCGGGAAGTAAGGCGCATGCTCGAAGCGGGGTCCGATGAACTCCACGTCCACTGCATCCACCCGGGGACAGAACACCACGCAGTGGGGGTTGCCCATGTCCACGCAGGTAATGCTGTAGGGCCGGCCGGCGATCCGGACCGGATAGTTCACCACGGTCTTCTCCGGAATGGAGAAACGCAGGGCCTCCGTGTCCAGCGTGGCCCGTCCCATGTCCACACAGGCGGATGTCACCTTGCCGTCGGAGGTATAGAGGGACACGGTCTTGATGCCGCTGCCGGTCTCAATGGCCAGCTCTTCTTTGCGGACAATGCCGAAGTCATAGAGGTACTTGCCCATGCACCGCAGGGCGTTGCCGGCCATTTTGCCCTCACTGCCGTCGCTGTTGAACATCCGCATCTTTGCGTCGGCCACCTGGGAGCGCTCCATCAGGATAATGCCATCGGCACCCACGCCATAGTGCCGGTCACAGAAGGAGACGCACAACGACTCCGGACAGGTGATGGAGCCGTCAAAGTTCTCCAGGAAGATATAGTCGTTGCCGCAGGTCTGCATCTTGGCAAACTTCAGCCTCTGCCGCTCCGTGCGCAGGTGGCAGATATCCACCAGCTCGGTGTTACGCTGGTTATAGCGGCTGGCCAGGATATCCGCCAGGGCGCCGGCCGTGTCCAGAGAGGTCAGACAGGGGATTCCCAACTGGACGCAGCGGTGGTTCAGATGGATGAAATCCCGGATGTAGCCCGGTTCCGTGGAGCCAGTGAGGATCACATAGTCGATCTCTCCGCCCTCCAACATCTCGAACACTTTATTATCCCGGCCCAGCTTGCCAACCACCTCCACGTCGGTGCCCAGCTGGGCAATCTCGTGGGCGGTGCCTTCCGTTGCGTAGAGCTTGTAGCCCATCTCGTCCAGCTTCCGGGCGATATTCACGATCTCCGGCTGATCCCGGTGGTTCACGGAGATCAGCACGCCGCCGCGGCTCTCCTTCTCCACCTTGTAGCCGGCGGAGACCAAGCCCTTGAACAGGGCCTCCTGCATGTTCTTGCCCAGGCCCAGCACCTCGCCGGTGGACTTCATCTCTGGGGAGAGGGCCGCATTGGCGTCGGTGATTTTTTCAAAGGAGAACACCGGCACCTTCACCGCCACATACGGCGGCTTCTGATAGAGCCCGGTTCCGTAGCCCAGGGCAGCCAGAGGCTGTCCCACCATGACCCGAGTGGCCAGGTCCACCATGGGCACACCTGTCACCTTGGAGATGTAGGGCACGGTCCGGCTGGCCCGGGGGTTGACCTCGATGACATACAGCTCGCCCTGGTAGATCAGGTACTGGATGTTGATGAGGCCCCGGGTCTTTAGGCTGAGGGCCAGCTTTTCCGAGCAGTCGATGATGGTCTTGAGCATCTTGTCGCCAATGGAAAAGGGCGGATAGACCGCGATGGAGTCGCCGGAGTGGACGCCAGTACGCTCAATGTGCTGCATAACGCCGGGAATCAGCACGTCCTTGCCGTCGGAGATCACATCCACCTCCAGTTCCTTGCCCATCAGGTACTGATCCACCAGCACCGGGTTTTCAATCTTGCCGGAGAGGATGACCTCCATATAGGTGCGCACGTCCTCGTCGTTGTGGGCGATGACCATGTTCTGACCGCCGATGACATAGCTGGGCCGGAGAAGCACCGGATAGCCCAGCTCCCGGGCGGTAGAGAGAGCCTCCTCCATGCCGGTGACGCCGCGGCCCTGGGGCCGCTTGATGTGGAAGCGCTCCAGCAGCTCGTCAAACCGCTCCCGGTCCTCCGCCATGTCAATGGACTCCGCGGAGGTGCCCAGAATGGGAATTCCCTGGCTGTCCAGGAACTTGGTGAGCTTGATGGCCGTTTGGCCGCCGAAGGCCACCACCACGCCCACAGGCTTCTCCACGGCGATGATGTGCATGACGTCCTCCGGGAAAAGAGGCTCGAAATACAGCCGGTCGGCAGTATCATAGTCCGTGGACACCGTCTCAGGGTTGTTGTTCACAATGACCACGTCATAGCCCAGCTCCTTCAGCGTCCACACGCAGTGGACGGAGGAGTAGTCGAACTCAATGCCCTGGCCGATCCGGATGGGGCCGGAGCCCAGCACCATGATGACGGGCCTGCCGGATCTTGGAAAGGCCCGGGACTCACAGAAGCGGTCGAAGCTGGAGTAGAAGTAGGGGGTCTCCGCGTCGAACTCCGCGCCGCAGGTGTCTACCATCTTATAGACGGCGGTTTTGGCAGGCACGGGCAGGTCCGCCGCGCCGGAGAGTCGGCGCAGCGTGTCGTCTGGATAGCCCAGGCGCTTGCCGGTCTCATAGTGCTCCGCCGTCAGGCCGTCTCTCCCCAGGGCCAGTTCAAAGTCCGCCATGTTTTTAAGCTTGTGGAGGAACCAGCGGTCGATGCGGGTGATGCCGAAAATCTCATCCACACTGACCCCGGACTTGAGCGCTTCAAACACCGTGAAGAGCCGGTGGTCGTCCACCCGGCGCAGGCGCTCCCAGATGGGGGCGGTGTCCTCAGGGTCCTGCTTGCGGCTGAGGCTGTCCTGTCCGATCTCCGCGCCCCGGACGGCCTTCATCAGCGCCATCTCAAAGCTGGGGGCGATGGACATGACCTCGCCGGTGGCTTTCATCTGGGTGCCCAGGGTCCGGCTGGCGTCTGCAAACTTGTCAAAGGGCCACTTGGGCATCTTCACCACGATATAGTCCAGCGTCGGCTCGAAGCAGGCGCAGGTCTTGCCAGTGATGTCGTTTTTGATCTCGTCCAGGCGGTAGCCCAGGGCGATCTTGGTGGTGATCTTGGCGATGGGATACCCCGTGGCCTTAGAGGCCAGGGCGGAGGACCGGCTCACCCGGGGGTTCACCTCAATCACCGCGTATTCAAAGCTGTCGGGGTTCAGGGCCAGCTGCACGTTGCACCCGCCCACAATCCCCAGGTGGGTGATGATATCCAGAGACGCCTTGCGGAGCATCTGGAATTCCTTGTCCGCCAGGGTCTGGGTGGGAGCCACCACGATGGAGTCGCCGGTGTGGACGCCCACGGGGTCCACATTCTCCATGGAGCAGACGGCGATCACGTTGCCTGCGCCGTCCCGCATGGTCTCAAACTCGATCTCCTTCCAGCCGAAGATGGCCTTTTCAATGAGTACCTGGGTAATGGGCGAGGCGTCCAGGCCGGTGCCGGCAATGATGCGCAGCTCATCCGGGTTATTGGCCGCGCCGCCGCCGGCGCCGCCCAGGGTGAAAGCAGGCCGGACAATGACCGGGTAACCAATTTTCTCCGCCACCGCCAGGGCTTCCTCCACCGTTTCCGCAATATCCGAGGCGATGACCGGCTGGCCGATCTCCGCCATGGCCTCCTTAAAGAGCTCCCGGTCCTCCGCCCGGGAGATGGCCCTGGCGTCGGTTCCCAGCAGGCGGACGCCCTGCTGGGCCAAAAAGCCCTCCTTGTCCAGCTGCATGGCCAGCGTCAGGCCGGTCTGGCCCCCCAGGCCCGCCAGGATGGAGTCCGGACGCTCCTTGAGGATGATCCGCTTGATGGTCTCCGCCGTCAGGGGCTCTAAGTAAATCTCGTCCGCCATGGCCTGATCGGTCATGATGGTGGCAGGGTTGGAATTGCAGAGCACTACGTTCACACCGGCTTCTTTCAGAATCCGGCAGGCCTGGGCGCCGGCGTAGTCGAATTCGGCGGCCTGCCCGATCACAATGGGACCGGAGCCAATCACCAAAACTTTTTGAATACTGGTATCCAGCGGCATTACGCGCGGCCTCCTTTCATCAGGTCCACAAAGCGGTCAAAGAGGAAGGACGTGTCCTTTGGTCCGGTGCAGGCCTCCGGATGGAACTGAACGGTAAAGGCCCGCAGGTCCGGATAATCAATGCCCTCGCAGGTGCCGTCGTTGGCGTTGGCAAAGCGGACACGGCCCAGCTTGACGGTGTCGGAATCCACAGCGTAGCCGTGATTCTGGCTGGTGATGTAAGTCCGGGTGCCGTCCAGGTCCCGGACCGGCTGGTTCACCCCCCGGTGGCCATACTTGAGCTTGTAGGTGCTGCCGCCCGCAGCCAGGGCCGTGAGCTGATGCCCCAGGCAGATACCGAACATAGGCACCCTGCCCAGGAGCTTTTGAATCTGCTCAATTTGGAAGACATCCTCCGCCGGGTCCCCAGGGCCATTGGAGAGCATGACCCCGTCGGGGCTTGCCGCCAAAATCTCCTCCGCCGGCGTTGTCGCCGGCAAGACCGTAACGGTGCAGCCCCGGTTTTGAAGCTCCCGGACAATGTTGCGCTTGGCGCCATAGTCCAGCAAAGAGACCCGGAACCGCTCCTCCCCTGACGCCGGGTGTATGGAGGACTCCCGGCAGGTGACGGCCTCCACCACGCCGGTGACAGCGTAGGTCTTCACCGGCGTGAGGTCCGCAGGAATCCCGCTGCAAATCGCGGCGTTCATCACGCCATGTTCCCGGATGATTCTTGTGAGCTCCCGGGTGTCCACGCCGCACAGCCCCGGCACATTCTGCTCCTTCAGATAGGCGTCCAGGTCACAGTCACACCGGAAATTCGAGGGGGCATCGCAGTACTCCCGCACCACATAGCCCTTGACGCAGCAGGCGCCCTCAAAATCCTCACGAATGATCCCATAGTTGCCGATCAGCGGATAGGTCTGCAGCACGATCTGCCCCGCATAGCTGGGGTCCGTCAACGTCTCAATATAACCGCACATGCCGGTGGTGAACACCAGCTCCCCCACCGTGTCTCCCCCGGCGCCAAAGCGAAGGCCCTCAAACACCTGGCCGTCCTGGAGCACCAAATAGCCCTTTTCCATAGCTGCCCTCCTGCTGCCTAAAATCTCTCTATTTTATATGTTCTTAGTCATTATAGATGGTTTTTCCTCCAACAGTCAACGTTTCCAGACAAGTTCAGCAGTAGAGTTTCCGCAGATAGAACCGACCGTTTTTGTGCATTTTTGCAAAACGGCTTCTCTCCATCCTCTTCCGCCAGACAACAGGGCGGCCGGAATCCGCAGACTCCGGCCGCCCTGGCTTGTATGTTGGCCGCTTCCCGGAGACGCCCCATGCAGGCGGCGCCGTCAGTAGCCAATGAAATAGCTGACACCCAGCAGCAGATACATCGGGCCAAAGCAGTAGGCCATGAACATCTCCGAGTGTGGGACTTTTGTATGGAAGCAGTCAGTCAAAATCACGATCTCACAAACATAGGCCGCCGCGCCGAGAAAATATGCAACTCCCTTGCAGAGATAGGCCCAGGGAGCACGGAAAAGCGAAACCGCGAAGAGCACCACCGCCAGCGCGGCGGCTAGGTTGCGGATTAGCAAAATAACGTGCTCCAGCCGCTTGTGCCGGCTTTGTTGAATCGATTCCTCCTGAAAAAGTCCTTCGTAGAAATGGTGAATTGCTTGCTTTAGGTCTTCTGTCCTGTGGGGCATAGAGGTCTCCTTTTTTTCATAATTTCTGTGGCCTGCGGCGGTCTCACTCGTCCAGCTTCAAAACCGCCAGAAACGCCTCCGTTGGAATCTGAACCGTTCCCAGAGAGCGCATCTTCTTTTTGCCCTCCTTCTGCTTTTCCAGCAGCTTCTTCTTGCGGGTGATGTCGCCGCCGTAGCACTTGGCCAGCACGTCCTTGCGCATGGCCTTCACCGTCTCCCGGGCGATGACCCGTCCGCCGATGGCCGCCTGGACGGGAATCTCAAAGAGCTGACGGGGGATGTTCTCCTTGAGCTTTTCACAAAGCCGTCTGGCCCGGGGATAGGCCTTATCCCTGTGGGCGATAAAGCTCAGGGCATCCACCGCCTCGCCGTTGAGTTTCATGTCCACCTTTACAAGTTCGCTGGGGCGGTATCCGGAGAGCTCATAATCCAGGGAGGCATAGCCCTTGGTGTTGGCCTTGAGCGCGTCAAAGAAGTCGTAGATGATCTCGTTGAGGGGCATCTGGTAGTGAAGCTCCACCAGGTTTGTGTCCAGGTACTGCATATCCTTGAACTCACCCCGGCGGTCCTGGCACATGGGCATAATGTTGCCCACGAACTCGTTGGGCGCGATGATATTTACCTTCACATAGGGTTCCTCCGCCCGCTCAATCGTGGCGGGGTCGGGATAGTTATGGGGGTTATCCACCGCCACCATCGTGCCGTCGGTCTTATAGACATGATAGATCACGGAGGGCAGGGTGGTCACAAGGTCCAGGTCAAACTCCCGTTCCAGCCGTTCCTGGATGACCTCCATGTGGAGCATCCCCAAAAAGCCGCACCGGAAGCCAAAGCCCAGGGCCACGGAGCTCTCCGGCTCAAAGCTCAGGGAGGCGTCGTTGAGCTGGAGCTTTTCCAGCGCGTCCCGGAGATCCGGATACTTGGAGCCGTCCTCCGTGTAGATGCCGCAGTAGACCATGGGCTGGACCGGCCGGTAGCCCGGCAGGGCCTCCGCCGTGGGGGCGGCGGCGTCGGTGACGGTGTCGCCCACCCGGGTGTCCTTCACATTTTTAATACTGGCGGTGAAATAGCCCACTTCGCCGGCGCTCAAACGCTCACAGGGCTCCATGCCAAGCGGCAGCAGATGGCCGCACTCCACCACCTGGTAGACCGCGCCGGAGGCCATCATCTTCACCTGCTGGCCCGGCCGGACGCTGCCCTCCATCAGCCGCATGTAGACAATGACACCCCGGTAGCTGTCATACTGGCTGTCAAAGATCAGCGCTTTGAGAGGCGCCTCCGGATCGCCTGTGGGCGGGGGTACGTTTTTCACGATGTCCTCCAGCACGGCGTCGATGTTGATCCCCATCTTGGCGGAGATCTCCGGTGCGTCCAGGGCGGGCAGGCCGATGATATCCTCCACCTCCTGCTTGGCCCTGGCGGGGTCCGCCGCCGGAAGGTCGATCTTGTTGAACACCGGCAGAATTTCCAGGTCGTGTTCCATGGCAAGGTACGTGTTGGCCAGAGTCTGGGCCTCCACGCCCTGGGTGGAGTCCACCACCAGCACCGCGCCCTCGCAGGCTGCCAGGGACCGGGACACCTCATAGTTGAAGTCCACATGGCCCGGGGTATCGATGAGGTTCAGCTCATAGTCCTCCCCGTCCTGGGCACGGTAGGTCAGCCGGACAGCCCGAGCCTTGATGGTGATGCCCCGCTCCCGCTCCAGATCCATATTGTCCAGCAGCTGGTCAGACATCTGCCGCTGTGCCACTGCCCCGCAGGTCTCCAGCAGCCGGTCCGCCAGCGTGGACTTGCCGTGGTCGATGTGGGCAATGATCGAAAAATTTCGGATATTCTCTTGTTTTGCCATATTTGTATAAACCTCCTTGGGCAAGTCCGCACCCCCGTGCGGTTGCGCGTCCAAGCGTTTTGGCGCAGCCATCCCCCTGCCGCAGGGCAAACCAGTTCGTCCGAGGATGGGAACTGAACTTCCCGCGGACAATGCGAGCAAAGAGCGAAACCATTCGGATCTTCTCTTGCCAGATACAAGATTCCTCCAAGTCCACACCAAGCCCTGCCCGGCGCAAAATGCTTGAGCTTTCAATCCGGTCCCCGCCGCGCCTCGCGCGGTAGAGGCCGGAGACGCAGAGGATGGATACGGCTTTCGCCGGCAGGCCGCATCAAGCACGTCGAAGCGGCCGATGCTGAAGTGATTTTGAAGATTGCCCCGATACTCCTCGCGCTTCCCGCGCTCTCTTGATAGCGGAGGCCGCAGCCTGGGTCAGCCTGGCTCCCAAATGCTGTCGTAGTCATAGTTTATCACAAATTCCCGCAGACCGTCCAGCACTTCCCGGTAAGTTTCTCTGCTGAGGCGGTACTGTCCTGTGGGCATGGCCTGAGCCAGGCGGTAAGTCACCCGCCCCGCTATATGGATATGGTCCGCATAGTTGTCCAGATTCGTCATGATCTCCCTGTCCGCCATGAAGAATTGCAGCTCCGCGTTGTCATAGGCAAGGAGCGTTTGAACCGTGTCCTCCAGCATGGTGAACATGGCCTCCGTCTGCCCCAGCCTCTCCATTTTATCCCAAAACAGGATGCTGTAGGGAGAGAAGAAAAAGATGAAGTCCGTGTCCGGGTGAGCCTCCAGCCAGCCGGTGACTTCTTTGAGATTGGCGCGGCTGTTTTCCAGAAAGGCGTCCGCCGCCGCGGTCTCCCCCGTGGGCTCCGGCCGCTCATAGCCCGCCAGGGCCAGCTCCCGAGAGAAAAACACATTTCCATCCCACACAAAGGCATCCTGAAGGGGCTGGGTCTGCCCCCGGCCCTTTTTCAGCACTGTGTACACGGAGCGAAACGCCGCGTCCTTGTTCAGCAGGTACTGCCCGTCGTTCCATGGGTTCTTGTCATAGAGATACTCCGGCAGCTCCTCCGGCTCCTCCTCAGGACTACGGGCGAGCAGGTTGGGGTCCAGGCCGAAGATCACCCGCTTCACATCCTGGCAGTCATAGGCGTAGTCCAGCGCCGTCCCAAATTCCCGGAAGCCGCCGTTTGGAAAGGTGACTTTCACCGTGGAGGTCTCATAGAACACGTCAAACCAAAAGGGGCGGTAGTTGGCCGCCAGGGACGAGCCCATCAGAACGGTCTCATAGCTTTGGCTCCTGAGAAGCCCGGCTCCCTGGGCCCGCTGGTCAAACCAGACCTCCCCCTCCGGGTCCGGGGGATGGTAGTGGAAAAAGGGGTCCACCAGCCGCACAGTTCCGGCACACAGGGCCAGCAGCGCCGCAGCAGCGGCCAGCAGCCCTGCGCACCAGCGCTTTCCCGCTTGTTTCACGGCCGCTCACCCCCTAAAAGTTTGAATAAATAAACGTGGCCGTGCTGGAAAAGGACACCACCGCCCATGCCAGCAGCCCTCCGCAAAGGAGTGCCCCGACCGGTTTGGGAGAGACCGTCTCCATCCGCCGGATCACGTTTTCCCGCCTGAAAGAGACTGCCAGCCCCACGCACAGCAGCCCGCCGACCACCAGACCCGGCACCCAGCTCTCCAGAGCGGGCAGCAGTGTCCGCAGGGCGGCGGCCTCGCTGTCCAGGGCGCCGGCCGCCAGTGTCTCCAGCGGAAGCCCCCAGCCGCCGCACACGGCGGAGCGCAGCAGCATCCCCGCCGCGCCAAGACTGGGCGCCTGGAAGAATACCCACGCCAGATTCACAAAGAGAAAGGTCATGGCCCACCGCAGGCCCTTCGGCAGCCTTTCCCGCCTCCGGCCCCACAGCCGCTCGCCCACCTGCGCAAGGCCGTGGAGCAGTCCCCAGACCAAAAACGTCCACCCAGTCCCATGCCAGAGGCCGCTGATCAGATATACAATCAAAATATTCCCATAGGTCCGGACACTGCCGCGGCGGCTGCCGCCCAGGGGAATATAGACGCACTCCCGCAGAAAGCTGGTGAGGGTGATATGCCACCGCTTCCAGAACTCTCCCACGCTGAGAGCCCGATAGGGCGAATCAAAGTTCACCGGCAGCCGGATGCCCAGGAGCCGGGCGCAGCCGGATGCGATGTCGCAGTAGCCGGAGAAATCCAGATACAGCCGCAGGGTATACCCCAGGATCACAATCCAGGCGGCGGGGGCGGTCAGCTCCTGACCCAGAGCCCAGCCGTTGGAGACCACAGCGCCCAGGGGGTCTGCCAGCAGCACCTTCTTCGCCATGCCAAAAGAGATGGCATACAGGCCCGCTGCCGCGTCCCCCCAGGATGGACAGAGAAACGCCTCCCGCAGCTGGGGGAAGAACTCCTCCGGCCGCAGAATGGGGCCGGAGGTGACAGTGGGAAAGAAGAACGTATAGAGAAGCAGAGAGTCCCCCTGTGACCTGCGGTACTGGCCGGTATACGCCTCTTTCAAAAGCCACAGCTGTTGGAAGGTGAAAAAGCTGATCCCCAGAGGCATCCACCCCGTCAGCTTGCACACCGCCAGCACCGCGATGTGCCAAAGGCACCCCATTGCCATCGCCAAACGGCGAGGCAGGGCGTCCAGCCTTTCCAGACACCAAAGCACTGCGGCGGTGGCCGCCGTCCCCGCCGCCAGCACGGCAAACCCGCTCCATCCTCCGCCCAGGACTGTGAAGACCACTCCGGCCAGGGCCAGCACCTTCCTGCCGGCCTGCCGGCTGCCCCGGCCCACGCTCAGGCACAGGACCAGTGTCACGAGGAGAAATCCCAAAAAGGAGAGTGATGGAACCTGCATCACGCCTTCTCCGTCATCCCGCTGAGCCGGGCATCCGCCGTGCTGAGCACCTGGGTCAGACTCTGGTTCCGCCCAGGATAGGCCGCCGCCAGCGCCTCCGGCGAGAGATCGGGGAACTGCTCTTCCGTCTGTCCCCGCAGGGCCCGGGCATACCGCAGCTCCGAGAGCTTCATGTCCGCGTCCGCCGCACCCAGCAGGCAGGTATCCGCTCCCAGAGAGAAGTACTTCTCATTGGCCCCCGCGCAGCGGTACAGGTGCCGGTAGAGCTGATAGACCGCGCTTCCCAGATATGCCGCCGCCGCATTGATGGCGGTCTTGTCCTCCAGCTTCCCCAAAAGGCCGAAGAGTACCCCGGCGGCGCCGGAGAGAAGCTTGCTCTGAAGCGTGGCCAGCACACTTCCCTGTAGGATATTCCCAGGCTCCGCGGCGCTGAGGACTTCCTCATGGGTCAGCATGCTGCCCTCCCGGGAAAGGGTTCTCCCCAAAATGAAGTCCGCGGACACATGGTAGTAGTCGCAGGCCCTCACCACAAAGCTCAGCCCCGGCTCCCGCACGCCGTTTTCATAGTGGCTCAGCAGCGCCTGGGACACCCCCAGATCCCCGGCGGCTGTGCGCTGAGACACCCCCCGCTCCCGCCGCAGCAGGGCCAGTGTCCTGGAAAATTCAGAAGCCATCGTCATCCGCTCTCCTTATTTGATCTAAAAAATACGTACCGTATAGTTTAGCAGGAAAGCTACCGCTTGTAAATGATTTTTTTGAAATCAATAAGGGACGCGCAAAAGCGCGTCCCCACAAAGCAAGCCGGTCTGTGACCGCCCCGCTTATTGATAACGATACTGCATTCCCGTATATTGGTCCACGCAGCTGAGAAACAGCTCCCGGCTGCGGAATTCCAGCAGCTTGCAGCCCTCCTCCTCATGAAAGGATACAATGCGCCGGCTGGTATCCACCCAGACGCGCCACAGATTTTCACTTGCAACCGCTTTTTCCATCGGAAGGCTCCTTTCACACAACACTGGCTCGTTCCCTATTAATAAGACGATTTTGAAGGCGGTTTTGTTTCACCGGCAGCTAAATTTTTTTAATTTCCTCCTCCAATAACCGCCGAGGACACATCCTCCAGAAACTGTTCCCAGGCCTCCGGGTCCTCCACAAAATATTTGGGGCAGACTTTTCCGGACACGTCATAGTGGCGGATCACATCCTTCTCCGGCTTCAGCCGGAACTCCCGGCAGAGCCAGGCGGTCAGCTCCACCTGCCCCATTTTCACGATTTGGTCGCCGATACTGAACTGCGGAGCCGTAATGGTATGGCTCATACTTCCCGTAATA
>ENA-UESI01001438-UESI01001438.1-human-gut-metagenome-genome-assembly--contig:-NODE-1438-length-15079-cov-5.547394_pt1 | contig 15079 bp, 10 predicted proteins | sample MGYA00243005_ERZ508006 | MGnify/ENA primary metagenome ERZ508006 (study PRJEB26167, sample SAMN06115436) | human gut metagenome | host: Homo sapiens | place: China:Shandong | collected 2015-06-10... | reverse complement strand
ATAGTGCTTGCGCAATCTGATCTTTGACCTGAGCCACACGCTGGAGGACGCCGGCGTGCGTGTAGAAGTGTTTGATCTGATTGCTCAGGGAGAGAGAAAAGAGGAGTATGACAATCTGACAGGCGCCATTGCACTCTATCAGGAAGCAAAGGAAAAGGCTGCAGCGCTTTACTTCATGGATGGAAAGAAGGAAGCACTGGAGTTACAGATGGCAGCGGAAGAAACGCTGGAAAAGGAACAGTTAGCGGCGGAGAAACACCTGCAGGAACAGATCGAAGCAGAGGCGGTCAGCCGGGCACTGGATCAGGATCAGAAGACAAATGACCAGCAGAACGCCATAAATATGGAAAATCAGGGAAATGAACTGTTGGCCCAAGGCAGTTATGAAAGTGCCATTACCTTTTATCGTGTGGCCCAGGCCTCCTATAAGCAGCTGGGTCTGACGGAGCTGGCCGACGGAATTGATAAAAAGATGGAAGCTGCCCAGGCCGGAATTGCAGCAAAGGAAGCGCAGGCGGCAGAGGCGGAGAAGCAGAAATCAGAATAAGGATGTGTGGAAGGGGAAACAGATGGGAGAAAGCATGAGCCGGTATACTTATACCCTGAATCCCAGTCAGGGAGTGACGGAGAAACATACCTACAGACAGAGTGAACTGGAAAAGATGACGACATTTCACCTGCGTGAAATATGCAGAAAAGAGCGTCTGGTGGTTTCTTCTGCCAAAAATGACGACAAGGATGGGCTGATCCGTTTGATTATGCGGTTCAGGGGGCAGAAGGAATACCGACATATCAGAGAATTCTGTGAAGGCGGAATGGAACGCATACAGGAGTTTTTGAAGCATCAGGTCATCCGTTTTCTGGAGACTCCGGAAGTGGATATACCCGGTACCATTACGATTTTCCATGATACGGAAATGAATGAACTGGACGGCTACCGGATCAAATCTGAGGAAAAGCTTTTCGCCGGAAATCTTCTGCTGGTGGATGAGGCATTTAAAATATATACCTGTTTCTACATAGAGGAAATAGAGGATGTGGCGTATCTGTTTAAGGGAAAAGGGATGCCGGTATGTCCGTTGGAGAAGCATCAGTATTCCATTCTGTATTTCCCGAATGAAGCAATCTCGGAATTTCTGTATGACTGTTATTACGGAAATCATGTCTTCACGCCCGGACATACGGAGGCTGTTCGCATTCCGCTTCTGGATGTTCAGGAAAGACAGATTCCCCAGGCCGATCTGCCGCTGGTGATCGACTTTGGAAGCTCCAATACCACCATGGGAATCTGTCTGGCGGATGGAAGTATGCGGATCGCGACGGCGAAGGGAAAAACGATTATTCCCAGTGTGATCGGTGTGCAGGAAAAAGCGGACGGAGAAACGGAATTTTTGTTTGGCTATGATGCACAGGAGATGAACAGGCAGAACTACCGGGATGAGGATGCAGCTGTATTTTATGATATCAAGCGGTGGATCAGCGATGCAGACCGGGTGGAGAGCGTCATATTAAAGAGTGGATATAAATACCAGTTTCCGAGAAAAGAGATGCTCCGTGCCTATCTGGATCATCTTCTGGAAATGGCGCGTCAGCAGTTTAAGTGCAGCTTTACCAATATTCAGTTATTGGCACCGATCCGGCAGAAAGAGAAGTTCCGGCGGGTGTTCAAGGAACTGCTTCCGGAATATGCCGTGAACTGCGAGCTGGACGAGGGAATGGCCGTATTGTTCCACAGCATTCACAGCATGATCCGGGCAAAGGAATATGAGGAACGCAGATGGTATCACGCCCTTGTGATTGACTGTGGCGGCGGAACCACAGATTTAACTTCCGGGCGATTCCGGATTGAGAATAACAGGGTGTCCTATATCATTGATCTGGAAACACGCTATGAAAACGGCGACACAAATCTGGGCGGAAATAACCTGACCTACCGTATTCTTCAGCTTTTAAAGCTGCGTCTGACGGAAGAACTGGGATTTCAGACGAAAGAAGCCTTATTCATAGGGGGCGCAGAGGAAGGCAAATCCGCTTACGAGGAACTGGAGAGACGATACCTTCAGGCAGAAAAGTGGCTGCCTACCCGGTTTAAGGAGTATGAAGGCAGGAGCAGGGAGCAGTATTTCTACGTCAAGAATAATTACTACTACCTTTTTGAACTGGCAGAACAGGTGAAAAAGCTGTTTTTTCAAGCCGGATTCTGTTACAGGCTGAAAATATCCACGAATAAGGGAGAGGATCTCTTCTTAGATAAATGGAAGCTTTCCTTCTGTGGAAAAGGAGATGGCGGATCCGCTGCAGAGCAGCTGGAAACGATTTCCGGACCTTTGGAAATCTGTCTGTATTTACATGAAATAGAGGAACTATTGAGACCGGAAATATATGGACTGATGGAGCGTTTTCTCGATCAGAAATTTGAAAAAGGACAGCTTGCGGAATATGAGATGATCAAGCTGACGGGGCAGTCCTGCAAATCGAGACTGTTTCTGGAAGCGCTCAAACAGTATGTTCCGGGAAAGCGGATACAGGGTGTCCGGCGGGACGATGCAGGGACGGAACTGAAAATGTGCTGTCTGGAGGGAGCACTTGCTTACTTTATGAACTGCAAGCTGGGATACATGAAGGTAAACGAGAACTATAGAGTAGGCAGCCTGCCCTATGAGATTATGGCGTATACCCATGAAAAGGAAGAGAAAACCCTGATTAAGAGTCAGGATACGCAGAATGTGATCGGATACATTTCCCGTTTCCACATCGGAAATCAATTGGATCTGTATCTTAATGATGAACAGGGGGAATGGCTCAGGACATACCATTTTGCCTATGACACTTCTAAATTTGAGAAGACTACCCAGAAGGAGATCGACGAGGATTATGCGGGTACGGTGATTCAGGAAGAAACAGATATCATTTTAGAGGGAGAGATGAAGTTCTTTGTATGGGTTTCCAAGGAACGTTGGGGATTTGTGGTGCTGCCCATCCTGAGAGATCAAGAGGAACTATATAAAGGTGCAGAAACCTTCTTCGATTTTGAAGACGATACCTGGGAACTGAATTTCTTTGACGGAAGGAAGTAGGTGTGCATTATGGGGTGGTCAGGTCAGGAAGACGGCATGGACGTAATGAAAGAGATAATCCAGAAGGAGATACAATCCATAAGCAGTCTGGAAGAAAGGGTGATCTTCAAGAATCTGATGGAAGGAGTCTTTTTATCCCTGTATGACACGAATCGGGAGATGTACGAGGGATTGGAGCGCCGCATCAAAGAAGAATTGGACTATGACAAAAACCGCTATTATGTAAAGACAGGCATTGTGGAGAGGGAATTTTTCGATGCCTCCCACCATCTGCTGTCACCAATGGATGAAAGTGATCTGGCAGAAGAACTGTATGATATGAAGGAAATTCTGCGTGCGGTGGAAGAAGAGGGAGCGTTCCGGCTGATGAAAGTCATGTTACGCTGCGATTTTCTGGAACAGCAGAAACTGCTGGCATTGCAACCTGTGTTTGAAGGCGTCATCGAGACCGAAGAACCGGAGAAGGAATGGAAGGTGGAGATCCGTCTGCGGGAAAATCGGGAGTATCTGAAAAAAATAGAATACCTGTATCTGTTGTTTACCAGAAACGGCATACCCTGGCAGACCGCCAATGCACCCTATCTGTATAAGATGGCGGACATGATCGTGACCGGGCTCCCGGAAGGAATTACCGGCAAAGAGAAAATCAGGCGGGTAACCATCCAGTTTGGAGAATACAGCAGTATGATTCAAGAAGATGTCATTCCGGTATGGAATATTCAGAGACTTGAGCTGGACAGCATCGGTTTCCCCATACCCTGCGGAGACCATCAGAATTATGAACACAGCGTTTCCCTGAAGAAGCATGGAATAAATCATGCATATCTGGTGGAGGATGACAGGAATGTGCAGAGTGTCAGTCAGGAAGGGGAAAGATTAAGAATCGTATGCAAAACCGGTGAAGCAAAAAAATGGGGGATCTATCAGATCCGTTCTTCCCAGGAGCAGAAGATAGACCGCTATACCTTTCCCATCATGGGAAACGGCCGGGAAGAAAGCTTTGCAGAGAAATACCAGAGAAAGTGGAACCAGCAGATCAGGACCAAAACAGAGCTGGCGCATTTCATAAAGGGATTCGGGCTGGAGGATTATGTACGTTATCAGGACTGTCAGGTAGAGGACGACTTTCCGGGCAATAGGGAGACATACGCGGTGAACTGCTTTATTCCGGATGAGATCCGGCTCAGATCAACGCAGAAGAAACTGGTTCTCTATTTCCAACCGGGAAAACAGGAGAGGTGGCTGCAGAGAGATATTCTGAGTTTTCTGGTATCTGAGGTACAGCGGATCTATCCGGAATATGACTGTGGGGGAATATTGGTATGAGGTACCTCTGGGAAGTACTATTGGAAGCGAAAAAGGAACAGATTCCGGAAGAGAGACTTCGGTTTGTCCATGCGCCACAGGGCAGCGGGTATATGGAACTGTCCCTGCCCTGTCTCAACCAGACCTGGCTGGGAGAAGAGGAGCAGCCGGAAGACATCAACATAGAGGTGAATACCTATTATCGCTTTTATGACATATTCTGTGAAATGTTTCCACCGGATGAGGCAGAGTTCCCCTCACTGCGGGAAAGTCTGACAAATTTATGCCTGCATATGCTGGCACAGAATGATATCAGGATGGGCATGACAAGGGAAGATTACCACAAGAGACTTCTTGCAAAAGAGATTCTGGACGGAAACTTCGGAGAAATAGCAGGAAACGTATTCCGGTCAATGAGCAGCAAAGAGCAGGAGATATTGCTGGGCGGATGGCTGAACAGCTTCCGGACAGGCAGTGTCCTGCCGGTTTTTCTGGATATGGTTCATGGTCTGGTGGCGGATAGCATCGTCTATCACAACAACGCCTATCCGGATGAGATTCTGATCTATACCGGATGGAAGAGAGAGCGGAACCTGGAGCAGAGGATCCGATTCCTGATCGATACGTTTCTGGACATCCGGTATCGGGTGGAAATCTTTTATGAATATCATTTCGGGATAATCGGAGTAGAGGAGACGATGCGGATCGGGGAGATCGCGATCTGCTGAAGGGAGAGAAAATGTTTCAGAATATTTATCCTGTGTTTGAACCCAAAAGACTTTTAAAAAAAGAGATGTTGGAAAATCTCAGGGATTTTCCCAGAAGCCTGTTTGGATTGCAGTATCAGAATTACAGCGATGGAATTCTGTATGGATGTGACATTACGGGAACGGAGACAGGGATGATTCTTCTGCCGGGAATATTGTGTTACAAAGGTGTGCCCTATTTTCTGGAGAGACCATATCCTGTTTCGTGTAAAGCAGAAGGAAAAATGGCATATGTAAAGGTACATTTCTGGGATAAGACCATCGGCAGCGGCGGTGAAGAGTATTTGTCACAAATCATTGTGGATGAACAGGAGCCGGATGCAGAACAGGAACTGGAGCTGGCACGGTTTAAACTTCAGGCGGGAGCAAGACTTCGCTCAGACTATGTGGACTTTTATGATTACGAGACCGAATTTGATACGGTGAATCGTATTTACGTGCCTTATGCCGCACCGGATCATCCCGGCATCTGGCCGCAGATTTTAAAGAGCTTTGCAAGAGAATTATTAAAGTATGCTGTGACAGATCCGTGGGATTGTGCATTCTGTCTCCAATGTCTGCAAAGGAAGGAAGCCATGCCTTATGAGGCGGTCCGTGCCTATCTTCATGCAAGGCTGGGGCAGAATAAGGAATACACAAATATGCAGATGTATGGCGCATTGAAGAGAATTCTGGGTGAAGCGGGCGGAAGGGAAGAGATTCCCGGACAGACCCGAAAGAAAGAGGGAACATTGCTCATGCTTTAACGGTGTGAGGGAAAAGGAGGCGGCAGGCATGGAAAACGAAATGGATTTGTCCATAGCACGGTTTATCAGAGAGCAGCGGGAACGGGAAGAACAGGAGGAAAGAGAACGCCTGCGGAAACAGTATGATCCCAGGGAGCGGATTACTTATACGCTGGAGGAGATGATGGAGGGGATACGAAGCGGACGACAGTATCTCTATACATTGTTGCTGGAGTTTGAACCGAAGGACCTGTTGGAAGGACGGTTGACGGTTCCTTTTATTAAAAATTTCTATGATGTGGAGCAAAATGAAGGCGGAATGATTCTTTTGGCAAGCAATGCACGCAAGGTTGTTTTTAATGTATCTGATGCACCTTGCACAAAAGTGAAGATGCCTCTGAATAAATGGATCGAGCAGACCAAAGAAGCCATGAAGGATATGCACATATATATTAAGCCCGGGAAAAAGGCGGTGGTAGGAAATATGGAATATTTCTGCTATACGGCGCCTACATCCAGAGGACGTCTTTTTAACATCGTCTTTCGGTTGAAAAAAGGCGGCAGGATATATGCGGGAAACCTGAATTGCCCGGAGGAAGAGCAAAAAGGCATGGGACTGTTGCTGGAGGCAATGGTGCATGTGATTGAGGAAATGAACCGTTAGAAGGGAGGGAGCAGCGTATGGATGCGATTACCTATGGGAGTCTTTTTCTGATACTGGGAAGTACGCGTCTGTCGGTTTTGACATGCTGCATCAGTGAAAATCCCGGGAAGCACGGATTCCTTTCCGCAGATGCAGAGACGCAGGAGGAACTGAAGGATTATCTTCTGTACGAGGAAGATGGTCATATCGGATTATTTGTAATGCTCGGAGAGACCATAAAACCGTTGTTTTACGGCACGGTGACCTGTATGGAAGTAAAGGCTCAGGGAGGAAGGTGTGTGCTGCATCTGGAGGCACTGACGGAAAGCTATCAGATGGATCTTACAGTAAGGAACCGGTCTTTTCAGGACGTGGCCATGACCTCCCACCAGTTAATTCAAAAGATATTGGAGCCTTATTCGCAAAGTCAGATTCTGTTCTCCATAGAAGATAAGGCATTAGGGCAGATTATGGTGCAGTATCAGGAAACGGATTGGGAATTTCTGAACCGTGTTCTTTCCGCGTATGGTGCCAGTGCGTATATTGCAGGCAATGAACCGGGGATTTATCTGAGAGTAGGATTGATGGATACAGAGGAGGATGCAGACTGGGATCTGCTTCCCTATGTTCTGCATCGTAATGCTGCGCCCAGAGAGACAAAAAAAGGACTGAAAGGGCAGATCTGCTATCAGATAGAGACATATGACATTCTTCCATTGGGAGAAAAAGTGCTTTTCAAAGGGAAAGAACTGTATATCGGAAAAATCGAAAGATTTTTCCGGCAGGGACTTTTTGTCAGCAGATATTATCTGTATTTTGCAGAGGGACTGAGGAAACTGAAATATTACAATCCGTTCCTCGGTGGAGTATCCATAAACGGGGTGGTTACGGCCGTCAGCAGGAATCGGCTTCAGGCACAATTAGAGACGGATGCTTTGGCAAATTACAGGAAAAAGTATTTTTTCCCCTTTTCTACAGTGGCAGCATCTCCGGATGGAAGTGGATGGTATTGCATGCCCAGACCGGGGGATCAGGTAAGGATTTTCTTCCCCACCGCAGATGAGAAGGAAAGCTATGCGATTGCAAATATTCAGGGAGATTCGTCGCCTGCATCTGACAGTCCGGTGAGCAGGCCTGATCTGAAGGATATTACCATGCCGGATGGAAAGGCTGTCCGGTTTATAGAAGGCGGAATACAACTGGCCGTTGGCGGAAATAAAGGAACTGTCACTCTGACAAATGATGGAAACGCCGAAATTGTTACCGATGATGACATTGAAATCAGTGCGGCGGAGGCAGTGTGTTTCAGCACGGATGGAATGATGAGTGTGACAGCGGGATCCCGGATACAGTTTATCAATGATGCGGGGGGAAATATTACCGTAACAGACGAAACAGTGAAAATCGATGCTGCTATGATTATCAACAATTAGCGGAGGGATATTATGTACAGTTTGCATGATATAGAAGTAAACGGGCTGGATCTGGCAGAGGTGTTGGAGTGTGAAATAGAATCCCGGGCAGGAGAGCATAGTACGCTGGTGATCCTTGCCCGTGTGACAGAAGAAGAGTTTGTATTTGAAATCTCAGATTGTCAGGATCTTGAAGTACTTCTGCGCGAAGGAGAAGGCAGGAAGATCCTGTTCTCCGGCATCCTGACGGATATTCAGATAACGGAAAGCGGTCAGGTGAAGACTGTACGAATAGAAGGAAAGAGCCGCAGCTGGCTTATGGATCGGGAGAAACATTCCCGTTCTTTCCAGAACGCTAAGATGACTTTTCAGGAGTTAGCACAGGAAATACTGGCAAATTATAAGGATGCTGATCTGATCTATGCTGCTGCGGGAAAGGCGGTTGGAAGTCTGATCGTTCAGTATGAGGAGACGGATTGGGAATTCCTGCAGAGAGTGCTTTCCAGGGAAGGTATTATGATCACTCCGGACTGCCGACAGCCCGGCTTAAAATTATATGCGGGAGTTCCGGAGCTTATGGAGTCAGCATTTCCCTGTCATATTCTGGATATGGAAAAGGATATGGACGGATATTATGAGCTGAAGGCAAACGGCAGAGAGGTGCATGCATCGGATTTTACCCGCTATACGGTCGTTTCAGAACAGCTTATGGGAATCTTTGATCCGGTCCGGATACAGGGAAATCCTTTTGTGGTTTATGCATGCAGATATTCCTTTGAAGATCAGGAGATGCAGGGAACTTATAAATTACAAAGTGCAAAGGGGCTTACAAGGCCTGTGATCTATCCCATGCATTTGATCGGGGTAGCGCTGAATGGCAATGTGGTGAACGTATCAGGTACAAAAGTGCAGGTAGCAATGGCAATTGATGGAAACAGCAGGAAACGTGCATTGTACTGGTTCCCCTATTCCACCCTGTCTGCATCCTCAGATGGCAGCGGATGGTATTGCATGCCGGAGGTGGGAGATGATGTGCGGATATATTTTCCTTCCAAGGCAGAATCTGAGGCAATTGCACTGAGTGCTGTAAGTAATTACGATGCACCGCAGAGTGGAGAAGATCGGATGAGCGATCCGGACAACCGGTATCTGCGCACCAAATCCGGGCAGGAGCTTGCACTGGCCCCGGGGTATATAAAGCTTTCCTGTGGAAAAGCAGCATCCGCAGTGACAATTCAGACGGATGGAAAGGTCAAAATACAATCTCAGTCTATGGTGAAGGCAATGGCACAGGAAGAGATTGCGATTCATGCGGAGGAGCAGGTGACGCTTCATGTATCGGAACAATTTATTATGCATAGTCTGAGCGGCGGACAGATTGTATCCAGCAAAGGCAACGTTATTATGCAGGGAACAGAAGTAATCGTGGATTAACATGTTTTGAAGGAGAGACAGATGGACAGAGAAACGGCTTTGCAGAATTACAGAGAAGCGGTATCGAGAAAAATAGCAGCATTCCGCAGCCATATGGGGGATTCTGTTCTGGAACATGCCGAGGATTGGGAGGCTGTGGTAGAAAAAGCCATGAAGCTTCTGGGAGAGCAGATGGAAAAACAGGGAAAGGAGTATGTATGTTTTTTGTATTTTTCTCTGTTGAAGTCAGATACGATCAACAGAAACTATCGGGTTCAGCTTCACGGTCTCGATATGAGCTGGTATATGGATAAGGAACCGGTTGAGGTGTATGTGGATGTAAAGGAATTGCTTACACCTTTGGATGAACTTTGGAATGAGTTAGTTTGTGCCAATCAGGGATATGGTGTCTCTGTCAATGAATATGACATTCAGAATCTGCTGTTTGATGAACTGACCATTATGGACAATATGATCTGTCAGGTGCTTCGCTATCGTCTGCGGGACTGGGAGAAAAAGGGAATCTTTGAGCCTGTTACCCGTTCTCCCTATTGGGTCCTGAGGTGGGGGGAATATCGTGATCAGACCGAAATACTGGTTCAGACGGACCGGGTGGAAAAGGATCCCGGCGTCTGGAAGACCGAACTGTCAAAGGCAGCCAGAGAGCCGGAAAAGATGGTGTTCAGTTATTGGTATAAAGGCACCTATGCAGACAGAACGATCCGGGACATGGATATGCGCTTTATTACGTTTGAGGAAAGCACCGTACAAAACATTGTATTTCAGAACTGCAATCTGGAAGGAAGCCGTTTCCCCGGAACCAGACTGACGGGATGCAGCTTTGAAGGGTGTAATCTGTGGGGGGCAGATTTTCGGGAGTGCACGTTTGAACAGACATCTTTTGCCGGAGCTGAACTTACTGCCGCTGTGTTCCCCGCAGAAAGTGTTCCGTTTCTGGAAATCAGTGCAGAGCAGCTTCAGGTAATCCGTCTGGACAGGGAGGAAGAATCATGAGGTATTTCTTTATTACGCAGGACAAAAATCTGCCGGGATCTATTCAGTATCGTGATTTTGATATCAATGGGAGCCGCCATGTGTTTTCTAAAGAGGACAGCAGCCAGTTGGACAGTGTTGTGGCATTGTATCTGGCAGGGGATGGCAACGAGGCCAGATGGGATTTTCTACAGCATCCGGTAACCATGTTCTCCAGAAGATTCCGGAATATTCTGGATGCGTATGAACCGGGATTGTTCTTCCAGGAGGTAGTTCTAATCCACAAGGAGAGTTCCCGGCAGTACCGGTATGTACATACGTTAATGGATCAGCTGGATGCGGTGGGAAGTCAGACGGAATATTATCCCAACGGGACGGTAAAGCGTCTGGTTTTAGACAGCGGGAAAATTGGACAGCATAACCTGTTCCTGCTGAAAGGGAACCAGAGAAAGGATCCGATTGTCAGTCTGCCTCTGGCAGAGAGCCTGCTGCGGCGCAGGCCGATGGGAATACACTTTGAAGAAGTGGAGGTGCAGTAAATGAGTGAGATACAGCCAAGTCTGGGAGAACTGGAGGATGCACAGAATACTGCCTATGAGAATTTCTTCACAGCGCGGGATGCTGTTACGGCGGCTGGGGAAAGAGTTGCTGCCGCCGATGAAGCGGTATGTCTGGCAGAGAAAAAGTATATGAACAGTGAAATCAGTGTGGAAGAGTGGGAGGCAACGTTACAGGAATTAAGCGATGCACAAGTGGCTGAGACAGCGGCAAATGAGAACTATGAAGCTGCGGCAGCGGGGGCGCAGGCGGCAGCGGAAGCGGTGGAGGCCAAAAAACAGGAACTTCGTGACAGCCGTGTAAATGACACCGCTTATGTGGTACATTGTGCCCGGATCGAGTGCCCTTTTGGTATGCGTGAAAGCTATCTGGCACTGGATGCTACCCATGGGGTACTGACGCACCAGATACCGCAGATGACGGTAAAAGATATGATTCTGAATACAAATATCATTAACTTCGGTGGATGCCACAGCAGGGAGAACCCTGATGTTCAGGCGGAGATTGAAAAAACCAACGCCATCATAGAATCCAAAAAAGACTGGCGGGACGATGTGGTGGGCTATTTCACAAAGAAATGGAATGAGCGTGTAACAATCATAAAAGCAGGGATCGGTCTTGCAAAAAAACTATTAGGGATGAAAAAGAAAGAAAAGACCGAAGAAGAAAAGCTGGAAGAAATGAGTTCAGATTTTGTTGGTGAGTGCAAGGCCCAGTTCCCCGCGGACGGAGAATGGCTGGAAGGGCATGAAAAGGTATTTATTAATGGGGAACCGGTGCTGTTGCGCAGATGCAGTATCATGTGCAGTTACGGAGGATGTGTAACGATCTTGCTTTCGGGACAGCCGGAATAGGAGGAAAAAGGTATGGAGCTTGCTTATCAGGGTCTTTTCATTCGACTTCCCTTTGAAGGTGCGGTTGGAGTAGAAGCATTTGAAATGAATGCGTCATTTAATGACCATGTCACATTAAGGCTGTTACTTCTGGTGGAAGAAGAAAAGATAGAAGCTCTCATTCATGGTATTGGGGATGGGGATGATATAGAGGTATATAAGGCGGAGGCTGATGGGCTTTTATATGCCGGAAAGATTACAGACGCTAAAATGGAGCAGGATCGCAGCCTGCACCTTTTGCAGCTGGAAGCAGCTTCTTATACCATGGAATGGGGGCTTGCACCGGTAAGCCAGAGCTTTCTGAACTTAGACACAACATACAGGCAGGTTATGGACAAGGTCCTTAAGAATCAGAAGGATGCGGAACTTCTGGACTGTGCTACCAAAGGTGCTGTGATTCCTGATTTCCTGCTTCAGTATGAGGAGAGCGACTGGAATTTCCTCGTGCGTCTTGCCAGTCATTTTCATACCTTTATGGTACCGGACTGCCGTGCGGCGCATGGACGGGCCTATTTTGGAATTCCGGATCTGGGGGAAGAATATGTCCTGAGCGATGAAGAGTTTACAGAGATCAAGGATATGGACCAGTATTATCGTCTGGGCAGAGAACAGAAAATCCTTCCGCAGGAAACCCTTAAATGGAAAGTGACTGCCAGGCAGGATTTCTGTCTGGCACAGAAGGTACGCTTCCGGGGGATCAGTGCCATTGTCACAAGGATACAGTATCAGACGGTAGAAGGAGAACTTGTACGGACTTATGAACTGAGCCGGAGAAAGGGTGTGTTATGTGCCCCTGAAAAGAATCCTCATATTTTCGGTATGAGCATCCCCGCTACGGTAAAAGAGCGTTCGGGAAATTGTGTCAGGGTGCATTTCCATATTGATCCGGAATATGATAATTCCCCTAATGTAAAATACTTTACTTATGCGATCGAGAGCAGCTTTATCTACTGTATGCCGGAGGTGGGAAGTCAGGTACATATTTACTTCCCCGGGGATGATGAGAAAGATGCTATTGCAGTTCATGCCATCCGGACATCCGGAGGTTCCTCCTCATCCGGTTATGCACAGATACCGGACAACAAATCTTTTTCCAATGTAAATGGGGCGGAACTTTTGATGACTCCATCTAAGGCTATCGTATCTGCCGATCAGGAAAAGCAGACCTGTGTCTATCTGGATACGGATGGAAATGCCCTTATCACAGGGAAGAAGATTTGTCTTCATGCGGAAAAGAACCTGATTGTGGGCGATCCTGCAGAGGAAGACGGACAGGCTTCCAGACAAATGGTGCTGGAGGCGGAGGAACTGACGGTTCAGGTCGGAGGGAACGGTTCTCAGATCAACTTAACGGATGAGGCCCGGATTATAGCAGCCTTTGTAAAGATGGATGCATCGGACCGGTCGCCTGCTGCAAATCCGTCTCTGGAAGAACTCAGATCATCTGTAACAGCAAATGATGAGACCAACAGAAAAAATATCAATGAAGATGTCAGCAATGAGCTGGTGGAGAAATTCGAGGAAGGCAGAACCGGTATTCTGAAAGGGATCGTAAAAGTGGCTGCCACAGTTGCAACTGTGGCGGTAGCGGTAGCGCTGACCGCAGCCACCGGCGGTGCTGCGGCAGTTATTATTGCAACCGTGGTGTTGGGAGCAGCTACGGCTGCATATGCTGTAGCAGATGTGGGAGAAGGAATAGACAATTACAAAAATGCCCAAAGCGGTGATTTAAGTCAGGGACACAATTTCATGCGGGATGACGTATTCGGTGGAAACGAGCTCCTGTATGAACTGGTGAGAGCGGGTACGGAGATTGCCTTCGGTGTTGTATCCGGCTGTGCAATAGGTAGTGCATTTAATAAATTGATGACAGCAAAAAAATTCATACATCTTGCTAAGGAAGCAAAATGTATGAAGGCAGTCATGCAGATAGGGGGAAATGTCCTGGATGGTATTTTTGATGATCTGGCACGGACAGGAGAGATCAATCCTGCCAGGACACTATGGAATATCGGGATAGGATTTGCACAGGGCAGTACCGGCAGTGGCATCCGTGACGGACTATTGAGTAAATTAGGTATTGAAGGATGTTCCTTCGGAAACCATCTCATTAAGACATTTCTGGGCGGTTTTATTGACACCGGCATAGATGGGGTGGGTTCTGCTCTGAGTGAACAGGACTTTGATCTGAAGAGCAGCCTTATCCAGAATCTTTTCTTTAATGGACTGGACGCTTTTATCAGCGATCCTGTGGACGCAGTCACGGGAATCTATGTCATTCAGGCTACGGATTTCCTGCTGGCCAGCGTGCCCTTTGCCCTGAAACTGGAACGGTCCTATTATTCTACCAATAATACGGTCTCTGTACTGGGGCTGGGATGGAAATTCCCATATGCCAGCAGGATATATCGGGATACAAGGGATGTGGAGCATACCCGGGTTCATCTGGAGACCATCACGGGTCATTCTGTGTGCTACGAGGAGCAGGATGGCCGTTGGGTGAACCAGAGCAAGGGAGCATCCAGATTCCTGATGGAAGTACAGGAGGCAGAGATAACCGGACAGGAGCGGTATGTGCTTACGGATGTGGTGGACCATACCCTGAGTGTTTATGATGCCAGAGGACTGCTTCAGTCTGTGGAATATCCAAATCAGCAGCGCTTAAGCTTTGCCTATGGAGAAGAGGGGCTGGAACGGATCGTTACGCCCCTGGGCAATGTACTTCAGGTAGAGTGCCGGGGTGGGCGTATTCTGCAGATTACGGATGAGATCGGACGCAGGACCCAGTATCGCTATGAGGGCGATCTTCTGGTGGATGTGGTGCATACGGACGAGGGGATTACCCACTACGAATATGATGAAAACGGACATATTTCTTCCGTTACGGATCAGAACGGAAGTTGTTATCTGGAGAACGAGTATGACGTGAAGGGCAGGGTCACCCGTCAGAACTTTTCAAGCGGTGTGTACCAGACCTTTACTTATGATGATATTCATCACAGGAATACCATTTATTACAGCGAAACGGGCAAGACGGAGATCTATGAATACAATAACCGGTTTCTGAAGGAACGGGTAATTTATGAGGATGGTTCGTTTCAGACCTATCAGTATTCGGATGACAACTTAAAGGTGGAAGAAATCAGTCGTCTGGGCAGCAGGAAAGAGTGGGAGTACGATGCCTATGGAAGAAGCATCCGGGAAAAATTCCCGGACGGCTTTGAAGTGCACCATGAATATAATGAGCACCATGATCTGGTACATACATGGGACAGCGACGGAAGAGAGACCCT
>ENA-UESI01001436-UESI01001436.1-human-gut-metagenome-genome-assembly--contig:-NODE-1436-length-15090-cov-4.634916_pt1 | contig 15090 bp, 12 predicted proteins | sample MGYA00243005_ERZ508006 | MGnify/ENA primary metagenome ERZ508006 (study PRJEB26167, sample SAMN06115436) | human gut metagenome | host: Homo sapiens | place: China:Shandong | collected 2015-06-10... | reverse complement strand
CTACGCTAAGTGGAATGAACGGACGCCAGAATGGAAAAGGCGCAAGCAGATGGCGCAGGTGAATCTGGAAATAGTATAACTTGTTCCGCAGTACAATGAATCACGCCCATCCCCGCATCAAAAAAAGCACCAGCCCTTCGCAGCATTTGCCGCTTCGGTCTGGTGCCATTTTTATCAACCGATTACTGCTGGTTTGCCGCGTTTTCACCCGCAATGCGGCCCATCGACAGCGCGTTCAGGAAAGACGAACCGGACATGTAGACCAGATCGTACAGCGCGCCGTTGGAGGCTTCGCCCGCCGCGTACAAGCCACCGATGACCGTGCCGTCCGCACGAAGCACCTGCGCGGAGGTGTCCGTCACAACGCCGCCAATCGTGCCTGTGTACTGAGGCGCAATCTGCACCGCGTAGAACGGGCCAACCGTCGCGAAATTCATGAAATCCACGCGCGCGCCAAACGCCGCATCCACGCCGGTTTTCTTCGCCGCATTGTAGACCGCGATGCAGTCAAGGAACGCCTGCTTGTCAAAGCCCAGCTTGTCCGCCAGCTCTTCAAGCGTGTCCGCAGAGGTCACTGCCGGATCATCAACGTTGTTCGCCAAAATCGCCGCATAGTCCTCACGGTCAGAGCCGTAGATGCAGTAGTACGGCGCCGCATGACGGTAAATCAGGCTCGGATAATTCAGGGAATGGCAGTATTCATTGACGAAGCGGACACCCGTGTTGTCCACAATCGGCGCCTGACTCCACGGACCGCCCAGCGAGGTCAGCTCCGCGTTCGTGCCGTCGCCCACGACGTAGGACATACCCAGACGCGCGCCCTTCTCATAGACCGCCGCGCCAATGTCCTCCGCCATCAGAATGCCCTCGCCGGTCTGACCCGCGGAGCCGTAGAAGTACGCCACCTGCGCCGCGTCAACGGGCGTGAAGCGTTCCATCATTTCCTGATTGTTGCCGAAGCCGCCAGTCGCCAATACCGTGCCCTTGGCGTAGATGTTGAAGGTCTGGCCGTCCTTTTCGACCGTCGCGCCGATGCAGTTGCCGTTTTCGTCGGTCAGCAGCGCCGTTGCCTTCGTCTCCAGCCAGTATTCCACGCCCAGCTCCTGATTCTTCGCATAGAGCAGGTCGGTGGGCTTGCCGTTGGAGGCATAGTGGAAGCGATCCACGCCCTCAATCAGGTCGAAGCTCATCGGACGGCCGAACTCGAAGCCGTTCTCCTCCAGCCAGTCAATCAAGCCCGCCGCCTGACCCACCACGAAGCGGATGCGGTCTTCATCCATGCCGCTGTCTTCGCGGAAATACTCGTTGTGGTTGTATTCCACCCACAGATCGACGTAGGCTTCACAGGTATCCTCGATGCCGTACTTTTTCTGCTCGGAGGATTCCGGCGCCGCAATGCCGCCGCCCGCCATCGCAGACGTGCCGCCGATGGTCGCCAGCTTCTCAATCGCAATGACCTTCGCGCCGGCTTCCGCAGCCGCCATCGCCGCCGCTCCGCCAGCCGCGCCCGTGCCGATGACCAGCACATCGCAGGTCAGGTCGGTATAGGTTTCCTTCTCCGCCGCCTCGACCTTCGCCAAGTCCGCGTTCGTCAGCCCCAGCTCCGCCAGTGCAGCCGCCGCGGCCGCTTTCACCGCGTCGGATGTCACCGTCGCCGCCGTCACGCCGTCCACCTCGACGGAGTTGTTTGCCAGCATCTGCTCCGCCAGCACCTTCGCCGCCGCTCCGCCGATGGAATCAGTCTGCGATGTCGCGTCGATTTCCACGTTCACCAGCTTGTCACCGTCCACGCTCAGCGTGACCGTCACGTTTCCGCCGCCAAACCCTTCCGCCGTCGCACTCGCTGTCTTGCCCTCCGCCAGCGCCGTCGCGCAGGCCATCGTCAGCACCATACATAGGCTGAGCAGCAGTGCCGTCAGCTTCTTCATGATGAAAAACCCCTTTCCTTTTTTGAATGTCTCCGTGCAGGGAAGACACTCTGGTTGCTCTTCGCAACTTTGTGAAAAATATACCATACATCTTTCCAAAACACAAACATCAATTCCGGAAGGGGGCTATAAGGATTTCTTATACTATTTCCAGATGAAAATGCGCGGCGCAAGCAAATAGCGCAAATGAATTGGAAAATCGTATTATTTTTCTCCGCAATTTTCCCTTACCCCTGGAAAAACGCACTGCTTTATGCGTCTAATCCATTGAAATCACCATGAAATTGAAATCACCATGAAAATGAAAGGAGGGCAAAGCATGGAGCAGCAATCCCCCAATGAACGCCGCTTGGAAGACTGGATGCGCACCTACGGCACCGCCATCCTGCGCACATGCTTCGTCATCCTTTCCGACGCGCGTGAAGCTGAGGATGCCATGCAGGACACCTTTCTCCGCGCTTGGCGCGCCATGGACACCTTCGAGCAGCGCAACGGCGCGAGCGTCAAAACGTGGCTGATGCGCATTGCCATCAATGTCTGCCGCGATTATCAGCGGAAACGGTGGTTTCGGCACATCGACATGCGGCACGCGCTGGAGGACTTGCCACAGGGCATGATGACCGTGCTGCCAGAGGATCGGGAATTGATGCTGGACATCCTGCGCTTGCCCGACGACCTCAAAAACCCGTTGATTCTCTACTATTATCAGAACATGAACCTTCAGGAAACCGCCGATGCACTGGGCATCAGCAAATCGACAGTACATACGCGGCTCAAAAAAGCGGAACAGGCGCTCAAACTTTCGCTGACAGGAGGTGACTGCTATGTCTGATAAACTCAAGCGGGTGCTGGATACGAATTTAGCCGGACTGCACGTCACCGACGCGCAGGTGAATGCCGTCCTGCGCCGCGTTTCGCAGGATGAAAAGCGTCCGCGCGTGATTCGCTGGCAGGCCATCGCGGCGGTGCTGCTCGTTCTGGTACTGGGCGCGGGCGTCCTGCTGCAAACCGGGATTTTGTCGGACGATTCCCCGCAGCTCACTGCCGACGTCACCCGTCAGGGCGATTTCCTGACGGCGGCACAGGTGAAAAAGCTTCTGGCCAGCGCGGCGGATTTGCAGTTTTCAGTGGATGAAGAGGCGATTTCGGCGCTGATGACGCAGGTCGAAAAGGACGGCGGCTGTTCGCTCTCCACGCTGCTGGAAATTCTTTGCCCTGTGGGGTCGTCGCTGGGGCAGTGGGATATCCGCGCGCAGGTGGCGCTCAGCCAGACGCTGGAAAGAATCGGCTATCAGGGGATTCTGCCGGGCATGACGCGCGAACCGCTCTCCACCGAAATCACCGCGCAGGATGCCCTTGCCCGCGCAGTTGCCTACATCCACACCAATGACGACCCGCAGGCAGATTTCACCAATCTTGATTTCTATCGTGTAGGTATCCGCTTCCTTTCCGGTGTTTATGACGGCACCTGTGAGGGAGCGTATTACTGCGTAAATTTTGATGCGCTGGATGCGTTCGGCACAACGTACGAAGTCGCGGTGAACGCGGAGGACGGCAGCATTTGCCGAATGCGGCGGGAACGCGGTGCGGGCAGCAATCACACGGCGGACGAAGTGACCCGCGGCTTCCGGCGCATTTTCGGCTACGACATGCGCACATGGACGCCCATGCAGCTGCGTGTGTACATTCTGGCGCTTTCGCGGGCGGATCGCTCGTCAATGCAGACGGTGCATGAGCTGTTCCTGAGCGTCGGGCGCGATGGCTTCCCGGATGTTCCGGTGGAAGCGCTGACCCGCGAAGAAGCCATTGACGCCGCGCTCGCCATTCAGGGCGGTTCATCGTCCGACGTGCTGGCGGCAGAGTACCTTGCGGGCGCGTCCGGCGACTTCTGGAAGATTGCCATCCGCCAGCCGAATGCCCCCAGCGGGCAGAGCATCGTGTATCTGGAGCTGAACGGGCTGACCGGTACGCTGCTGACAACGACGTACTCCGGCAATCTCTACGGTTTGCCGCAGGAGTTTTTCCCCAGTCAGCTGCTGTCCACCCTCGACCGCACGGACTTCTCCCATGGCGTACCCGCCGTGGATGCCGAAACGGCGCAATCTGCCGCCAGTGCCGCCATTGAGCGCCAATATCAGCGGAATATGGCGGAAGAGGGGTACACCTGCTTTATTGAAAGCGATTTTGAGGACACGGCAGGCGGATTCTCCTACTACACGGGCGGCGGTGTCGTGATTTTCACCAAGGATGCGCAGAACACGTCGCAGGGCGACATTTACTGGGCAGCGCTGAACTGGTACGGCGAAGTGCTGGATGTCGGCTGGAACCGCAATCCGCTGGATGCAGCGCGCTTCACGCTGCTGATGCAGGGCTATCTGCCCCCGATTTACCAGCGCGAAACCGTCCAGCAGCTGCAAGCGCTGCTGACCGGCAGCCTGACGGACGAAGCCGGTCTGCGCCAGATGGAAACAGACGGCACGTTGCCGCTGTTCAACGCCCTGCTGGCTCTGGAGGTCGTTCCTGATGCCAGCACGAAATCCACCGCCGATGATGTGACCGCTGCCGCCTTGAAATCGCTGAACGCCCATTTGTGCTATGAGAATTCCTCGTTCCTTGTTTATCGCAAGGATGGTGAGCTGATTTGGCACTTCTGGCTGTCCACCGACATGGGGTACTTCCTCTTGGACGTGCGCGACAGCGACTTGTCCGTGGTGGATTCCGTACAGATTCCGAGCTTCTGCGCCCTGCGCGCCAGCATTCTGCTGCCCGTGCGCGTCTGGAACACGCTGGCGGAAAACCTGCGCGTCACCATCTTCTACCGCGACGCGAACACGCAGCCCGGTATCGTCTACGGCATGTACGCCAATCATATTGTTCAGCGCTATGTTGATTTGTACGGCGCCAATATCCTGCGCTGGGATCAGGCGACGCTCCGTTCTTTCCAGTCCGCGATAAGCATCAGCGGCAGCTACGTCGGCGACTGGTCTGTTGCCTGCCTGCGTCAGACGATTTACCCCGACGTCCCTGACTACGCAATTTCTCAAGAAGTCGCGGCAGAATACGCTGCCCGCGCGCTGGGCGACGATGACTACTCCCTGCGCGGCGGTGTGCTGATTGACCCCGGCGAGGGCGACCCCATCTGGAAAGTGACGCTGGATTACCCCGACGGGCGCAGCTTCAACGCGGAAGTGGACTGCCGGACAGGCGCAATTCGGACGCTCCGCCAGCAGGATACGCGCGTCATGCCCTTCTACACGGACTACCTTGATTTCCCTGATGACGGGGAATACTGGTTCCGTAATTTTGTGCTGGATGAGGTTATCGAGCAAGTACGGACGCAAATGACTGGTCGATACGGCAATAACGTCTGATTGCATCAATCGACGATTTTGCTATTTTTTTGACAAGTTTGTCTGGACAAACCGGCATTGCTGCGCGTATAATTGTGTTGCTGGCAGAAATTCTGCCAAGTTTCGCAAAAAAGAGGTTGGCTCCTATGAAAAAGTTTTTCGCACTGCTCCTGTCCATCATGCTGCTGTCCACGGCTGCGCTGGCTGAAGTCAAAATCGGTCAGGTTGAGTATGCCGCGCACGGCACGTCCTGCTTCGCCGTGCTGACCGTCGCGATGGATGGCGACACCATCGTTGCCGCGCACATCGACGAGTTCCAGTTCATGGATGCCGCCACGGCGGAAGGCGTTCCGAACTCCGACGCTTCCTTCGGTCAGAACTATCCCGAAGGCAAGGTGCTGGCTTCTAAGGTTGTGAACGACGGTCTGTACAGCACCAACATGACGACCAAGGCGGGCGCAACCACGCCGCTGGGCGTGAGCTACAACGCCATCGAAGCTTTCGTGACCGGCAAGACCATCGCCGAACTGGAAGCTGCCATTGAAGGCAAGACCAAGGAAGAAATGGTGGACGCCGTCTCCAGCAGCACGCTGGTGGATACGCTGGGCTATGTGCAGGGTCTGCTGGCCGCTGCCAAGGCTGCGAACAACCAGACCGGCTACTACACCCTCTACAACAAGACCGGCGAAACCGTGAAGGAAGTCAGCATTACCATCAACGCGACCGGCGAAAAGTTTGTCATGGCGACGGACGTTCCGGCTGACGCGGTGAAGGTGATTGTCTTCTCGATGGACGGCGCGCTGGAAGGTCACAATGCGCTGACCTTCGCTTTCACGACCGAGAGCGGCTATGAAGGCTCTTTCGCGACGCTGAGCATCGAAACGGCTCCCATCACGATGCTGTCCGCCGATGCCATGACCGGTGCGACGCAGATTTCCTTCTTTGCGCCTGCTGCGGAGTAATCCCCCCTCGATTGCATCAAAGAAACGGGTACTGTGTGAGGACGAATCCTCCACAATACCCGTTTTTATTTTTCAAATAAGAGTGCCAAGGTGGCGTAGATGAATGGTTCTTCACGGAATCTTGAGGGAAGCGCAGCTTGGAGGCGCGTCTGCGGACGCGCAAAGTTACTGGCAGGGACGCTTCGCTGCCTGCGCCTTTGTTGAGCGCGTTTAAGATGCTGGCCGCCCGCGGAACAGCTGGGGCGTTGCCCCAAGCCCCACAAGGGACGCTGTCCCTTGACCCCTCCGCGCGATTGGGTTGGTCGCGCTCTCATGCTCCTTCCGCGTGCAGCTTTTGATGCTACGCCTAAGCCCTTGTTTGCTCCCCCAACTTTCCGTGAAGAACCAGATGAATCTGGAAATAGGATTATTCCCCTTCCGTCAGGGTCATCTGTCCCGCGATGCTGCGGAGGGAGTTTTCCTCCAGCAGCGGCGTGATCATGACGTAAAGTGCTTCCTCCCCCTGCGCGTGCAGTCGGATGCTCTCCGCGTTTTCCATACGGATGGAACGCAGACCTGCCAGCGTCGCGCCGAGGGATGCGCTGATACGGTAATCGCCCTTTTCCAGCAGCGCAATTGCCCGCGCGGGATAGATGCTCGTCAGCGTCACTTGAATCGTGTCGCTCGCCTGATACGTCAGCGTGAGGATACGTCCCATGCCATTCTCGAATGCGACATCATAGCATGTGCCGACGACGAGCGGCCACCCGGAGGTGGTTGGCGTCAATGCGGGCGCTGGGAACATCCGCAGCAGCAGCGGCAAATCATCCGCGCTGGTGATGGTCACAACGTCCTGTCCGGCGGACAGCAGCGGCTGATCCGTGCGCGGCGTTACGGTGGAAGCCGTTTCGTCCTCCTGCGGCTGCCCGATGATAACCGCGAGGTAGAACGCCGCCATCAGCAGCAGGCACAGCAGCGCCATCAGCAGCTTTTTGGCGCTGCGCTTCCAGAAGCCCTTGGAAATGGGGAATCACCGTCCTTTGGGAGGGAAAGTTTTTCGGAGAAAATACATTGGGAAAAACGCGCTTCTATGCTTTTGGCGCAGTTGAATCAAGCAGCATAGAAGCCGCTGCCCCAATGCGCAAATAGGAATCAGAACTCGCAGTTCATCGGCGTGCGCGCATACGGAATGACATCGCGGATGTTGTCAACGCCCGTGAGGTAAATCAGCAGACGCTCGAAGCCCATGCCGAAGCCGGAGTGCGTGCAGCCGCCGAACTTGCGCAGGTTCACATACCAGTACATCGCGTCCTTGGAGATGTGCAGCGCGTCCATGCGCTCCGTCAGCTTGTCCAAGCGGGTTTCACGCTGGGAGCCGCCCATCAATTCGCCCGCGCCCGGCACAAGCAGGTCAACCGCAGCGACCGTCTTGCCGTCGTCGTTCTGGTACATATAAAACGCCTTGATGTCCTTAGGCCAGTCATAGACGAACACCGGGCTATGGAAGTATTCCTCGGTCAGGTACTTTTCATGCTCCTTGGCGGTGTCTTCGCCATACTTCGGCTCGAACTGGAAACGATCCTTCACCTTGCGCAGAATCGTGATGGCTTCCTCGTGGGTGATGCGCGCCGCACCCGTCACAGCAAGGTGATTCAGCTTGTCCAGCAGTCCGCCGCCAGTGAACTTGTCGAGGAATTCCAGCTCATCCGAGCACTTCTCCAGCACCGTCTTGACGAGGTACTTCAGGAAGTCCTCCTCAATGTCCATCAGCTGATGAATATCGCAGAACGCGATTTCCGGCTCAATCATCCAGAATTCAGCGGCGTGGGTCTTGGTGTTGCTGTTTTCAGCGCGGAAAGTCGGGCCGAAGGTGTACACCTTGGAGAACGCCATCGCGAACGTCTCGGCTTCGAGCTGACCCGTCACGGCGAGGGAGGTGGGCTTGCCGAAGAAATCGTTGCTGCCGTCCTTCTGCTCCGACGGCGGCAGGGTAGTCACGGTGAAGGTGTTGCCCGCGCCCTCGGCGTCGTTGGCAGTAATCAGCGGCGTATGCACATAGAGGTAGCCGCGGTCTTGGAAGTAGGTGTGAATGGCCATGCTTGCGACGCTGCGGACGCGGAAAACCGCCTGAAACAGGCGCGTACGCGGGCGCAGATACGCGATTTCGCGCAGGTACTCCACGCTGTGGCGCTTCGGCTGAAGCGGGTAATCCTCCGGGCAATCGCCTTCGAGGTGGATGGCAATCGCCTGCACTTCGGGGGTCGTCGGATCTTTGTAGGACGGCACGACCTTGCCCGTCACGGTAATCGCCGCGCCGACATGCAGGGTCTGAATCGCCGCATAGTCTTCGATGGTATTATCGTAGACCACCTGCGGGTTCTTGAAGCAGGTGCCATCGAAAAAGTCGATGAAGCCCATGTTCTTCTGCTTGCGGTGATTGCGAATCCAGCCCTGCAGCATCACCGTCTGGCCCTGCAATTCATTCAGGCGCTCTTTCAGTTCGCGCGTCGTCAATACGTTCATTGGTCTTCCTTCTTTCTGATTCCCCGATGTCCCTATCGGAGAAATTTCTCTCTTATCATATCACAAACTTGTTTTCTCTGCAACCAGAGACGCTGCCTCTGGACTCCGCAAGGGAGAATGAAACGGGACGAAGTCCCTCCCTTGACCCTCTCGCGCGATTGAGTTGGTTTCTCTTTCATGCTGTTTTCGCGTGTTTATGCAGGGATTTCGCGCCTGCGGGCGCGACAAGGGGGCAATAGAAACAGACAAAGTCTGCGGTCGCCCCCTTGACCCCTTCGCCTTCCGTCTCCCATGCTACTGTTGGGTAGTGTTTATTTCAGGAGACGAAAGGCACACTAACTAAAAAACTTCCAATAAAGCTCAATAAACATGGGTGCGAACCGAAGGTTTCCAAAGGGCGATCGGAAAGCCCTTTGGTCGCCTCCGCAGAGGCGATTCCCCCTGCCGCGATAAAAGTCAAGCATGGAAGTGTTCCATTTGCGAAGGAGTTCCGAGGGAAATCGCCATTCCCTCAGAAATTCTTCGGACGCGGACGCACATCCCCCAGCCGACGATCCACCTCGCGCAGAATCGCCCTTGTGCTGCCGTAGGTCAGCAGACGAAGCGCCTCCCGCAGGGGCAAAACCCGCACATCCAGCACCTGCGTCGGGTCAGCCAGCGGCGTCTGGTCGTGGTAGTGCGCCACAAACCAGCTCACCCGCTTCACATCGCCGCCCGCAATCGGGTATTCATCCACCATTACCGGCTGCATCGTGTGCAGAATCGCGCAGATGCCCGTTTCTTCCCAAACCTCGCGCAGCGCCGTCTCCGCCAGCGTTTCGCCGGGTTCTACATGCCCTTTGGGAAGCCCAAAGCTGCCGTTCTTCTCCATCACCAGCACATATTGCCGAACGCCGCCGTCCTCAGTGTACAGCACAGCTCCTGCGGATTCAATCAACGCCATGTGCTTTCTCCTCCACAGCTTCGTCCAGCGCCTCTTTCAAGCGGTGGATGCCCTCGGTGATGTTCCGGCGCGGACAGCCGATGTTCACGCGCAGGAAGCCTTCGCCGCCCTCGCCGAAGAACGTGCCTTCCGTGAACTGCACGCCATGCTTCAGCGTCCGCGCCATCAGCTCCTCGCAGTTCATGCCGTATGCCCGCAGGTCAAGCCAACCCAGATACGTCGCCTCCATCGGGGTCAGCACGGCTTGGGGCAGTTCCTGCTTGACCAATGCCGTCAGGTGCTTCCGGTTGCCGTCCAGATAGCGCATCAAGCCGTCCAGCCACGCGTCGCCGTATTCATACGCCGCGCGCGTCCCTTCCAGCGCGAACAGGTTGCCGCTGCGAACGCCCGCGCGTTCCATTTCGGTGTTGATTTTCGCCCGCACCGCTTCGTCCGGCACGAGCATCGCTGCCTGTTCCAGCCCCGCAAGGTTGAACGTCTTGCTGGCGGCGCACAGGGACAATACGTTCTTCTGCGCAAGCGACAGCACCGGCACAAACTGCTCCGGCGCATAGACGAAATCCGCGTGAATCTCATCCGCAATCAGGTACGCGCCGTACCGTGCCAGCAGATCAATCAGCGCTTGCAGTTCCTCCCGCTTCCACGCGCGGGATACCGGGTTGTGCGGATTGCACAGCACCAGCGCCTTTGCGCCCGCTTGCAGCTGCTTCTCCACGGCATCCAAATCCATAGAGTAGCGACCCGTATCGTCGCGCTTGAGCGGCGCATCCATCAGCCTGCGCTCCGTTGCCTCCACCGAAAAGCGGAACGGCCCATACACCGGCGACTGAATCATCACCCCGTCGCCCGGCTTCGTCAGCGCCAGCAGGGCAAGGCGAATCCCCGTCACAACGCAGGGGATCATCATCACCCACTCGTCCTGAATCGTCAGATTGTGCCGGCGCTGCCAGAAGCCGCTCAGCGCACGGGTGTCGTCCGGCAGCACCAGCGTATAGCCGTATGTCGGATGCAGTGCGCGGACAGCAATTGCCTCCGCGACCTCCGGCGGGCTGGGGAAATCCATATCCGCGACCCACAGCGGCAGCACGCTTTCCTTCTCTGTGCCGTCCCACTTTTCGCAGCGTGTGCCGCGGCGGTCAAGTCCTGCGTCAAAATAGCTTTCGTCAAACGTGTGCATCAGCTGCTTCCTCCTGCGCTTCGTTTTCTTTCTTCAGCGGTTCTGTCGCCCGAAGCACCCAGAATCCGCCGGATTTGTCCACCTTGTCCACCTTGGCATACAGCGTTTTGAGGTACTTCATACAGCTTTCCGCACCCTGCTGCTTGCGAATGACCAGATACAGCGCGCCGCCGGGATTCAGTCGCGATGCCGCGTCGGCGAACATGCGGTAGATGACCGGCTTGCTGGCGCGAATCGGCGGATTGGTGATAATGAAGTCGAACGTGCGCTCCATCACCTCCGCCATGCCGTCGGATTCAAGGCATTCCGCCGTGATGCCGTTGCGCACCGCGTTGAAGCGGCACAGTTCCAGCGCACGGCGATTGACATCCACCATCGTGACATGCGCGGCGGGATACTTCTTCTTCACTGCCACGCCGATTGCGCCCCAGCCGCAGCCCAAATCCAGCACGTCGCCGTACACATCCGGCAGGGCATCCAGCAGCAGGCGTGTCCCGGTGTCCAGCTCGCCCTTGGAAAACACACCCGCATCTGTCATGAAGTTCAGCCCATGCCCGCGATAGACAAACGAACACGGCACCTGCTTTGATTCGCAGGTCGGGTCAGCGGTAAAATACTGTTCAGCCATGCTTTTCCTCCATCTGCGCGTCCCGGTAGAGGGCGGATGCTTCCGCTTCCGTCAGTTCGCGCCACTGCCCGCAGGGAAGCGCCTCGTCCAGCACCAATGAGCCGAATGTCTCCCGGTGCAGGGTCAGCACTTCGCGCTCCACCGCCGCGAACATGCGCTTCACCTGATGGAATTTCCCTTCGTGGATGGTCACGCGCGCCTGATTGTCCGGCAGCGGCTTCAAATCGGCAGGCGCGGCTTCAAAGTCGCTCAGGGACAGCCCCGATGCGAACACCGCGACTTCCTTGTCGCCCACCGGCTTGTCCAGCGTCGCCAGATACGTTTTGTCCACATGCCGCGCGGGGGCTAACAGGCGGTGATTCAATTCGCCGTCCGTCGTCAGCAGCAGCAGCCCTGTCGTGTCCTTGTCCAGCCGCCCGACGGGCATACAGCCAATCGCGGCATATTCCGCCGGAAGCAAGTCCATCACCGTCGGCTGCTTCTTGTCGCGCGCGGCGGTCAGCAGTCCGGCGGGCTTATGCAGCATCACATGGCGGATCAGGCGGGTATCCAGCTTTTCGCCGTTCAGCAGGATTTCCGCGTCCTCCCCCACCTGCACGGACGGGTCGCGCTGCACATCCCCATTCACGCGGACGCGCCCGCCGCGAATCGCCTTCTGCATCTCCGACCGGCTGCCCTTGCCCAGCGTCACCAGCATTCGGTCAAGCCGCAGCATGTTCCTGCTCCTTCTCGTCCTTCACGCCGCGCAGGAAAATCGCCGGCAGCAGCAAACGCATGGGATTCGTCACCAGCATCAGCACGGCGGACACCGCCGTCACCGCTAACAGCCACTTCGGCGGCATTAGCATAGAGAAGCTCGGCATGTCCATCAGGTTCTCAAACCATTGCATCGTAAACTGCACGGCAGACACGCTCACCTGCGCAATCAGCGCAACGATGCAAGCCGCCATCGGCAGCACAAACAGCAGCCCGCTCAGCCACAAGCCAACGATTTGCCAGCGGTGTCCTTTCACCAGCTTGCGGTCACCCAGTGCGTAGGCATGGCGCGTTCCGCTGTGGAACATCAATCCAAGCAGCGGGAACAGCAGCATCAGTACCATGATAATGACATAGCGGATGATGCCCTGATCGAAAGCACCGCCGCCCAACGCATTCAGATGCCCCCAAATCGTCCCGACATCCAGCTCTGTTCTTTCATACTGCATCAGCCCCACCAGCGCCGCGAACGGCAGCAGCCACAGCAGCATCAGTCCCGTCATCCGCAGCGAACGGACGACCTTCTTCCAGTAGCCGTTCAGCGGCAGCATCGCCACCGTCGCCATCGGCGCGCCGGAGAGGAAGAGCTGCATGGCTTCCGCCGTGCTTTGGCGCATCGGCAGGGCGATAAAAATCAGCATCAGCGGGCAGAGCAGCGCCAGCGGCCGCAGCGACGCGTTCAGCAGGAACAGCAGCGGGCACAAACACGCCGCCCAGACCGCCATCGTCATCCCCTGCGCGCGGAGTAGGTCGCCTTTGCCAGATTTGAACCGCGAAATGCTTTCCAGCATCGTTTTTTTGATCGTCATGTGGGTCATTCGGCTCCTTTCGGCTTTGCGGGAAACAGTTCCCCCCATTTTCATCGTTTATTATACAGGTTTTTGCCCGGTATTGCAATTGCTTTTTCTTTCCGATAGCGTCTGCCGTTGACTTTTGGCGCGGGAAAGCGTATGATGAAGCAAAATTCAGTCAAGGAGGAAATTTCGATGAACGCATCGTTCCACACAGGAAACCGCAAACGGCTCTATGAAGCCATGAAGCCCGCGTCGCTGCTGGTCATGTTCTCCGGTGAAGACGTGCGCAAGACCAATGACGAATATTATCCTTTTTATACCGACCGCAATTTCTACTACCTGACCGGGCTTGACCAGCACGAGCTGGTGCTGATGGCAGTGAAAGAGCCGTCCGGGAATGTGCATGAACAGATTTACATTCTGCCGCCCGACCTGATGGCAGAGCGCTGGACGGGTGCGCGCCTGAAGCCTGCCGAGGTTGAGGCGCTGTCCGGCATTTCCGACGTTCGCTTTGTCGACCAGTTCCAGACGGATTTCCACGCGCTGGCGGCGGGCGGACACTACTCCCTGACCAGCGGGCAGATTGCGCAGGTGTATCTCGACCTGTTCCGTGTGTCGCCGCAGGACATTGACCGCCCGGCGCATCGGCTGCTGAAGCAGATTCAGGCGAATTACCCCTATCTGCAAGTCGAGAACGCGAACGCCATCCTGCGCCGTCTGCGGCTCATCAAGCAGCCCTGCGAAATCGACGCCATCCGCCAAGCGGAAAAGGTGACGGGCGAGGGCATCATGGCGATGATGAAGGCGAGCCGTCCGGGAATGTACGAATACCAGTACAAGGCAGAATTTGACTACGCGCTGACCCAGCACGGCCCGCAGGGGCCCGCGTTCCCGTCCATCATCAGCGCGGGGAAAAACAACTTCTGCATCCACTATTATTCCTACCGCGGACAGGCGCATGACGGCGACATGGTACTCAACGACGTCGGCGCGCAGCTCGTCGATGGCGTTGTTGACGGCTTCCAGCAGGGTGGCGCTGTTGTCGCCCTTGCGCAGGGGGATGGCAACGTGGGAGGCATCCTCAGTCTGGGCCACGATCTTAAAGTCGGCATCCGGATGGACGTTCAGGTAATCGTAGAAGGAGACATCCGCATTCAGGGTGGCATCAATGCGTCCGGCAGCCAGCAGCTGGATGGTTTCCTCCAGGGTGTCGATGCCCTGCACGGTGGCACCGTAGCTCTCAGTCAGGGATTCAGCCGTACAATGGCGAGGACAACAACGACTATGTGGACGGCAAGGGCTTCTGCTGCAATGACGGCAGCTTGGAGGCTGCTCAGACACGAGCTTTAGCGAGAGCTGCAAAGAATAACTTCCAAGAAGGCGACTCATACGAGAAGATGCAATTCTACTACCACCCAGACCATTTGGGTAGCAGTAGTTACATCACCAACCTTGATGGCGAGGTGGTGCAGCATATCGAGTATGTTCCTTTCGGTGAAGTGTTCGTTGAGGAGCGCAACAACATTTGGAATACACCTTATCTTTTCAATGCGAAGGAATTCGATGAGGAGACAGGATTGTATTACTATGGAGCGAGGTACTATGATACGAGGTTGAGAATTTGGCTTTCTATAGATCACAAAGAGGAAAAATATTACAATGTGTCAACGTATTGTTATGTTATTTCTAATCCGCTGAAATATACAGATCCTACAGGTATGGAAATTGATATGACAAAAGTTCGTTTGGCTGATGAACAACTTAAATTGTCAACAACTCAGTCTGTAATAAAAGATTTGGCTTCTCAAACGGGATTACAACTCAGTTTGGACAAGGATAACAAGTTGCAATATGCTAAAAATGATGAAGGAAAACCTATTGTTAATAAGATTACCAACAAAAAAGGAAAAGAAATAGATGCAGGAAGTAAAACTGCAAGGAATTTCTTGATAAAAATGATTGACAACAAAACCGAGATAGAAGTATCCTATCATGCTAAACGTACTGTTACATCTGGAACTCAAATAGGTCTCAGTTTTGAGCAAATCAG
>ENA-UESI01001435-UESI01001435.1-human-gut-metagenome-genome-assembly--contig:-NODE-1435-length-15106-cov-15.405682_pt1 | contig 15106 bp, 10 predicted proteins | sample MGYA00243005_ERZ508006 | MGnify/ENA primary metagenome ERZ508006 (study PRJEB26167, sample SAMN06115436) | human gut metagenome | host: Homo sapiens | place: China:Shandong | collected 2015-06-10... | reverse complement strand
GGGCGACGAAGTGTGGAAGCCGGTAAGTTTCGGCTTGATTTACTCGGTCAAAAAGGTGAGGTACAACGAGAAGGCGAGAGTGGAATATCTGATCGGAAGCCCTGTCCCGGCTTCGTATTTCGATTTCCCGTTTCGGATTGAACATTGTCGGTATTTTGCCAATGTCTCGTATCTGGGCAATTCGAGAATCGACCGGGAAGTGTTGGATTTCAGCACTTGCGAGTTGAGTAGTACGAATTACAATTCGAATCCGAACCGTACCGGTATCAGCAGCATAGCGAACAACACGAGGTTCTTGGAAGTGTTGCGCATGCCGAAAATGTACGACAGATGTACTCAAATGACCGATTTTATTTCGTATTCGAATATTCGGCGGATAGAATTTCAGCCGGGCGACAGTCTGGCGAACTGTAAAAACATAATCCGATTCGCCAATAGCTGTACCCTGTTGGAAGAAGTGGAGAACTTCCCGGGAGACTTGGGCAAGAATGTGGAGAATGTGGACTGCTGGGACATCTTCTCAGGGTGCTATTCGCTACGCCTGACAGAGGTGAATTTCCCGTATGCGAAGATGCGTAGGGTCAGCTTTCCCGGCACGGATACCCGCCGCAGGGTACCGATAAGCCGGCTGGTGTTTCACCCGGACAGCCCGTTCGACCAAAAAGGCGATGCGAATCATATCAATATCAAATATTGCCGATTCGAGCGGAAAGGGCTGGTGGAACTGTTCGAGCTACTGCCTGACTTCTCGGGAGGGACGACTCGCCAAATCGACATCACAGGGAATCCCGGAGCGGAGGAACTGACGGAAGAGGAACGGCAGATCGCCACGGATAAAAACTGGATAATCGTAGGGTAAAGCAAATAGAGAGATACATGCAAACGAAAAAAGCGAAAAAGGGATATCTGTTGGTGTCCCGAAAAGAAGGCTCCCTTTCCGTTACCGACCGGGTTTCCGCTCCGGACGGAACCGACCTGACAAATTGGGAGGAACTCCCCGAGGCGGAAGCGAGAGAATTGGAACGAGTGTTTAACGAGAAAAAGGATACTAATATGGATACGTAGGAATAAAGCACGGAAAGTCAAGAAAGAGGACGGGGATAAAAAAGAAAGCCCCCGGCCTGTCAATAGTCATCTCACCTACATATTAACACATACACGCCACAAGTGCGTAGCCGGGGGCAAATACCCAGACTACACTTGTGGCTGTTTTGTATGTGTATGTAAGTGAGATATTGCAAATGTACTATTTTTTTGGAGAATGAAAGTAATTGAGATACTGAAATTAAACCGGGAACTATTGAAATTCTGTTGCGATGCGGGCATTCGTCTTGATGATATCCGATATATCGACTTGTTCAACGACTACAACCGGCTGCTGGCCGATGGCGAGAAAATCACCTATATTGTGGCCGCGCTCTCCGATAAGTACGGGGTGTGCGAGCGAACGGTATATGACCTTATCCGGCGATTGAAGGCGGAGTGTAACCTCCTTGCAGTGTGAAGCGCCGCTCTTCTCATGGCATGGCGGGGGCGGAGCGATACCTTTGCCTGTAAAAAAACACCATGAACAAATATTATCGGTTACTGGACAGAATCCTCATCGACGGCAAGACGCAAACCGGCAGGAAAGGCACGAGCCGCTACCTGCTTAACGAGTCGCTCTCGCTGACTCCGGCCGACATGCTCGACATCTTCGAGGGGCATAATATCGCCCGGCGCAAGCTCAGGGACGAACTGCGGCTCTTTATGAACGGTGAGCGTAGTGTGGAGAAATACCGGGAGGCGGGTATCAGCTGGTGGGATTACTGCGGCCATACGCTGGTGAACAGTTACCCCACCTACTTCGAGAAGCTGCCACCACTCATCGACAGAATCAACCGGGAGAAGCGCAGCAGCAAAAACTATGTGCTGTTCCTCGGATCCACCGGCGCGGAGACCAATCAAGCCCCGTGCCTCAGCCTCGTGCAATTTCAAGTCGACGGCGGCGAGCTGGTGCTGTCAGCCTACCAGCGCAGTTCCGATGCCAACCTCGGACTTCCGGCCGACATATACCACCTGTACCTGATGTCCCGGCAAATCGATTTGCCCCTGCAATCTGTCACCCTCAACCTCGGCAACGTGCACATCTACGACAATAACATCGCCCGTACACGGGATTTGCTCGCCGGCAACGAAAACATCAAATTTGACCTGAACGTATGAAAAAGAAAATGTATCTATCGGCCCCGCTCCCGTTCGTAGGGCAGAAGCGCATGTTCGCGCGCGAGTTTATAAAAGTTCTGAAACAGTTTCCCGACGATGTCACATTCGTCGACCTGTTCGGAGGTTCCGGCCTGCTCTCCCACATCGCCAAGCGGTGCAAGCCGAATGCCACCGTGGTGTACAACGATTTCGACAACTACCGAAAGCGGCTTGAAAACATACCGCGCACCAATCGATTGATCGCCGATATTCGGGAAATCGTAGGCAATACCGTTCCTCGGCACAAGGCGATCACCGGAGACATTCGGGAGCGCATATTCGACCGCATTCAGCGGGAGGAGCGCGAAAACGGATATGTCGATTTCATCACGCTCTCTGCCTCGATTATGTTTTCGATGAAGTACAAGCTGAGCGTTGCCGAAATGCGTAAGGACACCCTCTATAACAATATCCGCAAAAACGATTATCCGGAATGTCTCGACTATTTGGAAGGGCTGGAAATTACCTCTCGGGACTATCGAGAGGTGTTCAATGAGTACAAGGATACGCCCGGTGCGGTGTTTCTGGTCGACCCGCCTTATCTCTCCACCGAAGTGGGTACCTATACGATGTACTGGAAGCTCTCCGATTACCTCGACGTGCTGACGGTTCTTACCGGCCATTCCTTCATCTATTTTACCTCCAATAAATCCTCCATACTCGAACTATGCGAGTGGATCGGAAAGAACCAAAGCCTCGGCAATCCATTTAAAGGTTGCATGAAATCTGAGTTTAACGCACACATAAACTACAACGCCACGTATACGGACATAATGCTATATAAGCGATGCCGCGCCCACGATTCCGGCGGTATAATATAACGTCGTTTTAACGGTATTAAAATAGCATTAAAACCGAATATGATATATTTGTTTAAAGTTAGTGATTTTTGGTGAGATAGCCAAAAGACTGAGCAATAAAAAGCACCGAAAAAAACATATTTCTTCGGTGCTTTTTTGTGCCAATTAGGGTAGGAAAAAAGATTTACAGAGGTACGCTTCGTTTTGTAGAAAAGAACATTTTGTTTTAAAACGCTGGAACATTTCGTTTTGCGGATTATATATTTTCGACAGCATGTTGGATGTTTATCGCAAGAATCTACGCGACAAACTCGCAGAATACTACGTTTGTCCTAATCATGACAAGAAGATGCTGTTAAGGAAGGACATCGCAGATATTGTAAAACAGGAGCTCATAGAACAAAGTATTGATATCGATTTTGAAGATGTGGACTTATCTGCAAATAGTCAGTTCTTCCTTTGGCATACCTGGTTCCATGATGTTTTCTCACGACCCTCAAAAGAGGGCTTCGATATTGTCATTGGCAATCCGCCATACATCAGTGCTCCAACACAGATTGTATCACCTGAATTGAATGAGCAACGAAAACGCATTGTAGCGAGCAAGAAATATAAATCGCTTAATGAAAAATGGGACTTGTATGTACCTTTTATGGAACTTGGATTACAACTATTATGTCCTAAAGGTATTTTTGCTATGATTGTGCCATACCCTTTGACGAATCAAAAATATGGTAAGAAACTCCGTAAGATGCTTGCAGAAGAGTATCGCTTATTGGAGATAGCTGATCTAAACGGAACAAAAATTTTTGAAAATGCCACGGTGAGTAACTGTATTCCATTTATTCAGAATAGTCAGCCCAATGGTGAACTTCGCATCACTCAAATCTTTGAGGACAAGATCATCCGTGAAGTGTTAAGCAAATCTCCAGGGGCATTAAAGCAAGACGATAAAAATTATGTTTGGAACTTGACAGAAGAAGAAAGAACAGGAAACCGTTTTGCCAATATGAATGTCTTGGGTGATTTCTGCTATATTAGTAAAGGTATGGTTGTTAACGCCAATGAGAATACTGAAAAAGGTGCTTTCAGAAAGGAAGATTTAATAAGTGACTCATTGGATGCAATTCATTGTAGAAAATATATTGAGGCAAAGGATATAGACAAATATCAAGTCAAACGGGTGCGTTATCTTGAATGGAACACGGAACGATGTCCAGACAAATTAAGTCGTCCGACTTTTCGTGAACTGTATGATCGACCCAAACTTATAATGAATTGTTTAGGAACAATCAACGTGACAATAGATACAGAAGAACATTTTCTGCATAATCACTCTATCTACTGTGCAGTTCTCTGGAAAGATTTGAAAGATGTTATCAATAAGAGTATATCTTCTAGTGTCAAGAAATTCTGCAAACACAAACGTTTAGTTATGGAATCTATGTCTAAGGAAGTTGATTTATATTATTTGCTGGGTATCCTCAATTCTTCTATGGCTGACCAGTTGTTGGCTGACCAACGAGGAGGTGACTATCACATATATCCAGAACATATTCGGAATCTTCCAATCCCTGTTCCGCAAAGAGAAACACAAGACGCTATCGGCAAAATAGCAAAAGAGATTCTACATCGCCGCGAAACAAATACAGACTACTCCGAATTGGAAGAACAAATCAATAGACTTGTGGCAGTATTGTATCAATGATATTTTTGAAAATCAGTAGGGTCCAATACATCTGTCCAATATGCGAATTGATGCAGGAGGGGATATTTCATAAAGAATTACGAATTGAAATTCAGGTTGGCTGGAAAGACAGTGGAGGGTTAAACTCCCTCCACAATCTTTATTTCTTTTTCAGATAGTCCGTAAAGGTTATATACTAGACAATCAATCTCATGTTCATTTAAAGATACATCAATCTGTTTGTTTTTTGCCTTTGCATTAAGGATGTTTTCAACCTTTAATGCAATTTCTTTCTGTTGTTTTTTTGTCCCTATGGCTATCGGTAAAGCTTCAATTGTTGATGCTTTAAGTGTATACGCACCTCCGGCTGTCATAACGCCAATAAATCCAAAGTAATAACGTAATAATTTACTATTCAATAATCCAAGGATAAACCTTATTGGAATAGTTTCCGAAGTCAGAATATAGGCGTTACTTGGCAAGTAGTGTTGCCTTGTATCAAGTGTATATGCCCATTTATCAGCTGTTAATCCCCATATAATTTTTTCGGACTTTTCAAATTCACCATAATACTTGCAAGCCCTTAGGTTATACCATTTATCTCCTTTATCAGTCCTTAATATCAAATTCTCCTTAAATTGTAATAAATGGAGATAAATTGAAGGATAGTCGTTCTCGATATTTGTATCATAACCCGTTTGTAATAGATACTCATCACTATCGTTATAATACCACTTTCTAATATTACGCCCTTGTAGCATATTCTTTATGACTTTGCTATTCTTGCGGTCTTCTGCTATAAGTTTATCACGCTGCTCATTAGATATTATAAATGCAGGGTTATATCCAGTGGTAACACCGCGATAAATTTTTACACCTTCAACATATTTCAAGGCCAAATGTCCATTTTCAATTTTCTTTTTCAACATCAATTGGTCCATATCTGAAAACGACCACTCCTTTTCATCAAGACAGTCTTGGGGATAGACACCAAACATATTCTGCCGTTCGAGAAATTGTTGTTTAAATTCTTGAAACTTAAGTTTATAAAACTTCTCGTATGTAAACATATTTTTTGGAGTCTTGTTTCTCTTTGAGACATTAAAGATTACACTTGATACCAAAACATCTTCAAATACCTCTACTTGCTCGAAGTTGAGAATAATGTTGATACATTGAGAAGAAAACTGTCTTCGTACTTTTTCCCCATAGCCTGTATTGAAAAATTTGTTGGTGGTGATATATGAGATTATTCCTTTATCTGCAAGAATATTCAACCCTAACTCATTAAAATATATGCTTAGATCTGCCGTTCCAGAATACACAGAAAATTTCTCTTTTAGTGTACTTGCAATGTATTTCAATTTTTTTGCTTCAACATATGGAGGATTCCCTATGACAATATCGAAGCCCTCTTTTGAGGGTCGATTCTGTAGTACATAAAAATTAATGATAGATACCATAAATTTCCCATCCTTCTTGTTGGCAGTTAATAGGAATATGAAGTCCTGTATAAACTAGATAACGATATAATGTTGTTTTTGATATTCTTAATTTCTTGGAAATAACTGTCTTTTCAGTTCCTTTAGCCAATTCTTTTACGATGTAATCGTGCATGTTAGCACATTTTGGATTGAGTCTACAGCGAAAGCCACGACAATGACCAAATGTTGCACCTTCTGCTTTTTTTCTTGCTAGTGCCTCTTTAGTACGTTGGCTGATAAGATTGCGCTCAATTTCTGCAGATAGTCCAAAAGCAAATGCAAGGACTTTGCTTTGTATATCTTCACCTAATCGATAATTATCTTTGATTGTCCACACTCTACATTCCTTTGTCATACAGATATTTAAGATTTCCATAATCATAAAAAGATTACGTCCTAGACGTGAAAGTTCACTACATATGATGATATCATCCTTTTTCACTTTACGAAGTAAACGACCAAGTTGTCGTTTCGTATAATTTTTCGTACCACTGATAGTTTCTTCTATCCAATCGTCAATTACTAACTCATTATGCCTACAAAAACTATTTATTTCAAAACGCTGGTTCTCTACTGTCTGTTTGTCACTACTAACTCTAATGTATCCGTAAATCATAACTTCAAATTTATATTATGCATATAATATACAATGTTATGAGATTCATTATACTTTGATTCAATAAAGTCTGTTAGTATTGAGATATCTAAAAGGTATCGTCAACTTGGTAGTCGTTTTGGAATCAATAAGAATTGTTTATTCCCTCCGCAATAATTCGCTTGGTAAATTTGTAAAGTAAAGGCTTTTTTATATATTTGCTTCATAATTCTTGATGTTTAAGGTTAACCCTGTTGCAGAATTATGGAAACAAGAACTAAATGTAAATTTGTCAGCCTGGATAAGGTGACTGTTGAAACGTCACAAGGTGACCGTTTCACGCTGGGACTCTCAGGAGTAATTCCTTTTGAAATGCAGGAGCAGCACTGCCAAATTATCGCTGCACTCTTCGACAAATATTACCAGGGCGACCCTTCTGTTATAATGGGGCCGATTCTTCGTGGTATGTATCAATGTAATTGCTGGGCTAGCATCTTCTGGTATGGCCCAGATCGCGAAAACGAACGGGAGCGAATCGGAGCAAAAATTAAGAGCCTTCGGATGGAGCGCCGTATGGACGCTCGGGATGTCGCACAGCTTGCCGATATTGATGCGTCCAATTTGAGTCGTATTGAGAAAGGAAAGTACTCCGCTGGTCTCGACATTCTCTGTCGTATCGCTGCGGCAATGGACTGCCATCTCGACATTGTCCCCAATAGCAACCGCGTAAATATGGCCGGACATATCATTCCAGAAAACCATAAGAAGTGGCTTATCACGGCCAAGCGTAGTACTTTCCGTCTGGCAGAGTGTCTGGAGAAGTATGGCGAGTATCATTGGCAACAAAGTCGATATAACGTTAGCCTCGGCGATACCATATACATCTACGTTTCAGAGGATCGTGAAATCAAGTACAGAATGACCGTAGAGGCTATCAATGTTCGCTACGACCAGTGGATGGTTAAAGAGGAGGAATTTTGGGTAGATAAAGAGCGTATAAATCAGGACGAGAGCGAGGTTAAATATGCTCTACTTCGCCTTGAGGCTACCTCCAAATCCGGTAAACTCACGGAAGAGAATCTTACCAAACACGGTTTTCTCCGTGCTCCTCAGGGCACCAAAGAACTGGATGGAGAACTCCTGAGATATATAGAGAGGAGATTTTAATTATGGGCGCATTCTTGACTTTTGCGCTGGATGAAGGCGGAGCCCTCGTCCACGTTGATGATGTTGCCAAAGGCATGAAGTGCGGTTGTCACTGCCCCCATTGCAATGCTCCTCTATATGCTAAGAATGCCGGACAAATTCGTGAACACCATTTCGCACACGCCCAAGGACTCGAATGTGAAGGAGCATACGAATCTTCACTCCACCTGCTCGCTAAAGAAGTTCTTCAGGAAACCGGACGGATAATGTTACCTCAATCCATTAGCAGCACTTTTCCCTCTGGTCTCGTAAGAATACACAATGTTGAAGTGGAGAAGTGGGATGAACGCTATGGTTTCCGACCGGACGTGGAAGGTGTAATGGATAACGGCGAGCGTCTACTCATAGAATTTCTAGTCAGCCATAAAGTCGATGGTAAAAAACGTCAGATCATTGTCGACAATAACCTCAAATGCATAGAAATAGATATCAATTACCAGGCTCTTGATAGGGCTAAATTGAAGGAATTCCTGACCGACACAGACGATGATAGGAAATGGATCGTATCGATGCCTCAACTACAAAAATCTACGGGAGAATCATTTAGTTATGGTAGAAATCCTTTGTACGAGAATGCAAGAGATTTTCTAAAGGAAATCTTCGATGAAGGAACCATCATCATTCATCCTTACTACACTTCGTTCAACCACCCGGATAAGCCCTTTGACCTTCGGCAGATTGGTTATGATGTATGTGAAGTCAACACAAAGTACCGTGGCTTCAAATCTGACCTACTGCTATTCAGAAGTCAGAAAAAGGATAAGGGGCACATATCAATCAACATCCGCGGCCGAAGACGAAGCGAAGGGTTTCGATATCCCAAAGGACTACGAATCATTGACATCATTTTCAGAGCCATTAGTTCAGAAGAGAGCGTCAAACAGAGGCTGAAAAAAGGTGAACTAATCGGCGATATGGAGATGGACATCGTATACTTTGGATTTAAGGAATGAAAAAGAGATTATACTACAATTTTAATGAACCCCTTATAACAATCTAACAATAAACATGGTTAACAGTAATAAATATGCGATATTTGCCTTCTGTAATAGACGAGTTGTCCAGAGACGTAAACATTCGCTGTGAGATTATGACCGAACAAGTCAATAATATATTCAGTTAGCACATATATCATCCCTACCCTTCTGGGGATAGGTGTAACTATATCGGCACGAACATTCCTGCTTAGAGTCTACAAACATTTGCATAATCTCTATGCGAATTATAATAATAACAACCATTAAGTGCTAAATTATTCCTAATCATTAGGCGCCTCATTAAAACATTGTTTATCTTTACAATAGCAAACTCTTATAATTCAGTATTATGGCAAGCATAGGTAGAATTCTAAACTATAATCCACCTGCAGAACGAAGAATTCCATCTCAAGTATTGGCAACTTGGGAGAATGGAATATTTTTAAAAAAAGAAGATATCAACCGAGATATTAAAGGATTACGTTCTCCACAGATTGGTGCTATTTATGCTACATTATCTCATTGGGAGGTCTCTTCTGATGCTGCCACAATCGTAATGCCAACAGGAACTGGTAAAACAGAAGTGATGTTGTCTTTACTGATCGCTGCGTCATGCTATAAAACAATGATCATTGTTCCTACAGATGCCTTACGCTCACAAATATCCAATAAAGTTGCATCATTAGGATTACTTGCCGACCCTCAATTTAGCATAGTTAAAGAAACTGTTCTAAAACCAATTGTTGGAGTAATGTCGCATCGTCCAGCTTCTTCGGAAGAGGCCATTGCTTTTATGGAACAATGTAATGTTGTCGTTACGACAATTAGTATCATTGGCAATTTGACAAAATCCATTCAAATGGCGATTGCCAATCAATGTTCTCATTTATTCGTGGATGAAGCCCACCACACTCCAGCAAACTCATGGTCGGATGTTAAAGATTCTTTTAAACATTCGAAAATTCTCCAATTTACCGCAACTCCATTTCGAAATGATGATAAGCCCATTGGTGGTAAAATCATATTTAATTATCCTTTGCGAAAAGCGCAAAAAGAAGGATATTTCAAGCCCATAAATTATCTACCTATCATTGAATGGGATCCTACACAATCCGACAAAATAATAGCAGAAAAGGCTATCCAACAGTTAAACTTAGATATCAGGAATGGACATGATCATATCTTAATGGCAAGGGTAAATAGTATTGCAAGAGCTGAAGTTATTCAAAAAATCTATGCGACCTTAGCCCCGGGATATAATCCGTTGTCTATACACTCACAATTATCTGCAAAATCGAAATCAGAGATAAAAGCAAAAATAATCGCAGGCGAATGCAAAATTGTCGTATGCGTTGACATGCTTGGAGAAGGTTTCGATATGCCTAGACTAAAAATTGCAGCTTTCCATGATATCAAGAAAAGTTTGCCAACAACCTTACAATTAATCGGGCGCTTTACAAGAACAAGCATGGATAATTCTTTAGGAGACGCCTCTATTATTGTAAATATAGCAGATGTTGATGCCCAAAAAGAAATCGAGCATTTATATGCATCCGATGCAGACTGGAACCAATTATTACCATATTTAAGCGAAGGGCAAATAGACAATCAAATTTCATTACGAGAGTTCATACAAGGATTTGAAAAATTCCCTGAGGAATTACCTATACAGAACCTTTTACCTGCATTAAGTGCTGTCGTCTATAAAATTAATGAGCAGGAATGGCACCCAGAAAAATATGAAAAGGGATTAGCGGCAATAGAACGATATGAAAAAGTTTACTTTGACACAAACACACAAGGAACAACAATTGTTATAGTTGCTGGGAAAAAAGAGAAAGTAGCATTTGGAAGAATTGAGGATTTATTCGAAATGCATTGGACCCTTTATATCATTTATCGCAATGTTCAACAGAAATTACTATTTATTAATTGTTCAGATAACGGATCTCTTTTCGAGAATCTAGCAAAAGCCATTACAGACGAATCCGCAAGCATAATTGACGCAACCAGTATATTTAGATGTATGGGGCGTATGCATCGTATAAGAGTAACCAATGTCGGCTTAAAAGATACTTTAAGTACACTCCGAAGCTTTACGATGCATGCTGGTTCTGATATTGAAAAAGCATTAACAGAGGCACAGCAAAAAAATAAAATTAAATCAAACATATTCGTTACAGGGTATGAGAATGGAGAAGAGACATCAGTTGGATGTTCGTACAGAGGACGAGTATGGTCTCGAAGAATCAGTAATATAAGTGAGTTTACAAAATGGTGTGATTCAATCGGGTCAAAGATCTTAGATCCATCTATTAATGATGAAATAGTAATGCGGCATGCGACCAAATATATATCTGTCGATTCCATACCACGCAAACGCGCAATTTCAATCGAGTGGCCAGAAAACATTATTGGCGAAGTGGAAAAAAATATTTTCATAGGCACAAGGAATGAGGATATGCGCCCCTTAATATACGTAGATATTGATCTTTCAAATGATCAATCAGAAGGTGCTTTAAAATTTCTTGTTAGATGTAGTGATTTCGAAGCTCATTACACATACAAAATAATAGACGGACATGTAACAATAGAAAATACACAGACCCCTCTTTACATTAATGACATTGCTTTCAGACTTCTTTTGTAAAGATTCATACTACCCAACCATCCGATTTGTAGATGGAACTACATTACAAGGCCAATATTTAGCCGAATATAGCAACGACGATACATTATTTAATAAAGAAGATATACAAGTCTGGAACTGGGATGGAGTCAATATCAAAAATGAATCACAAGGGAATGAAAAAGACAATACAAGTATCCAATATCATGTCATACAAAAACTAAAAAGCCAAGATTTCGATATAATATTCGATGATGATAATGCGGGGAAATTGCAGATGTAATTGCAATTAAAGTTGATGACATTAATAAAGTAGTTAAAGTAGAATTATTTCACCTAAAGTTTTCACAAGAAGACCATCCAGGAGCTCGAATTAATGACTTATATGCAGTCAATGGGCAAGCACAAAAATGTGTAAGTTGGCTTCATTCTAGACCAGAACATATTATCGGACGAATGTTGCGGAGAGGAACTACAAAAGCTAAAAACAGATACGAATTAGGGACAGAAAACCAACTGTCTATCATTAAAGAAAAAGTTAGAAGTGTATATAATACTGAATACATAATTCACATAGTCCAACCTGGATTATCAAAAGCCGCAGCATCAACAGATCAATTAAAACTACTGAGTATCACTGAAGCATTTTTGTGGGAAACAAGAATGATTAAATTGCAAGTCATTGCAAGTGCCTAATATTTGATATTCATAATTCTAAACAGAACATAGAGAATGAACATAGAAATAATGGTAATATGCTAAAGCACTTTAGAGCTTTCAGGAACCAACAATATGATATAAAGAAAGTCCTATTGGAAAGACCAATGAGCTGACAATCATAACGAATATGTAAAATAAAGCGCATGGAATACAGAAAGGTCAAAAACTTCGAGTAGCTGATACGCATCCTGCGCACCTTGGGCAAGCTCGACTTCTTCGTCCTGCCCATCGAGGAAGAGCAGTTGAGCCCTTATGAATACTACGAGTTGGCCAACAAAGCAAATAAACCCTGGCGTAAGGGAGCATCCAAAGGTTACACAAAAAAATAGGGAAGAATCGAAATAGTAGATGTAGCTCGTGCAATCTATACGGCCAGCCCATCGACTCCGTACGTTGGGACCAAAGATATGAAATCTCACAGTTCAAGTACGATCCGGACTTTGTGCAACAGGGCTTAGAGCCTTCGCCGCTGATGATGCCCGTAAGGGAAGGTCACGTATACAGTTTCGGGAAATAGGCTCATGATTCGGTCCGCCAAAGAGTTTGCAAGGATCTTCTCTCGTTTGCGCACGACCTGGGAATCGAAAATGCCATCGCGGTCACGGGGGGGGGATTTCTCCCATTGATGTATGCACCTGCTTGCTCATTGCCCGTTGTGGCGGCTACCCATCTCGCGTTCGATAGGTGCCTATAAGGGAGTATATGATGGCTGCCAGATATGCAGAGGCATCGTTGCCGCAGAAGAGATAGTTCTTCCTTCCGAGTGCCAGCAACCTAATGGCATTCTCGATGAGGTTGTTGCCGATGTTGATCCTACCGTCATTCAAAAACCGATGCAGGTATCATGCATCCGGTTGAATTTATTCACCTGCATCATTTTCCACCGAACCAGACCTGATCTGGCGAGGGTCTTTAATACCTTTCGAATGGGTAATATATCCCCTTCTAATTAATTTATAAGAGGTAACTTTATTCCCACCTTGTACAATCTTACATATCCTGATATTCTTTCGAATTCTGGCTCCTTTTCCCGACTGAACGTAAAGAACTCATTTTTATCTTGGTCTGGATATATTATCAAGCATTTTATGGGAGTGGCACTTTCTTCATCTAAACCCAGTAATTCGTAAATTTTACTTAGACGAGCATACCCAGACACTTCTCTGGCATCCTCCTTTGATATGGTTTTGCATTCTTTATATCTAGGTTTGTACTTGGCATCTATCACATATGGATTAGGCCATAACTCAGGTTTTAGAAGATAGTCAAGTTCTTGGGAATGCGCACGAACATGATAACTAATTTCATTTTTCCCAGTAAAAACTCTACGTAAGTGATGAAATACATATAGCTCAAACAGTTTACTTGTATCTATCCAAAAAGGTGGCGTAGAAATGTCTTTTTGTCCAATAGTCGTAATATCATAACTATAACGGCGTAAAAGCATTTGAGCAAATTCAATTGCCTGATTATAATCCCTATAAACGGGATTACCTTTATATGTTTTTATTGTTCTAACACATATATCGTCGCTTATACTATCAAAATAAGGTCGTATAAATCTAACTTTTTTATTCAACAACTCTGTGTTTACAGCATATTTATATACTTCCAACTGTTTAACACAGAAACGAAATGCTAATTTTAAAATTCTATTTTCAGGTGAATCAATTCCATAAACCTGATACTTACATACATTATTGGTTATACGTCCTTTTGCTATATTTGTTCGCATATTTTGGCCAACCATTATACGACCCTTAATTTTATTATGCAAATTCTCATTTACTATGTAAAAACTCTTTTTCAGCCCCTTCTTTACAATCAAACTAAGTATGTTAAGGTACTCTGTTATAAGAAATATACTTAGTAAATCTTGTTGTTGCGAAACTTTAATTGAAGGCTTATTAAAATATATAGTTACAAGATCACTTAAATGATTGTAGTTTTCACACTCTGTTAATGAATCATTTAACATGCGTATATAATCTATCTCATAGCCCTCGTTCATCTTGGGATTAACTTGTATAGCTACATTTCCCGTTGAAAGCCAATCAAGCCCAATGAAATATGAGCCTTTGGCAAAGATATGGTCATTATCTCTACTGAGGGACAAGCACATTTCTTTATCCTTATCTTTTCGACAAACAGAAAACACAATATCTTCCCCATCTTGCATATGAGGAATAATATCTTGTGCTATATCTTGATGGATACAAGTATTTTCAGCTATTTGTTCTTGAAGTCGTATTAGTTTCATTGTTCTGTCGCAGTCAAATAAAGCTTATCTATTGTTTGTTGTGCTTCAGATGTCAAAACTCCATCTCGAATATATTCTTCAAGCAAGGGAATAATTTCAAAAAGCAATCTGTCTTGAAGCGCATATTCGCCATCCATGATGAAATAGCTATGACCAATCCAAACATCCTCTGGTCTATACTCTTCTGATAATGTTTCTGCTGGTAGAAGCTTAATCGTGTCGTCAAATCCACTTTCAGCGTATTCGTCATAATTACTTATAAACAAACTACTTACCTCACGAAACAATTCAGAGTTAAAATTATCATCATCAATCTCTTGTGGCTTTACTGTAATAAACGCGAATCTTCTTCTAATAGCATAATCAATAGTATCAAGAGATCTGTCAGCGGTATTCATCGTTGCAACCAGAAAAACATTTGAAGGTATATAGAATTCTTTCTTTGAATATGGTAAAAGTACGCTTTCAGCATCCCTCATTCCTTTCCTTTTATCTGGCTCAAGC
>ENA-UESI01001433-UESI01001433.1-human-gut-metagenome-genome-assembly--contig:-NODE-1433-length-15116-cov-8.446173_pt1 | contig 15116 bp, 17 predicted proteins | sample MGYA00243005_ERZ508006 | MGnify/ENA primary metagenome ERZ508006 (study PRJEB26167, sample SAMN06115436) | human gut metagenome | host: Homo sapiens | place: China:Shandong | collected 2015-06-10... | reverse complement strand
GGCCCTGGCGGTTACAAATTCATGGACTATGTTAAAGCAGGTACCGGTCTCGTTATCGTATCCTTTATCGTATCCCTGGTTGTAATTCCTATCGTATGGCCGTTCTTCCCTGGCAAATAATTTGTTAGGTGCATAAGAAAACTTAATATTGTAAAAGCAATAACTTAAACAAGCGTGATAATTATCACGCTTGTTTTTTATGTTTTAGTTATGAATAAAAAAGCCGCTAAACCATCCTCTAAATGCATAAAAATACAAAAAAGAGACAGTTAACAAAATTTAAAGCTTTTTTATTATACTAAAAATGTGAAAAAATCTTGAAAAAACACGGCTTATCTGTTACACTTATTACTGTAAGCCGTTAATTAAATTTTGTTAATAATTTTGTAATTAATGACAGTTTTGTTGATAATATACAAAAAATAGCAAAATTAATCATTTTGGCTTGCGTATATATAGGAAGTAATTTATACTATCCTAAAAAATTCTAAATTTTTTGAAGGAGGATTCTCATGTCTCAAGCAGTAAAATGTCTTATTATGTTAGCTGTTATTGCATTGTTATTTGTAACCGAACTCATCCCGCTTGCAGTAACTGCTATGGGCGGCGCAATTGCGTGCGGCCTGCTGGGTTTTATTCCTGCAAAACAAGTATTTTCCGGTCTCTCTAACTCTACCGTAGTACTTTTTGCAGGTATGTTCGTTGTTGGCGCGTCTATGTTTTATACTGGTCTGGCCCAGAAAATTGGTACTTCGATCGTTAAAATTTCCGGTACCGGTGAAAACAGCCTGATGTTTGGTATTATGCTTGTTGGTGCTGCTTTGTCTGCTGTATTATCCAACACTGGTACTGCGGCTTGTCTGCTGCCGGTTGTACTTGGTATCTGCTCTGCAGCAAAGATCCCTGCTTCCCGTCAATTGATGCCTTTGGCATTCGCCTGCGGCCTCGGCGGTATCATCACTATGGTTGGTACTCCTCCGAACATCATTGCTAACGGCGCTTTACAGGCAGCTGGTATGAAAGAACAGTTTGGTTTCTTCGAATATGCCTGGATCGGTATTCCTGTAACTTTAGCTGGTATGGTTTACATGATGTTCCTGGGCAAATATCTGCTTCCGAACAAACAAATCGATGCTGATCAGGAAATCGAACAGGAAGTTGAGGCTAACGAAACTTCTGCTTCTAAGCAAATCGTTTCCGCTATTATCTTGCTGTGCGTAGTTTTAACTATGGCTATCGGTATTAAAGGCGTATCTTTGGAAATGGCAGCTATTATGGGCGCTATCGTTGCTGTACTGACTGGCTGCTTGACTGAGAAACAGGCTTATGCTTCCATCGACTGGGTAACTATCTTCCTGTTCGCAGGTATGATGCCTGTATCCACTGCAATGGACAAAACCGGCGCTGGTAAAATGATCGCTGAATGGACTGTTGGTCTGATGGGCGGTTCTCCGTCTCCGTTAGTAGTTACTGCGATCCTCTTTATCCTGTCCTGCGGTTTGACTCAATTTATGTCTAATACCGCGTCCGCAGCTCTGCTGTGCCCGATCGGTATCGCTATCTCCCAGCAATTGGGCGCTGACCCGAAAGCAGTATTGATGGCGATCGCAGTTGCAGCATCCTGCGCATTTGCATCTCCGGTAGGTACGCCTCCGAACACTTTGGTGCTTGGCCCTGGCGGTTACAAATTCATGGACTATGTTAAAGCAGGTACCGGTCTCGTTATCGTATCCTTTATCGTATCCCTTGTTGTAATTCCTATCGTATGGCCTTTCTTCCCCGGTAATTAATTCCTGGCGGAGAAACAGTAAATTTCATAGTATGAAATATATTAAAACAGGCGTGGTCTCCACGCCTGTTTTTTGATATCCGGTTTGTGAATTTTTTTAGAGGAAAGCTTTTAGAGTGTATCCTTTAGAGCAAAAATTTGTTATAATAAGAAATGGTCTAAAGGTGCAGTCAGCACTTGGATAATAGATGATGAAGGGATTGTTTTGTTTGAGCGAAATATACAGAGAAGAATCTCAGGTCAGCAATCGCAGGATGCAGATATCTTACGGCGGTCTGGCTGTTATTACTATCTTATGGATTTATGAAGGTTATCGTTATATCAATACAGGCTATTTTAGCCCTTTAGGTTGGGGCTTTAATATTTTATTTCTGATGATGTGGATCTGGCGCGTTATTTTCAAGTATACGTATATTTTGCGCGAGGGTGAAATGGAGGTCATCAGTCATGGCGTGGGGATCAAACGCAGTTTTAAAGTGGATCTGACAAAAACAGAAAGTTATACGAATAAATACATTAAAAGCTTTTTCAGAAAGACTAAGATCCGTCACTATATCCACAGATATTCTTCGGTCGATCCTAATGAGCAGCGTTTATTAGTGTTTACTGAAGGTAAAGATAATAAGAAACTGGCAGGCATTATTTTTAAGTGCAGTGAAAAATTTTTGCGTGAGCTGCGGAAACAGATGCCTGATAAATTTTTAAACTTAAACTGAGTTAGCAGGAAAGGATGAACGCAATGGAAGCATTGGTAAATGTAGACAGTTCTTTGATTTGTGCACGCATTATTCAGGTTTTTGTCGGCGCTTTTTTTTATATTTTTGTGATTGCCAAAGCTGTTGGCTCAGAAAACAAAGCCAAATGGTTTAAAAGAAGAATGTCGTATACTTTTTTTAACCGCCGGGGAATTTTTGGAGAATATATTAATTTTGGTTATCCTGTCACATGGCAGGGAGCTGCTATTTTTCTTGCTATTTATGGCGTTATTTTTGGATTTGGCTATTGGTATGTTTTTGTACATGCTTATTGATTAAGGAGAGTATTTATGGCGCAAATGAGAGCTGAGCTTGTAGGCCTGGTGCTTGAGAGGCATGGCGAAAGAGCAAAAATAAAGCTTGATAAAGATAAAAGCAAAGGGGATAAAGTACCCAAATATTTAGAAGCCTGGTGTCCTATCAATGCCAAAGTAGGAGATGTGGTCGGCATTGAATATCAGGAAATGAACAAGCGTAAGATGCAGATGATCCTGTATGGATTTCCGGTTTTGTCGGTAATTGCCGGAGCTGTTTTTGGTAACAGTATCGCGATTTTTTTTGGTATGGATAAAACCATGCCCATGATGTTAGGCGTTGTTATATGGCTGTTGATTGCCGTTAATTATGCGCGCATTTTTAAACGTGATGCAGTTCGTGAAGGGGTGCAGCCGGTGGTCGTAGAAATAGAAGCGCCTGATCCGATAGTTTTTGATGACAGTAAGGATGAAAGTGAAAAGAAACAGGAGATGAACTGATGCGGGTAAGGTTAGCGTCCGGTTCTCCCCGGCGGTTAGAATTATTGCATCAGCTGGGGGCTGAGGTCGATGTCTGTACCAGTAATTTTGCTGAAGTCAGTGGCAATAACGCTGAAAAAGTTGTAGCTGCTAATGCTTTGGGTAAGGGTCGTGTAGTTGCTGAAAAGCTGGGTGCTGAAATCCCGGTGATCGCTGCTGATACGGTGGTTGTTCTGGAGCAGGAAATACTGGGTAAACCATCTGATCGCAGTGAAGCAGCAGTTATGCTGCGCAAATTGTCCGGCAGAATGCACTGCGTTTTAACAGGCGTTGCAGTTTTTTATAATGACCAGGAACTGGTCGAAGTAGCAGAGACTAAAGTTTGGTTCAGAAGCCTGTCTGAGGCTGAGATCCTTGCTTATACGGCTACAGGCGAACCTTTGGACAAGGCTGGCGCCTATGGTATTCAGGGGCGCGGGGCTATTTTAGTTGAAAAAATAGAAGGCTGTTATAATAACGTCGTGGGGTTGCCGCTCACCCGCTTGTATCAAATGATGGCACAAATTGGAGTGAGAGGCTTTTGAGCCAGTGTATAAAAGAGTTATCTTTGGAGGACAGGCCCCGTGAAAAATTAGTGCAGCGGGGAGCTGCAGGTTTAAGTAATTCGGAACTTTTAGCTATCTTGATCCGTACCGGCACACAAAAGCGTTCTGCTTTAAGAATAGCGGAAGAGCTGACTGCTTCTGGTGGCCTGTATCAAAATATAGCCTGTGCGCACAGCGTGGCAGAGCTGTCTAAGGTAAATGGATTAGGTACTGCGAAAGCTGCAACGATCCTGGCTGCTTTGGAATTAGGCAAGCGTATTGCAGCAGCGAAAAGACAGACTAAGCCGAAAATAGAATCGCCGCAAAAAGGGGCGGAGATACTTCTGCCAAGATTGCGGTATGAACGGCATGAAAAATTTCTGGTGTTATTGTTAGACAGTAAAAATCAGGTTATAAGGACAGAGCAGATTTCAGAGGGCTCTGTCAACAGTTCGGTTGTGCATCCCCGGGAAGTATTTGCTCCGGCATTACTTTACCACGCTGCCGCTATTTTGGTAGCACATAACCATCCTTCCGGAGATCCTAAGCCCAGTCAGGAAGATAAAGAGCTTACTCGCAGTCTGGCAGAGACCGGTATAATTATGGGAATTCCGCTGATTGACCACCTGGTTATTGGCGATGGAATATTTTTTAGTTTTAGAGAGCAAGGTTATTTAGATAAATGAGGTGTTGAAGAATGTTTGGTATTTTTAAAAGTTTTGCTCATGATATGGGGATCGATTTGGGGACTGCTAACACTTTGGTACATGCCAAAGGCAAGGGGATCATTATCAGGGAACCTTCTGTAGTTGCAGTTGACAAAGAGAATAAAGAAGTATTAGCCATTGGTGCCGAAGCTAAGCAGATGATCGGCCGCACTCCGGGGCATATCGTGGCTATTCGCCCCATGAAGGACGGCGTTATTGCTGATTTCGATATTACGCAGTCAATGCTTAAATATTTTATCAAAAAAGCTATTGGCAAACATTCTTTAATACGTCCACGCATTGTTGTTGGTGTGCCTTCAGGGGTCACGGAAGTTGAAAAACGCGCGGTCATCGATGCTACGGTACAGGCTGGCGCCAGAGAGGCATATCTGATCGAAGAACCAATGGCAGCTGCTATTGGCGCGGGTCTGCCGGTACAGGAGGCCACTGGCAGTATGGTAGTTGATATTGGCGGCGGTACTTGTGAGGTTGCGGTTATTTCTTTAGGCGGTATTGTTAACAGCCGTTCTATTCGTACTGGTGGTGACGCTATGGATGATGCCATTGTGCGGTATATCAGAAAAACATTCAGCCTGCTGATTGGTGAGCGTACAGCCGAAGAAATAAAAATCACTATTGGCACAGCGATGGAGCTTGAAGAAAATACAGAAATGGAAATTCGCGGGCGCGATCTGGTGACCGGGTTGCCTAAAAACCTGCTGATCAATGCAAATCAGGTTTGCGAGGCTTTAAGCGAACCCGTGGCGAATATTGTCGACGCTGTACGTAATACTCTGGAGAGGACTCCGCCGGAGCTGGCGGCCGATATTATGGATCGCGGTATCGTTATGACCGGTGGTTCTTCTTTGCTGAGAAATCTCGACCGTTTGTTGAGTAAAGAAACGGGTATGCCGGTTTATGTTTCCGATGATGCTTTATCCTGTGTCGCTTTGGGCACTGGCATTGCGGTTGAAAATGTAGATGTTTATAAAAAAGGCTTTATGGCGTCTAATAATAAATAAAGGCTGAAAGATTATTGTGAGTAAGAAAAAAATGAGCCTGCTTCTGAGCGTAATAGCATTAGTGGCACTGATGGCTTTAGCTGTTGATGGAAGAGTACGTTTCCCGGTGCTGAACAGAATAGTAATTGCCGTGCTGAGTCCTGTCAACAGCGGCGTTCAGACAATCACAGGCGCGGCTTCTTCTTTGGGAAATAAGCTGAAAGCTGTTACGACAATGGAAGCAGAAAATGAGCAATTAAAAAAAGAGAATGCTGAATTGCGCCGGGCTAATATAGCTATGGCTGAGTTCTATGCCGAAAATCAGCGCCTGAAGAAGCTTTTGCAGTATAAAGAGCAGTCGCCTGAACAGAAACTGCTGCCGGCAAAAGTTGTTGGACGGAATATGGGCGATCTGCAGGATGTGGTAATAATTGACCGCGGATCTGCAGATGGCGTAGACAAAGAGATGGCTGTAGTTACAGGCGAGGGTATCGTCGGTTTGGTAGAAGAAGTTTATCCCGATGCCGCTAAGGTCATGCTCATTACCAGCAGCCGCTGTAAGATAGGGGCCAGGATTTTGCGGGCTGATTCCAGGGCCGTAGGCGTTATCTGCGGAAAAAGTATGGAAAATCTGCCTTTATCAATGGAGCATTTGCCAAGGGAAGCGGATGTAAGAAAAGGTGATGTCGTTATTACCAGCGGGTTCAGCGGCAGGCATCCGGCCGGGCTAGTAATAGGAACAGTAAGAGAGACCAGTCCTGAGGCGGCGGGACTTTTGCTGAACGCCGATGTCGATCCTGCTGTTGACAGCAGTAAGGCTGAGGAAGTCTTTGTTGTGACCGGTTATAATAATCCGGCGGCAATAAGTAAACTAAATAGTAATACCGAAGGGGGACAGGCACAATGAGGAAACTGATTTGGCCCGTCCTGTTTCTGTTCTGTTTGTCTTTACAGATGAGCCTGCCGCAAACTCAGTGGTTCAAATTTGATTTGCCGCTGCTGCTTATTTACTGCTACGCTATGCTGAGAGGCGCGGTAGCCGGCGGTATAGCCGGGTTTATTACTGGCCTGCTGCAGGATATTCTGACCGGCGGTGTTTTTGGTTTTCATATCCTGACCAGAACTGCTGTAGGTTATTATGCAGGCTATACCAAAGAAAAGGTTTTTAAAGACAGTATGTTTTATAATATCATTGCCGTGGGCGCTATAACCCTGGCTTTACGCTGCTGCTATTTTATTCTGCAGATTATCATGGCTAAAGGCTTTAGCGTTTTACTGTTTGAACTGGCTCTGGAGGAAACGCTTGCTTATTGCCTGGGAAATATTATTTTTGTGATCCCGCTGTATCTGCTGACTGAAAAAATGCAGAAATGGATAGAGCTGGATGATGGATTGCATTAAACAAAGGAGGTCAAATCGTGCTGAACAAAAAATACGCGCGCCGCTTGGAAGTTATGCTGGCAGCAGCAGTATGCATATTTTTGATTTTGCTCGGCAGAATGGCCTATTTGCAGCTTTATAAAGGCGACTATTATGGCAGTCAGGCAGACGGTAACAGATTGCGCAGAACAAAAATCACGGCGCCGCGGGGACTGTTTTTTGATTACAAAGGGCAGGAGCTGGTCAATAATCTGCCAGGTTATGCCGTGGCCTTGCAGCGTCAGGGGCAGATGGACAACGAAAAAGTGATCGGGATACTGGCAGAAATATTGAATATGCCGGAAGAACAGATCAGAAAACGTATCGCTGCCAACCAAAACAGTTATGAGCCTGTTCGGTTAAAAAGCAACGTTTCACCTGAGATCGTGACCAAGATAGAAGAACGCAGGCTGGAATTACCGGGAGTTTTACTGGAATTGCAGCCGATCCGCAATTATTTGTATAAAGAACTGGCTGTCCATGCTTTGGGCTATGTGGGCGAGGCCAGTGAATATGATATTACCGAAGGCGCCTACAAAGGAATGCCGGGTGGTAGTATTGTTGGTAAATTTGGTATTGAAAAAACTTTTGACAAAATGATCCGCGGGATAGACGGCAGCTTTGACGAGGAGGTAGACGTTGCCGGTAATGTCGTCAAGCAGCTGGGGCAGCGTGATCCGGTTCCTGGTAAAAGTTTGCAGCTGACCATCGATAAAGATCTGCAGATGGTCATGGAAAAAGCTGTTGACGAACAGCTGGCCTATCTGCGGTCAAGCGGTATCGCCCCGAATGCCAGGGCGGCGGCAATTGTAGCGATCGATCCGCGCAGCGGAGCTGTAAGAGCTATGGTAAGCAGGCCGGCGTTTGACCCGAATCTTTTTGTCAACGGGATATCGGAAAAAGACTGGCAGGTCATCAATAATGACCCGAATTATCCTATGGGAAATAAAGTTATATCCGGTGAGTATCCTCCGGGATCTACATTCAAGATCATCACCGGCACGGCGGCGCTGGAGCTTGGCAAGGTAACGCCGGAAGAATTGATTTTTGACTCCGGTCAGCACTGGCTGGTGCCGATGGGCAATGCTGGCGGTGAAGCTTTGGGCTGGATCAATTTTCAGCAGGCTTTAAGTATGTCGGATAACGTATACTTTTATGAAATGGGTAACAGGCTGGGTATCGATAATCTGGTTGAATTTGCGCGTAAATTCGGCATGGGCAAAAAGACAGGTATCGAACTGGAAGGTGAGGCATCAGGTCTGCTGCCGACACCGGAAAATAAACGTAAGATTTTTACAGGCGAGGATTGGACCCTGGGCGATACTTTTAACGCTTCTATCGGCCAGGGCATAGACCTGGCAACTCCGCTGCAGATTGCTGTGATGATGAGCTGTGTCGCCGGCGGTGGTATTTATCACCAGCCTTATCTGGTAGATAAAGTGCTTAACAATGACGGCAGTGTTTTTGAAGTGCGTAAGCATCAGGAGCCATATGCTTTGGGGGTATCGCAAAAAACGCTGGAACTGATCAGGCAGGGACTGATGGGTGTAACGCAGCCGGGAGGAACGGCTTCTTACTTTGCCAATCTGCCTAAAGCAATGGCTGCTAAAACAGGTACGGCAGAAAATCCGCATGGCCGGGATCATGGCCTGTTTGTTGCTTATGGACCTGTGGACGCGCCGGAACTGGTTGTTGCCGCAGTTGTTGAGCAGGGCAGCTTTGGTTCCACTTCGGCAGGGCCGATCGTCTATAAAGTGTTTGAAGAATGGTTTAGAGAAGAAGGTTTGATCCCGCCGCAGGCGGTAAAATAAGCAGAACCTGCAGAAAGGACAGCAAATGCAGCAAAACAGATATTTTCGCAATTTAGACTGGTGGCTGGTCATCGCTATTTTAGGCCTGGTCGGCATAGGTATCTGCCTGATCGCCAGTGCCACTCACTCTTTTGCCGTAGCTACAGGCAAAGCCTGGCATGTTGAACGTCAAAGCCTGTTTTTAATGATTGATCTGGTGCTGGTTATCTTTTCGCTGCGCTTCGACTATCGGCTGCTCAAAGATATTGCAACCCCGCTATACATCTTTAATATCGTGCTGCTTTTGGCGGTAATGTTTTTGGGGCACAGCCAACTGGGGGCTCAAAGATGGATCCAGATCGGACCGCTGAGTATCCAGCCATCTGAATTTTCCAAAGCGATAATGATAGTGTGCCTGGCAGCGTTTTTAAATAAAAGACTGGAAACACTGGATAGTTTTACTGATTATTTGCCCGCTATGGCCTATGTATTTTTTCCTTTCGTGCTGGTCATGAAGCAGCCTGATCTTGGCACATCACTGGTTTTTATGGCCATTTTGCTGGGGATGCTGCTCATCAGCGGCTTTAAGGTCAAATGGCTGATGTATATGGGCGGAGCGCTTATTGCTTTGATGCCTGCTCTGTGGCATATTTTAAAAGAATATCAAAAAAACCGGATCAGGGTCTTTTTAAATCCGGAACTCGACCCTTTTGGTGCCGGTTATCATGTTATCCAATCTAAAATAGCCATTGGTTCAGGACTGCTGGCAGGTAAAGGCTGGTTTTTGGGTACTCAGAGCCAGCTCAACTTTCTGCCCGAAAATCATACGGATTTTATTTTTGCCGTTGCCGGTGAAGAATTTGGGTTCATTGGTATTCTTGTTATTTTGTTATTATATCTGATCGTTATTTGGCGCGGGCTGACTATTGCCCTGAACGCTGAAGACGACTTTGGTACCTTGCTGGCGGTAGGGATAACTTTTATGTTTATGTTCCATGTGCTGGTAAATATTGGTATGACCGCGGGAATTATGCCTGTTACAGGTGTGCCGCTGCCGTTTATGAGTTATGGGGTAAGCTCGCTGACTACGAATATGCTGTTGGCCGGTTTGCTGCTGAACATCAATATGCGGCGTCAACAGCTGCAATTTTAAAGGAGGAACGGCATGGGAAAAGAATTAACGATTGATATACTCAGCAGTGTGCAGAAACCTGCCCGTTATACAGGCGGAGAATTTAACAGTATTGTCAAAAGCCCGGAGGAAACCGAAGTAAGTATTGCTTTGGCATTTCCTGATATTTATGAAGTGGGTATGAGTTATCTGGGCTTTAAAATCTTATATCATATTTTAAACAGCGAAAACGGCGTCGCTGCAGAACGGGTCTATGCTCCCTGGGTGGATATGGAAGCGCAGATGCGTGCCAATGCTATTCCGCTGCGAACTTTGGAAACAGAAAAAGTGCTGCGGGATTTTGATTTTGTGGGCTTTACTCTGCAATATGAGCTTTCTTATACTAATATTCTCAATATGCTTGATTTGGGGCAGATCCCTGTGCAAACCAGGGAACGGACGGAAAAAGATCCGTTCGTCATCGTTGGGGGGCCCTGCGTCTATAATCCCGAACCTCTGGCCGATTTTTTTGATCTTGCGATTGTCGGTGAAGGCGAAGAAGTGATCGTTGAACTGATGGATGCTTATAAAAAATGGCAGCGGGAAGGCAAGCCTGGCGGCCGACTGGGGTTTCTTGAACTTGCAGTGCAGATCAAAGGCATTTATGTACCGTCGTTCTATGACGTTACATATAACGAAGATGGCACGGTAGCGGCAGTTGTTCCTAACTGCAGCTGTGCTCCTGCGGCCGTTGAAAAACGGGTGATCAGTGATATGGGCACTGTCGATTATCCGAAGTCGCCGATCGTGCCCTTTGGGGAAATCGTCCATGACAGGATCATGCTGGAAGTTTTTCGCGGCTGCAGCCGTGGCTGCCGTTTCTGCCATGCGGGGATGGTCTATCGTCCGGTACGTGAACGCAGGCCCGAACTTTTAAAAGAACTGGCGCGTCAGCTGGTGGATAATACAGGTTATAACGAAATTTCACTGGTATCTTTAAGCACGGCCGATTATTCCTGCCTGGGCCCGATGATACACGAGATGATCGAAGAATTTAAAGACGAAAAGGTCAGCGTATCGCTGCCTTCTCTGCGGATCGATAGTTTTTCTGTTGATCTGGCTAAAGAAGTACAGGCTGTGCGTAAAAGCGGTCTGACTTTTGCGCCGGAAGCCGGCAGCCAGAGGATGCGCGACGTTATCAATAAAGGCGTCACAGAAGCAGATCTGATGAATGCGGTGGGGGCGGCTTTTGCTTCTGGCTGGTCGTCAGTAAAATTATATTTTATGATAGGCTTGCCCGGTGAAACTGACGAGGACGTGCTGGCGATCGCCAAACTGGCTAAAGCAGTACAATATAAATACCAGGAAGTTACCGGACGCCGCGGCGCAAAAGTAACAGTGAGCGCTTCTTCCTTTGTACCGAAACCGTATACACCCTTTCAATGGGTGCCGCAGGATGATATAGCCGAACTGCGGCGGAAGCAATTTTTACTGAAGGATGCGCTTAAGGTAAAAAATATCACCTTCCAATATCATGATTCAGTGACCAGCGTGATGGAAGCTGTTTTTGCAAGAGGAGACCGCCGTTTAGGTAAGGCACTGTATCTGGCTTGGCAGCGCGGTGCGAAGTTTGACGGCTGGAGCGAGCATTTTTCTTATGACCGCTGGCTGGAAGCGCTGCAGGACGCAGGTCTGACCAAAGAGTTCTATATAGGACGTGAACGTGGAGCTGCGGAACTATTCCCCTGGGAACATATCCAGCCTGCCGTAGCGCGTAGTTTTCTGCGTCGGGAATATGAAAAAGCCCTGGCGGAAGAATTGACCCATGATTGCCGTCATGGTACCTGCACCGGCTGTGGCGTTTGCCAGAAGCTGGGCGTAAAAATAATCGACGGGAAAGAGCAGGGTTTAGTATGAAATTAAGGATGCAGATAACTAAGGAGAAAGAAATACGTTTTATTTCCCATTTAGAATATGTGCGGACTATAGAAAGAGCTATACGGCGCGCTAAATTACCTGCTGCCTATTCCGAAGGCTTCAATCCGCACTTAAAGTTTTCGCTGGCGTCGGCGCTTGGCGTCGGGGTCGTCAGTATGGCTGAATTTGTGGAGATCGAGCTGGCTGAACCGATGGAAGCTGCTGAGGCAGTGCGGAAAATGACGGCGGCTTTGCCACGGGGAATACGTATCCTGGCGGCCGACGTTACGGCTAATAACGCGCCGGCGTTGATGGCTTCTGCTGGCGGCGCTGAGTATATTGTGACACTGCCTTATGACGGCGGGTATGTTGAGCCCGTAGCTGCTTTTAATGCGGCAACAAGTGTTATTTATGCCAAGGCTGCTCCCAAGCTTAAAAACAAAATCAAAGAAATTGATGTAAAATTTTATATTCCTGAAATAGCTGCAAGTCAGGAAAATGGTTTGCTGACTTTGAAATTTTCCTGCCGTATTACACCTAACGGCAGCATGAAAGCAGCAGATCTGTTAAATACCCTGAATCAGCATTTCGGGATGCAGCTGCCGGTCGAAAAAGCAGATATTACCAGACTGGACTTGTATCGTACAGCTGCTGACGGCACGAGAATGCCGATGCTGGAACATACGCAGGGCTGACCAATAATTTTGAAAGGAGGGCTTCTGGATGGAAACAAAGATCATCATCAGTGCTACGGCAGAAGAAACGCGCATGGGCCTTACTGAAAATGGACGGCTGATGGAATATTTAGTAGAGCGCAGCAGTGAAAAACATCTTGTCGGCAATATTTTTAAAGGCCGTGTGAATAACGTGGTGCCTGGTATCCAGGCGGCTTTTATCGATATTGGTTTGCAGCAGAATGCCTTCCTTTATTTAGGCGACAGCAATGATATTACTGAAGGCAAGTCTGTATTAGTCCAGATAACCAAAGATGCCCGGGGCAGTAAGGGGCCTTCAGCTACACGTGAGCTGACTTTGCCGGGACGTTATGTGGTGCTTTTGCCGCTGGCCGATTATATTGGCGTGTCACATAAAATTGAAGATAAAGAAGAACGCGGCCGTTTAAAAAATATTGTCGAAGCGGCAAAACCTGCGGGGATGGGAATCGTTATCCGCACGGCGGCTATTGGTGCCAGCGAAGAAGCTCTGATCGAAGACATCAGGCATTTATGCGCCAACTGGCGTGTTATTGAAGCACGGGCCAAAGTAGAAAAAGCGCCGGCAACTTTGTACCGCGAATTGGATTTATCAGTGCGGATCGTCCGCGACTACCTGACTAATGATGTTTCGCAAATCATTCTGGATGACAAAGCTGTGTATGGCCGCGTGTGCGAATTACTGAAAAATATGCCGGGCGGGACAACAGGACGTGTGCTGCTGCATGAAAAGCAGGAAGATGTTTTTGCACATTACGGGCTGCGTGAAGAAATAGAGACTATTTCTGACAGACGGATAGACTTAGGCTGCGGCGGTTATCTGGTCATTGATTATACAGAAGCGATGACTGTCATTGATGTGAACAGCGGCCGCTACAGCGGGCGTGAAAATTTGGAAGAAACTATCATGCAGATCAACCGTGAGGCTGCCGTCGAGATAGCCAGGCAGCTGAGACTGCGGGATATTGGCGGCATCATAGTAGTGGATTTCATTGATATGCATACCGAAGCGCATCAGCAGGAAATTCTGCAGGTATTGCAGCAGGCCCTGGCGAACGATAAGATGAAACCGCGTGTGCAGGACATTACAGTGCTTAATTTAGTTGAGATCACAAGGAAAAAATCGCGTCAGAACCTTTCAACGGTGCTGTATGCCCCTTGTCCTATCTGCCAGGGAGGCGGCAGGGTGCAGTCGCGGGAAACGATTGCGCTGGAAATAAAACGGCGGTTGCGGACGCTTCTGGCCAAGCCCTGCGCATCGCGCAGTATTCTTATTTCTGCTAATCCCTGGATGGTAGAATGGCTGCGTGCCAAGGATCTGCGGCAGTGGGAACGGGAACTGGCCTGCAAGATCGCAGTCGAAGCGGATACAGGACTGCATATAGAAACCTTTTCAATTTTAGATAATACCGGTGTTGACAAATAACGCCGCTTGTAATAAAATATTCAAGTATAGACTGATTAAGTCTGTCCCCAACCGCGCAGAGAGGTTCCGTAAACTCTTTCAGAGTACCGAATTTGGCGAGTCTATCATAAGGGAGGTGCAAATAGATGTACGCAATCATTAAAACCGGCGGCAAACAATACCGCGTCAGCGAAGGCGACGTTCTGAACATTGAAAAACTGGACGTTGAAGCTGGCAGTGAAGTTGTTTTTGACGAAGTTTTGACTGTTGTTGCTGACAGCGATGTTAAAATCGGCAAGCCCGTTGTTGACGGCGCTAAAGTAACTGCTAAAGTTGTTGAACATGGTAAAGCTGAAAAGATTTTTGTTTTCAAATATAAAGCAAAATCCAACTACCGCAAACGCCAGGGTCATCGTCAACCGTTCACTAAAGTTGAAATCTCTAAAATCGAAGCTTAACAGCGATGATTACAGTAGATTTATTCAAGAACGAACAGGGTCTGATTACAGGCTATAAGGTCAGCGGTCACGCAGGCTTTGCAGCAGCAGGCGAAGATGTAGTCTGCGGAGCGGTCTCTGTTTTGACGCAAACGCCGATCCTTGGATTGGAACAGCATTTGAAATGTCAGCCGTCCTATCACGTAGCTGAGGCAGACGGCATTTTAGAAGTAAATTTGAATAATACTCCGAATGAATTGACTCAGGCGATTCTGGCAACTATGGAATGTGGTTTGCTGGGAGTAGCCGAGCAGTATCCGAAGTACGTTCGCATTCATACACACAGGAGGTGAATCGCAATGTTTAAACTGATCCTGCAATTGCATGCTCATAAAAAAGGTACCGGCAGCTCTCACAATGGCCGTGACTCCAACGCTCAACGTTTGGGCACCAAAGCTCACGAAAGCCAATTGGTAACTGCTGGCAGTATTATCGTACGTCAACGTGGTACCAGATTCCATCCCGGTAACAATGTTGGCATGGGTAAAGATTACACCATCTATGCTACTATCGAAGGCCGCGTCAAATTTGAACGCAAAGGCCGTGACAAACGTCAAATCAGCGTTTATCCGGTAGAAGAAGCAGCAATGTAATTAAAGCTTAAAGCACTCACTTCGGTGCATCTGTCAAGAAAAAGTAGACACTAATAAAAAAGCAACTCAGAACCCCGATTCATGTTTAAACTGAATCGGGG